>Ga0207650_10000060_pt1 | contig 150844 bp, 127 predicted proteins | sample KBSS63metaG_FD_184325 | JGI IMG/M metagenome (GOLD analysis project Ga0207650, IMG submission 184325) | Switchgrass rhizosphere microbial communities from Kellogg Biological Station, Michigan, USA - KBS S6-3 metaG (SPAdes) (version 2) | ecosystem: Host-associated > Plants > Roots >...
GACTCGCGGCAAACGACTCCTTAGACTCGCTTGCCGGGAACGAAGGAGGAGAGCCTATGCGCCGACTGCGTGCGATTGCGATTGCGTCCGCCGCCATCGTCATCCTCGCTGTCCCTGCGCAATCCGAAGTTCCGCTTCCCGCCTTCCTGCAAGTCCTCGGCAACGTCACCAGCTCCACCCGGCCCGTCGGCAACGCGCTCGTCATCGCGCTCAACCTGAACAGCCTCGACGCAATCCAGACCTTCAGCGCCAGCGACGGATCGTTCTCGCTGCCGCAGCTTCCCGCCGGCGTCTACAAGATCATCGCCATGAAGTACGGCTTCGCGCCGGCCATCGAGACGATCGTCCCGACGAAGAAGGATCACCGTCTGAAGATGAAGCTGGAGACGGAGAAACAGTCGAAGGGCACCAATCAGCAGATGTGGGAGATCCGCGGCTCGCTGCCTCCCGACATCCTGCGCGACATCGACATGGTCATGACGCCGCCGCCCGATCCGATCGGGCCGACTGCCACGACTGCGTACGAGATGCCGCGTTTCCGCGGCGAGATGATGTCCATGACCGGTATGTCGTCCGGCACCGCCTCTCCCTCCGGCCCCGCCTTCGCGCAAACGGCCCTCGGGCTGCAAAGCCGCATCGGCGACAACTGGCAGCTCGGCTTCCGCGGCAACCTTCATCGCATCGAAGATCAGACCGACAACGAGTCCTTTGGCGCGCCGGTAGCGCAGGCCAGCGCGGCGCAGATCGAGTTGCGCTCGTCGCCGACCGATTCGTACAAGCTCGCCTCGACCCGTTCCTGGTGGCGCTTTCGCGATGACGAACCGGACGATTCGCATCAGGCCGACATCCGTTCGCACAACTTCGAGTGGGAGCACGGCGCCTCGCGCGTTCAGGTGCGCTACCTCGCGCAGCAGAATCTCTTCGTGGCCACGCCCGGATCGGATTTGATCGAGGTCGCGGGCGATACGAACGTCATCCAGACGCGCCGCAATGAAGTCGGCGTATCTCTGCGCGTGACGCAGGAAAGCCTGCGCGGCACGCCCGGCACGGTCACCGGACCCACCCTTCGCACTGCCGACGTCACCGCCAACGCGAAGTTCGAAATCGTTCCCGCGTTCACCGTCGACTACGGCATGTCCAGCCGCGTCGGCCTGTACGGCACCGAGTGGGCGCCGCGCACCGGCGCGGAAGTGAAGATCGGCAGAGATACGGCGCTCGTCGTCACCGGCATGTACAAAGTCGTCGACGCGATGCATCAGAACACGCTGCCGAGCGTGATCGTCTGGTCCGACGACTCGCGCCTTCTGCCGCACTACGCGTATTCGGCCGGCATCGTTTCCGGCGATACGTCACGCGAACATTTCAGCGTCATCGGAAGCGTCAGCGCCGCCGACACGCCGCTGCGCATCGTCTTCACCGACGGCCTCGAACATTTCTGGGATGGCCTCTACATCGACGCGGGCGACATTCGCCGCGACGTCCGCCTGGCCTTCCGCAAGGAGCTCGGCAGCCGGTTCCTGCTCGACGTTTCGTCGATGGCCGGCACCGCCGCGCCGGGACATCCCGCCGTCAACACGCACGGAACCGAGAAGCTGTACGTCGCGGGCGACGTCGAGTCGACGTTCTCGCCGACGCGCACGACGGTGGCCGTTTCCTACCGCCAGATCCAGCAGCCGCAGCCGAACGGCGGCGACGCCTACAGAACGCATCGCGTCGACCTGCGCGTCGCGCAGTCGCTCCACCTCCCGCTCGACCTGAAAGTCCTCCTCGGGGTCGAGCTGGCCCGCTCCGAGAACTCTCGAATCCTCCTCGACGCCCTCGACGCCGACGGCAGCACGCGCCGATACATCGGCGGGCTCGCGGTGAACTTCTAGGTCGTCGGCGTAGCCGGCGTAAGAACCGTAGCCCCCGCTTTCAAGCGGGGGTTTTCGTATGCGCAGAATTTGGGGAGCCCGCTTGAGCGGGCGAAAGGAAGCTTTCTTTCGCGCGCCAAGGCGCGCTACACATTCGGAACACTCGCGGACCCACGGCTGAAGGCCGTGGGCTACGGTTCTTACGCCGGCTACGCCGACGACGAAACGCGCTACTTAAGTCCCGGCTGGATCTTCTCCACCAGCTTCTCGAACCGCATCGAGATCCCTTTCGTCACCACGATCTGCTTCAGGTAATTGAGCGACGTGATTGCGGCGGGGAGGCCGGAGATGGCGGCGGGGATCGAGGCCAGGCGGCCGGCGAGCTGCATGGTCTTGTCGGCGACGCTGTAGTCCTGCGACATCAGGTCGGCGCGGGCCTGGCCGTTGTAGGCGATCGTCAGCAGATAGATGTCGGCGATCAGTTCGCGGAAGCGCATCTCGCTGCCCCAGGCGAAGCAATCGCCGGCCCGGATGTTCTCCAGGAACTCCGAGGTTGTCTCGCCCTTCGAGACCGTGTGCACTTTCGCGACATGTTTCAGCGTGTGCGCGTCGGAGCCGCCGATCATCGAGGCGTGGCGGCCGCCCTTCTGCACCGTGTTCACGAGCTGCTGCACCATCTTGTTGTGAAACGACGCCATCGCGCCGTTCATGGCCTCGAAGATGTCGAACATCTCCAGCAGTTCGGCGATGTAGTGCGCGGCCACGTTCTTCATCCGATAGTTCTGGAAGAGATGGTTGACGCCGAAGATCATCCGCTGCGACTTCATGTACGGCACCATCTCGCGGATGTTCCGCCGCAGCCGCTGGATCTCGCGATGCTGTTCTTCGTTCAGCCCCCAGACGCCGACGTGGATGCGCTGCCCGGTCTCGGGAAAGTACGTCTCCACCTCTTCGCCGATGAAGAAGTCGGTCATGTCGGGGAACTTGTTGAGGAGGTAGAGCGCGCCGTCGATCGAGTCGTGATCGGTGAGCGTCACGTACGACATCCCTCGCTCTTTGGCGATGCGGTAGACGTCCTCGGGGTTGTTGTAGCAGTCGCGCGTGTTCGCACGGCGGAAGTACTTGAACACCGAATAACGGCTATGGCAGTGCAGATCGGCCCGCTTGATCGCCGGATCCGAAAGGATCTGCAACGTAGTCGTATCGTTCATCGAGTTTGCAGTAGTCTCAGAAATGATTGCTCAACCTGTCTGCGTTTTTCCTACAATTCGCGTGCCGGTGAGGATGAGCACGGAAGTGTAGCTCACGCCGTCAACGCCAAATGGCCACAACCAACCGCAAGCCGCCGAACGTCAACGCATCCGAGTGGATGGAAGAAGACGTGCCCAAAAGCCTTCCCATCATCCCGCTCGTGTCGTCGGTTCTCTTCCCGAACGGCGTGCTCTCGCTGCAGGTCGGCATCGACCGCAACGTGCGCCTGCTCAAGGGCCTCGGCGACGATCAGAACCTGATCGCGGCCTTCTGCCAGAAGAGCGGGGACAAAGAAAATCCGCGCGCCGAGGACCTCTCGCAGATCGGCGTGCTCGCCGCGATCGTGCAGCGTCTTCCGCTGTCGTCCGACCGCTACCAGGTTTTTTTGCAGGGCCGTCAGCGCGTCGAGCTCGTGCAGATGCTGCAGAGCGAGCCGTACTTCGAAGGGATGCTGCGGGAGATCGTGCCGCGCGCCATTCCGAAGAGCGTCAAGACCGACAACCTGATGAACAAGGCGATGTCGCTCTTCGAAAAGCTGGTGGAGAGCGATTCGAAATACTCGAACGAACTGCTCAACATTCTGCGGATGAACATGAGCGAAGGGCCGGACACCTTCGCCGACCTTCTCTCCTCGTTCGTCAACTTTCCGCTCGAAGAAAAGCAGCTCCTGCTGGAGACCGTCAATCCGGTCGAACGAATCGAGCTCCTCATCGACTGGATCCAGCGCGACCTCGGCAAGGCTACATTCGACAAGGAACTGCAGCGCACGATTCAGACCTCGATCGATCGCCGCGAACGGGAAACGTATCTTCGCGAACAGCTTCGCGTCATTCAGGACGAGTTGGGCGATTCGAACAGCTCCGAGCGCGAAGCGGACACATATCGCGACCGCGTCGAAGCGCTTCCGATCGCCGAGGAGCACAAACAGACGTTGCGTCGCGAGGTGAACCGGTTCGGACAGTTGTCGCCGTCGTCGAGCGATTACGCCGTCATCAAAGGCCATCTCGACACCGTCTTTCAGATTCCGTGGTCGGAGAAAACTGAGGATCGCCTCGACCTCGTGCGTGCCGAGGAAATTCTGGAAGAGCGCCATCACGGACTGGAAAAGGTCAAAGAGCGCGTGCTCGAGTTTCTCGCCGTGCTCAAGCTCAAGGGCGATCTCAAGGGTCCGATTCTCTGCTTCGTCGGGCCGCCCGGCGTCGGAAAGACGTCCCTCGGCGCGGCGATCGCGGACGCGCTCGGACGCAAGTTCGTGCGCATGGCGGTCGGCGGCGTCACCGATGAATCGGAGATCCGCGGGCATCGCAAGACCTACATCGGCGCGATGCCTGGGAAGCTGATCCAAAGCTACATCCAGGTCGGCGTCAACAACCCGCTGATCATGATCGACGAGATCGACAAGATCGGGAAGGACTACCGCGGCGATCCAGCCTCGGCGCTTCTCGAGGTGATGGATCCGAAGCAGAACGTAGCTTTCGTCGACCGCTATCTCGAGATTCCGTTCGACCTCTCGCACACGCTCTTCATCAGCACCGCGAACATGCTCGACACGATTCCGAGTCCGTTGCGCGATCGCATGGAAGTGATCCGCCTTTCCGGCTACACCGAGCGCGAGAAGCTGGAGATTGCGAAGAAACACCTGATCCCCGAGCTGCTCGAAAATCACGGACTCACCGCCGCTCAGGTGGCGATGAGCGACGATGCGATCCTGCTCGTCATCCGCGACTACACCGCCGAGGCGGGCGTGCGCAACCTCGAGCGCAAGCTGGCCACGATTCTGAGGAAGATCGCCAGGAAAGTGGCCAGCGGGTCGGAGGAGGCGCTCTACACGGTGGAGAGCTCCGAGCTAGAGCCGTATCTCGGTCTGCCGTCGTATGAGCACGAGTTCGCGGAGCGGCATCCCGAGGTTGGCGTCACCACCGGATTGGCGTGGACGCAGTTCGGCGGCGAGATCATGTTCATCGAAGCGACGCGCATGGCCGGAAGCGGACGGACCACCGTCACCGGGCAGCTCGGCGATGTGATGCGCGAGTCGGTGACCGCGGCGTATTCGTACGTGCGCTCGAAGGCGAAAGATCTCGACATCGACGACAAGAAGTTCACTGAGAACGATATCCACATCCATTTCCCGGCCGGCGCGATTCCGAAAGACGGCCCGTCCGCCGGCGTCGCCATCGCCACCTGCATCGCCTCGGTCATGGGAGACCGCCCGGTGCGCCACGACGTGGCCATGACCGGCGAGATCACCCTTCGCGGTAAAGTGCTCTCCGTCGGCGGAATCAAAGAGAAAGTGATGGCGGCGCAGCGGGCGAACATCAAGACCGTCGTGCTGCCGGAAGGAAATCGCAAGGATCTCACCGAGGTGCCGGACGAAGTGAAGGAAGGGCTGAGTTTCACCTTCGCCGATCGCGTGGAGAGCGTCTGGAAAGAATCGCTGATGCCGATGGTGGCGCCGCGGCAAAGCGTCCGTAGCGACGCTGAGACCAAAATCGAACCGGCAATCGAACCTGCGGCCAGCGACCGGCCAGAACAACGATGAGCGATACAAACAAACGCGGCTGGCTGGACAACATCCTCTTCGCCGCGCTCCTGCTCCTCGCGTTCGGCGGCAGCACGTACGTCTGTTTCAATTTTTTCATTCGCGGGCGATCGGTTTCGACGCCCAATCTGATCGGCCGTTCCGTCGCGAACGCCAAAGCGGTCTGCTCCGATCTCGGCGTCAACCTCGTCGTCGATACGGACCACGTTCGCAACTCGGACAAGATCAAGACCGGCGACGTGGTGTGGCAGAACCGCACGCCGGGTGCGACGAATCTGGTCAAGCGCGGGACCGACATCCGCGTCGAGCTGAGCGCGGGACCGCTCGTTCTGCAAGTGCCGGATCTCGACGGTCAAACGGCGCGCACGGCGCTGCTGCGTCTGAGTCAGCAGAATCTGAAACTCGGCAGCGTGGCCCACGTCGAGAGCGCGACGCAGCAGGGGATCATGTCCGAGGAACCGCCGAAGGGGACGGTCGTGGCGGCGCAGACGGCGGTCTCGTTACTCGTCGGCGAACAGGCGCCGCCGCTGCCCTACGTGATGCCCGACCTGATCGACCGGCCGCTCGACACCGTCCGGCCGGCGCTGGAAAGCCGAGGGTTACTCGTCTCGAACGTGAAGTTCGAGTCGTATCCGGGCATCGCGGACGGCATTATCATTCGGCAGTTTCCGCTGCGCGGCGCGCCGGTCAGCGGCCGCGATCCGATCACGGTCGTCGTCAGCCGGCAGGCGGAAGGCGGCATCATCGAAGGACCTGCGGCGCTTGCTCCAACCGCCAGCCCGACCACCACGCAATGACGAAGATTCAGATCGCGCCGTCGCTTCTCTCCGCCGATTTTTCGCGGCTGGGCGACGAATTGCGCGACATCGAAACCGGCGGTGCGGACCTCGTGCATCTCGATGTCATGGATGGACATTTCGTCCCGAACCTGACTATCGGTCCGGCCGTCGTGAAGTCGTGCCGTGCGCAGACGAAGCTGACCTTCGACTGCCACCTGATGATTTCCGAGCCGCAGCGATACATCGACGCGTTTCTGAAGGCCGGCGCAAACATGATCTCGATCCACCACGAAGCCGAGCCGCATCTGCAGCGGGCGTTGCAGATGATCCGCGACGGCGGCGCGAAGGCGGGCATCGCCATCAACCCGGCTACGCCGGCGGAATCGCTGAGCACGGCCATCGAGTTCTGCGACTTTGTCCTGGTGATGACGGTCAACCCCGGCTTCGGCGGGCAGAAGTTCATCGAACCTGTGGTGGGGAAGATCCGTCACATAGCGCAGATGATCAGAGAGAGAGGCGTCGCGGTCGACATCGAAGTCGACGGCGGCATCGACGCGGCCACGGCGCCGCTGGTAGTCGGAGCCGGCGCGCGCATCCTCGTGGCCGGCCAGGCCGTCTTCGGACAGCCCGACCGCAAAGCGGCAATGGAAGCGATCCGGAACAGCGTTGTGGTGATGACGTAGTGGATTAGTCGATTAGTGGATTAGTAGATTAGATCGGTGGAATGTGGATTCGTAGATCAGTGAGAGCGAAAGATCGACAGCAGGTTCGAGCGACTCGCTGTTTTTTCTAGTCCACTAATCTACTAATCCACTGATCCACTTCTTCTCCGGAGGAATTTTGAAAAAGACATTGACCCTCATCGCGATCCTGGCGATCGCGCTCGCCGGCTGCCGGCATACGTTCCGCGGCGGCAACTCGGCAAACGGAAGCAGCAGCGTAACGAAATCGTCGCTTCACCCGGCCTTCGATCCGGCGCTGGCAAAGATGACCAAGGAACAGGTCTTCCAGCTCGGCGAGGAACAGTTCGCGAAGAAAAAGTACGCCAAGGCGCGGCAGTATTACTCGCACGTGTACGAGACCTTCCCGAACGATCCACTCGGCCGGCGCGCGCTGCTGCGCGTGGCCGACACGTATTACGAGCAGGGCGACGCCGTGAACTTGGTCGAGGCGCAGTACAAGTATCGCGACTTCATCAACCGCTATCCCGGCAGCGACCGCGCCGATTACGCGATGCTGCAGATCGCCATGTGCTCGTATAAGCAGATGGAGCGTCCGGACCGCGATCAGCAGAAGACGCGCGAGGCGCTGGACAAGTTCAACGACGTGCTGAAGTCGTTTCCGCGCAGCCCGCTCCGTCCGGAAATGGACAAGCGGCTGCAGGACGTGCTCGACCGCCTCGCCAAACACGATCACATCATCGCCCGCTACTACATCAAGCGGCACAGCTACAACGCCGCCGTGCAGCGCCTGAACGGAATCGTGACGCTGTACCCGAACTACAACGAGCGCGCCGCCGTCTTTTTCGACCTGGCCACGGCGCTGTCGGGGCTCGGACGCACCGCCGAGGCGCGGCTGTACTATGACCGCGTCGTGACGGAGTTTCCGCAGAGCCCGTACGCGCCTAAGGCAAAACAGCGGCTCGGAACGATGAAGACAGCATGAAAAAGTACGCGGCGGCGATCGTTCTCCTGGTGGTGCTGACGTCGTGCGCGACGACGAAGAACGACGACAACGACGTGCCGTCGCTGGTACCGCCGCCGGAGACCACGTCCGCCGCGGCCACGAGCGCAGCGTCCGACGCGCGTCTCGCGGAGATGCAGACGTCGATGACGGAGTTGCTCGAACGGATCGACGTGCTGAACGCGCGCATCGCGCGGCTCGAGACAGCGCCGCAATCCGAAACGCGCGTGGCGGTGCAACCGCAGCCGCGCGTCATCGAACCTGCGCCGCGGCCGCCACTGGAACCGGCGCCGGTTCCGCAGTCCGCGCCCGTTCGCGTGACCGCACCGCCGGTCAGCGGCCCGCTGCAGAACGCCGCGATCGCCGACAGCTATCGCGCCGCGCTGATCCTCTTCGGCAAAGGACGCATGGCCGATGCGCGCGCCGCACTGCAGCAAGTCTTCGACGCCGATCCCTCCGGCGAGCTCGCCGACAACGCGCTCTATTGGATCGGCGAGACGTACTACGCCGCCTCCGATTTCTCGAACGCGATGCGCACGTACGAGCGCGTGACGAAGGAGTATCCCGAACAGAACAAGGCTCCCGACGCCATGTTCAAGATCGGGCTCACTTTCGAAAAAACCGGCGACCTCGGCATGGCTCGCAAGACGTTCGACGAAGTCATCCGCCGCTATCCTTACTCGACCGCGGCGTCGTCGGCGAAGCTGGAGCTGAAGCGCGTGAAGTACTAGCCAGCGTAGTGCAGGCGTCCCGCCTGCATCCGCCGGGCGTCTCGCCCGGCGGTGGTTTCGGGGATTCAACCGCAGCAGCGAAATGATTACGGACACCCCCGTCGGGCGAGACGCCGCGACGGATGCAGGCGAGACGCCCGCACTACGCTGTTGCCGATACAATCCACCGCCATGGCTGACGAAACCGAAAGCGGTGCATCGCTTCTCGCGCGGCGCGAATATGCGCGCGCTGTTCCGCTCCTCAAACGCGATCTCGACAAGTACCAGTCCAATCCGCGCATCCGTCTTCAATACGCCGATGCACTTGCCGGCGCGGGTGAGCACGAAGAGGCCATCGCGCAGTACGAACACACGGCGAAGTACTACGACGACAACGGGCTCACCGTGCAGGCCATCGCCGTCAGCAAAAAGGCCGAGAAGCTGCGCGACCAGATCGCGGCGTCGAAGCCGCAGGAGCCGGCGGCGGGGAAGAGCGAGCCGCTGTTCACGCTTCCGGTGCCGAAGTCGCCGTTGTTCGAGGTGCTGAGCGAAGAAGAGCGCACTGCTCTCGTGCGCGAGATGGAGCTCGAGTCGCACGACGAGGGGAGCGTCATCATCACCGAGGGGCAGCCGGGAGCGTCGATGTACATCATTGCCAGCGGCGAAGTGAAAGTCTTCACGAACGGCGCCGGCGGTTCCGCCCTCTACCTTGCCCGCCTCGGCGAGGGCGATTTCTTCGGCGAGGTGAGCATGCTCACCGGCAAGCCGCGCACCGCCACCATCACCGCCTCGCAACGCACGGAACTGCTGCGCCTCGACAAGGAGAAGCTGGACAACGCGCTGGCGACGTATCCCGGAATCCGCAAGGTCCTCAACGACTTTTATCAGCGCCGCGCCGAGCACACGGTCGAGGCGATGATCGAGAGTCTGAAGAAAAAGTAGATTAGTGGATTAGTCGATTAGTAGATTAGGTCGACGATGTGACGACTGTTTTTCTAATCTACTAATCCACTCATCTACTAATTCACTCCACATCAGGAGCACAATTTTGGCCGTTCTTCCAATCGTCAAATACGGCGATCCCGTTTTGCGCAATCCGACGCAGCCGGTCGGCGAGATCGACGCGGCGCTGCAGAAGCTGATCGACGACATGGTCGATACGATGTATGCCGCGCCCGGGGTAGGGCTGGCAGCGAATCAGATCGGGATCGGGAAGCGGCTGACGGTGATCGATCTCACCGTCGGCAAGAAGCCGGGCAATCTGCACATCCTCATCAACCCGGAGCTGGTGGAGATGGAAGGGCAGATCACGGAAGAAGAGGGCTGCCTTTCGATTCCGGACTTCGTCGAAAACGTGACGCGGCCGGAGCGCGTGAAGGTCCGCTTCACCGATCGCAATGGACAGCAGCGCGAAATGCGCGGCGAAGGACTCATGGCGCGCGCTCTCTGCCACGAAATCGATCACCTCAACGGCAATCTGTACATCGATCACGTTCGCGGCTTCAAAAAGGAGCGCATCCTGAAGAAGATTCAGAAGCTGGCGAAGTCGGGGATGTGGGGATAGCCCTGGGAACGCGGGCGTCTCGCCCGCAGTCCTTGGCTAAATCGTGCTTAGCGGCGGCGGGACGCCCGCGTTCCCAGGCAACTACGGCGCGACCGCGATGCCCCACGGGCCGTCCGGCACTTTGATCGTGGCGGTGACGCGGCCGGAAGCGGTATCGATGACCGAGACGTCGTTCGAAAGCCCGTTGGCGGTGTAGAGCGTCCGGCCGTCGCTGGTCAGGTTGATGCCCCACGGGCGGTTGCCGACGGCGATGTATCGCAGCATGCGATTCGTGGTGGTGTCGATGACGGCGACGGAGTTGCCGCGGCCGGTGGCGGCGTAGAGCCGCTTGCCGTCCGGCGAGAGGACGACGCCGACCGGATGATCGGCAGGACGTAGTTTGATGTGCGCGATCGCACGGTTTCTCTTCACGTCGATCACGTTGATGCTCCCGCCGACTTCGGAGCTCACATACGCGCGCATTCCGTCGCGCGCGAAGACGGCCGCGCGAGGCCGGGCGTCGACGAAGATGTTGCCGGTGACGGCGTTCGCTTTCGGATCGATCACCGTGACGGTGTTGCTCGTCTCCGCGGTGACGTAAATCAACTTCCCGTCGTAGCTGGCCGCGACTCCTTCCGGTTCTGTCCCGGTGACGAGCGAGACGTTTCTACCGCTGCCGATGTCGACGATCGACGCCGTTCCGGCATCTTCGTTCGCGACGCAGAAGCGTTTGCCGTCAGGCGTCATGGCGATGCCTTCCGGATCGGTTCCAGCTTTGTAGCGGCGGATGATCTTCATCGTCATCGGATCGATTGCAACGACGCCGTCGGCGGTCTTTGAATACTGTCCGCGAAAGTGGCTGACCGCGACGTAGAGCCGTTTGCCGCTGGGGCTGAGCACGATTCCGCGTGGGCGCGTTCCGACGGCGATCGTCTTGATGCTCGCGCCGTCGATCATCGTCACGGTGCCGGCGCGCTCGCTGGTGACGAAGATTCGGGCGTTAGCGGTTGCCGCGAAAAGGATCGCAACGATCGTAGCGCCGGCGGCTCGCCGGCTGGACCGCCAGCGGCTCGCTGGCACGGTGCGAGAATCGCCGCCGAGCCGGCGGCGGTCCAGCCGGCGAGCCGCCGGCGCTACGTCTAGGCTCATTTCAACGTGTACAGATAGGCCACGATGTCGCGGGCTTCGTCCGGCTTGATGCCGAGGTTCGGCATCGCATTTTGCGGATCGGTCATCTGCGGATTCTGGATGTAGGCGGTCAGGTTCGGCTCGGTGTTGGCCAGCTTCATGGCGATGATCTGACGCGAGGCAATGTGCTCGAGCGACGGGCCGACCATCCCTTTCGCTCCTTCGATCCCGGGGACGATGTGGCAGGAGCTGCAGCCGTACTGCTCGATGAGTTGCTTTCCTCGGCTGGGATTGCCCGCAGTGGGCGATGCTGCTTCCGGCCTCTTGCAGGCGGCGATCAGCAGCAGGGTTGTCAGTAGTACGAATCGTTTCAACGTTCTTCCTTTCGCAGCGAGTCGCTCGTTCCGAGCGCGACGCGGCGCTCCGCTTCACCGAGCCATGCGGCGAAGATCGCGATGCCGAGGATCGTGAACAGGACTCCGGCCGGAATCCACATGATCAGGCCGGCCAGTTGTTGATCTTCGATCGCGTTCAGGCCCCAGGCCGCGGTGCGCGCGCCGTAGATCGGATACCACAGATGCGGCGCGAATGTAATGAGTGCGCCGAGCGCGCCGCTGTGTCCGGCCGTGGCGAAGACGTAGACCACCGCCGCGCCGTAGCCGAGGCGGCCGTAGCGTCCATGCGTGAGCGACCACCAGAAAAGCGTGGCGGTGAGCAGGAAAGAGATGTGCTGCAACGCGTGAATGCCGTCGTTGCGCAGCGTGGCCTCGTACCACGACGGAATGTGCCAGACCCACAATGCGATGGCGTGAAGGATGGTGACGACGAGCGCACCGGTGATCCAGTTCCATGTGTTGCTGATCGGCTCGCGCTGAAAAAAGCGTCCTACCGGCACGCGCCATCGTTGCGGCAGCGCCCAGAGGAATGCGATCAGCGGACGTCCGAAGACGAGCAGCGGCGCTGCCACGATCATCAGCATTTCGTGCTGAGCCATGTGCGCGGAGAAGAGGATGCCGCCGAGCGCGTCGAGCGGGGAGACGAGCGCGATGACGAGCGCGATCCAGCCGGCGACGAAGGAGGCGATCTGCCATGGTCTGAGCGCTTTCATTCGGGTCACGCCGACGGCGTACATCGCGCCGGTGATTGCGAGCGGCAGGATTACGAACGGTTCCCATGACCACCAGCGCATGAATGTCGACGGCTCGAGATGGGGGTGTCCGGCGTGCGCGTAAGCGGTGGTTGGGAGGAGGAGCGCGGCTGTTATCGTCCTTAGAGCGTGTGAGGCAATGTGGCGCCGGTTTCGTGCGAAGCACTTTGGAGTGCGGTGGTAGAGCCACCGCTTTGGGAGGGCGGTGGAATCGCGATGACTCGCAGTATGTGATGCTTGCTCAGGCGTCGCGATCGTCACTATCCCCCTCCCTCCCAAAGCGGCGGCTCGATCGCCACCGCACTCCAAAGCTTCGCGAAATGTGACGCGACTGGCGCGAGCATCCACGGCCTCAACTCCCGAGGAACGGTGCATCAATCGCACGCTCCGAGGTACAAGTGCGGGATGGTCATGGCGATGATCGACATCGCGAAGGCGGCGGTGAGCAGCAGGCCGCCGATGCCCATGAAGCGGATGCGTCGCGTGTTCTCTCCGTTCTTCAGTCCGCGCCACGATTCGAACGCGCCGAAGGCGCAGATCAACAACGCGGCGATCGTGATCGCCCAGAAGATCCACTCGGCGTTGTGGTCGCAGATCCAGTCGATCATCGCGTACTTCGTCGTGAAGGCCGTGGCGAAGGCGAAGGGGCCGGAGAAGATCCCGGTCCAGAGCTGCGGCGAGGCGGGGCGGATATCGAGCGGCTTGGTCGTCTCCATCCGTCAGCTTCCTTTGCGCTGCATCCACGGCTCGACGAAGATGATGAAGTAGAACGGCACCCACACCAGCGCCACGAAGTACCAGTAGACGGCGGTGCAGCGGAAATCGAGCAGGTGTTTTTTTACGACCGGCTTGAACAGCCCGTAGACGAACAGCAGCGCGGTCTCGCCGGTCGCAGCGATCATGTGCATCGTGTGCAGGCCGATGATCGTCCAGATGATCGAGCCGTAGGCGTGGTCGCTCCATTTGTAGCCGAGGTTCGGAACGATGATGCCGTACTGGATGTAGAGGAACGTCAGGCCGACCACGATCGAGATCACATGGCCGATGCGGATGGCCAGCATGTTTTTTGTAATCGAGGCGCGGTCGATGACGAATGCGGCGATGCAACTGAGCAGTAGCATGACTGTGTTGATGGTCGGCATGACCAGGTCGGGTTTGGGAACGGTGCTCGGCGGCCAATCGAGGTTCGTGCTTCTCAGATAGAGATACGTAGCCATGGCCATGGCGAACATCGAACCTTCGATGGCCAGCATGCCGAGGTTGCCCCACCAGATCAGGGCGCGGCTGTCCGCCGTGCCTTCGGTGAGCGCGGAAACATCGAGCACGCGCTGGGTCACGGCAACTCCTCCCGCACCGGTTCGGGCATGCCGAGGGATAAGCCGCCGAGCTCACCCTCCTCGCGCAGGATGTGGTCTTCCAGTTCGCGATCCGTCGGCCAGAACCAGCCGATGAGCGCGATGCCGCTGGCGACCGCGCCAATGGTGAACCACCAGGCGAAGAAGATCGCGCCCCACAATCCGACGCAAGTCGTGCAGGCCAGGATGAACGGCCAGAGCGAATGGCCGGGGATCTGTTCCGTGTGATCCGGCTCCGCGTCGAGCACGCGCGTGACGAGGATCTCGCGCCGGTCGAAGCGCATGCCGGTGACGTAAGGCTGGTCGGGCGCGGCATCCCACACGGCATTCGGACCGCTGACGGTCGGCACGTGCAGGTAGTTGTAGACCGGCGGCGGCGACGGCAGCGACCACTCCAGCGTATCGGCGTTCCACGGATTCGCGCCCGCCAACCGTCCCGAAACGCGGCTGACGAGGAAGTTGATGATCATCGTCAACACCGACAACGCGATGAGCACCGCGCCGGCCGAGGCGAGTTGATTGAGTCCGCCCCAGCGCAGGCCCGGCTGGTACGTGTAGACGCGGCGCGGCATGCCGTAAAGCCCGAGGATGTGCATCGGGAAAAAGGTGACGTTGAAGCCGATGAGCAGTAGCCAGAAACTGATCTGCCCCATCACTTCGCTGTACATCCGGCCGGTCCATTTCGGGAACCAGAAGTGGAAGGCGCCGAAAAGAGGGAACAGCGCGCCGCCGATCAGGACGTAGTGAAAGTGCGCGACCACGAAGTAGGTGTCGTGCACCTGCCAGTCGATCGGAATCGAGGCCAGCATCACGCCGGTCAAGCCGCCGACGATGAAGACGAGGAAGAAGCCGATGACGTACATCACCGGCGTGGCGATCCAGAATCGTCCCGACCAGATCGTCGCGATCCAGCAGAAGATCTGCACGCCGGTGGGGATGACGATCATGATGCTGGCCGCGGTGAAGAAACTCTCACCGAGCTGCGGCAATCCGGTGGCGAACATGTGGTGGACCCAAACGCTGAAGCCGAGGAACGCGGTGACGACGAGCGTGCAAACCATCACCGTGTAGCCGAAGATTTTGCGTCCCGTAAACGCGGTGAGAATCGAGCTGACAAACCCCAGCCCCGGAATGAAGATGATGTAGACCTCGGGGTGCCCGAAGAACCAGAAGAGGTGCTGGTAGAAGATCGGGTCGCCGCCCTCCGAGCGGTTGAAGAAGTGCGTTCCGATGAGGCGGTCGAGCGCGAGATAGCCGCTGTCGAGCATGACCGCTGGCATCGCGAACATGATCATGAAACTGACCACGATCATCGACCAGACGAAAAGCGGGATGCGGTTCAGCGACATGCCCGGACAGCGCTGCTTGAACGCGGTCACGACCAGCTCGACGGCCACGACCAGGCCGGAGAGCTCGGTGAAGGTGATCATTTGCGCCCAGGTGTCGACGCGCTTCCCGGGCGAGAACTGCGGACCGGAAAGCGGCACGTACGCGAACCAGCCGGCGTCGGGACCGGCGTGCAGGAAGAACATCGTGTAGAGAAAGAGGCCGCCGAAAAGGTAGATGTAGTAGCCGAAGGCGTTGAGCTTGGGGAAGGCGACGTTGTGCGTGCCGAGCATGAGCGGCACGAGGTAGACGCCGAAGCCTTCCATGATGGGGACGGCGAACAAAAACATCATCGTCGAGCCGTGGACGGTGAAGATCTGGTTGTAGGCGTCCGGCCCGAGGAAATGATTTTCCGGTTTCATGAGCTGGATGCGCATGAGCGCAGCTTCCACTCCGCCGGCGAGAAAGAAGAGGAATGCGGTGATGATGTAGCGAAGGCCGAGCTGTTTGTGTCCCGTCTCCATGAACCAGCCGAGGAGGCCGGGACACGGCGCCCAGGTTTTTTCCATGACGGCGGCTTCTCGTTCGAAGTCGTTGTCCACGACGGCGAGCTCGGTCATTGGCGAGCTCCCGAAAAAAGAGAATGTTGAATGTTGAGTGTTGAATGTTGAATGTTGAATGAGGGGACGAGCGTTGCGCGGATTCGCAATTCGCTTCTCCATTCAACATTCAACATTGAACATTCAACATTCAACATTGCGTCTCTCACCGTAACGTCTCCAGATACGCCAGCAGATCGTTCATCTCCTGACCGCTCAGTTGATTCGGCGGCATCATCGTTCCCGGTTTGATCGCGGGCGCGTTGGCGATCCAGCCGGCCAGATTGCCGCGCGTGTTCAGCAGTTGTCCGGCGGCGAGCGTGGGGCGGCTGCGGAAGTGGGTGAGGTCGGGTCCGAGCGTGCCGTACGCGTCGAGGCCGAGGATGTTGTGGCACTTCGCGCACGGCGCGCTCAGAAAAACCTGTTGCCCGCGCAGTTGCGCCGGCGTCATCGGCGTCGGCGCCCCTTCGCCCATGTGCGACTTCCAGCGCGCGAAATCCTCCGGCGATTCGGCCACGAGAATCAGCGCCATGTGCGCGTGCTGGTAGCCGCAGAATTCGGCGCACTGTCCGCGGTAGACGCCGGGCGTGTCGGCTTGAATCCGGAACTTGTTGACGCGTCCCGGGATTAGATCGCGCTTGCCGTGCAGGTTCGGAATCCAGAGCGAGTGAATGACGTCGCGCGTGTCGAGACGCAGCAGCACCGGCGTGTGGATCGGGATGTGGATCTCGTTCGCGTTGGTGATCTGGTTCGCCGGCGCGAGCGCATCGGGATACTTCACTTCCCACCACCACTGATGCCCGGTGACTTCGATCTCCAACTGCCGCGGATCATTGTTCGCGAACGTTCCGATGGCGTTGCCGGTGGCGACGCTGCTGAAGAGAAGTCCGAACAGCGTGGCGATCGTGACCGCGGCACAGGTGCTGACGAAGATGCCGAGGCGCCGATCGTGCGCCGGATTGTCGACCGCCACTTCCCGCCGCCGTCCGCGAATTGCGGCGATGAAGAAGAAAGCGATCGTGATGACGTAAACCGCAACGCAGATCCAGAAGAAGACCCACCAGAGGTGCTCGATGCTCGCGGCCTGCGGTCCAGCGGAGTGGAGCGCGGATTGGAAGGGCGCGAGGGCGGCCGGTGCCAGCCGATAATCCGCGCGCGAAGGCGCGCTCGACAATCCAGCCCCGCGCTTTGCGCGGGGAAAAGGAGCGCCTACGAAGTTTGCGGCCGCGGAGGCGGCCACGACAAAATGCTCGCGCCGCGCGAGATCTTGTAGCGGCCGCCTCCGCGGCCGCACATTCGTGGGCTCGCCCCAACCCCGCGCTGAGCGCGGGGCTGGATTGTCGAGCGCGCCTCCGCGCGCGGCCGAACTGCGATTCTGAGCCGGCGCCTCAGGATGACAGCGCCTCACTTCGGCTCCTCCGCCCGCTTCGACATCATCTCCTGCGAGCGCGGCGACGTCGCGCCTTGCGGCTCGAAGCCGCCGACGGCTCGGACGTACGTCGTGAGCTGCCAGATCTGGTAGACGGGAATGTGCCCGCCGTACGACGGCATCCCGTTCGGCCGTCCCTCGGAAATCGTGGTGAAGATGTTGGCTGGCGAGCTGCCGTAGATCCATTCGGCGTCCATCAGCGGCGGGCCGATTCCGCCGCCACCGTGGAAGTGGCATCCGGAGCAGTTGTATTGCTCGAAGAGCTGCTGCCCCTGGCTGATCGCGTAAGCGTTGCCCTCGTAGGGATTGTTGATGGCCGTGGCGGCGAGCTGCTTGGGCCCGGGCTGGAGATCGCCCATGCGCAGCGGCATTGGCCGCGCCGACTCGGCGGCCGTCGGCGTCAGCGGACGCCGCTCGCGATGGCAGGCGACTAAAGCGAAGATGGCGAGAAAGACGAGCGGTCGCTTCATACTCTCGGCACTCCGTACTGATCGAGAATCCGTTCGATGTCGCCGCGGCGTTTCTCGATCTCCCGATCGAGTTGATCGCGCAGCGCGTTGTCGCCGCGGCGCACGCCCATCGAAATGTCGAAGACGAAGGGGAGGAAGGGGAGATCGATCTGCGGCGACACGGGAACGATGTCGAGCGCAACCTTCTCCTGCCGCGCGAAGTAGCCGGCCTGCGGTCCCCAGACCACTGCAACGTCGACGTCGCCGTTGGCAACGGCATCGACGATGTCGCGTCCCGGCGCCTGGCTGCGGTAATCGCCGTAGACCGTGTAGCCGGCAACGTTATCGATGATGCCGCGCTTGGCCAGCGCGTGCGCGGGAGGGGAGTTGACGTGATCGTTGCCGATCATCTGGACGCCGACCTTCAACGTCTTCAGCCGCGGATCATCGAACGACGTGATGTTGAGATGACGGTCGGCGCGGGAGACGAAGACGTAGGTCGAGCGGTAATACGACTGCGTCGGCAACGCCTGATCGAAATTGCTGGGGATGCCGATGATCACGTCGCAGTCGCCGTGGCGCAGCGTCTGGCGAACGAATCCGCGCCGCTGCGGCCACCACGTGTACGCGACGCGCGCGTTCAGGTCGCGCGCCACCATCGACGCGATCGCATTCTCGAATCCCTGCTGCTTTTGATTTGAATACGGGAGATTGTTCGGATCAGCGCAGACTCTCAGGACGCGTTGATTGGGCTGTCGGCTGTCGGCCGTCGGCTGTCGGGTCGTTGACGATCGCCCGGTGCACGACACGAACAGAAGCGCGAGGAACAACGCCCCGAGAGCCGACAGCCGACAGCCGAGAGCCAGATTCTTCATGGCAATGCAAACGTGTAGAGCATCCCGCCCTTGGTCGTTGCCTTCGGGAGGTCGGACATCGCGTTGACGAATCCGAGGGCGGCGGTGCCGTCGTGCGGGTCGAGTTGGCCGGCCACGATCGCGCCGGCCCAGCCGCCGACGCCGGAGAGAACCGAGACGTACTGCTTCCCGTCAGGACCTTGATAGGTGACCGGCTGGCCGATGATCCCGGAGCCGCATTTGAACTGCCAGAGGAGCTGGCCGGAACGCGCATCGATGGCCTTGAACCACCCCTCCATCGTCCCGTAGAAGACTACGTTTCCCGCCGTGGCCACAGTGCCGCTCCAGACCGGGAAGTTCTCCTGGATCGACCAGATTTTTTTTCCGGCCACCGGATCCCAGGCATCGAGCTCGCCGCGATTGCCGCCCGGACCGGCGTACATCTTCACGTTCGATCCGACGTACGGCGTGCCGGCGATGTAATTGGCAGACACGCCTTCCGAGTCCTCGCAGAGATTCGCGTGCGGGATGTAGAGCAGCTTGGTCATCGGCGAATAGGCCGACGGCTCCCAATCCTTCGCGCCGGGAGCTGGCGGACAGATCATGCGCGTCACGCGTCCGAATCCCGGCGCTTTTTCCTGCACGGGCTTGAGGCGGCCGGTCTTGAGATCGACGCCGGTGCTGGTGGTGATGAACGCGAACGGATTCGCCGACAGCACCTGGCCGGTGACGCGGTCGAGGACGTAGACGTAGCCGTTGCGTTCCGGACGCACGAGCACCTTTCGCACCTGTCCATTGATCGGCAGGTCGAGCAGCACCAGCTCGTTGATGCCGTCGTGATCGTAGAGATCGTGCGGGCTCCATTGGTACGCCCACACCGCTTCGCCCGTGTCGGGGCGGCGCGCGAACATGCCGCACGTCCACTTGTTGTCGCCAGGGCGCTGCTCCGGATTCCAAGGGCCGGGATTGCCGGTGCCGTAGTAAACGAGGTCGAGCGCCGGATCGTAGGAGATCCATCCCCAGGTCGTGCCGCCGCCGATCTTCCAGCCGTCCGGCGGCCACGTTTTGACGCCGAGGTCCTGCCCTTTGTCGGAATCGTAGAAGGGATGAAAGTTGGGACCGATCAGGCAGTCCTTGTCGGGCCCGGTGCTGTACGCCTTCCAGACCTGCTTGCCGGTCTCGGTGTCGAGCGCCGTGAGCGAACCGCGGACGCCGAACTCGCCGCCGCTGTCGCCGACGAGGACTTTGTTCTTCACCACCAGCGGCGCCATCGTGATCGACTCGCCGCGATTGATGTCAGCCACCTGCGATACCCATACTTCATCGCCGGTCTGCGCGTTCACCGCCGCCGTCTTGCCGTCCAGCGTGTTGAAAAAAATCTTGCCGTTCGCGTAGACGCAGCCGCGGTTGATCCAATCGCAGCACGCCACGCCTTTCGCCGAGTTGTTGAGGTCCTTCGGCTTGTAGCTCCACTTCGCCGGCGCGCCCGGTTGCGTGAGGTCGAGCGCGTAGAGCGTGTTCGGAAACGGCGTGACGATGTACATCGTGTTGTTCACGACGATCGGCGCCGCCTCTTCTCCGCGGTCGCTGCCGGTGGAGAAAGTCCACGCCACTTTCAGGTTCTTCACGTTGGCGGCGTTGATCTGATTGAGGCCGGAGAAACGGGTCGAGGCGTAGTTCTTGGCCGGCATGATCCACTGGCCGTCTTCCCCTTCGAGCTTGACCAGGTCCGTCTTCTCGGAAGGGTTGGAGGAGTAGCGCTGGAAGAAGGGGAACGTCTTGTTGTCAGGAGTCTTGGCCTTGCATCCCGCGCAAAGCAGGACAGCCAGCGAAATTACATGGATGCCCAACCAATAGGTCGGGCTGGAACTGCGTTTGGTGGCTCCCACCATCACTCCGAGCTCCTTTTGTTGTCCCCTGTGAAGAGCGCGATTTGCACGACGCGGGCCAAACTGATGCGTACGAAAGCGGACATTTCTTCGCGTCCGCTTTGCGTGTGCCGCAACACTCAGCGGCGCTTGCGGAACGCGGCGAAGAGCGCCGCCGAAGCCGCCGCGGCGAGCACAAAACTCAATCCGGGATGCGTCCCGAACGTGCGCGTGTACCAACTTCCGCGGCGCGATTCGGCCGTGAAGTCGCCCTCGATCCGGCTGTCATCCGGCGAGGTGAAGAGATTCGACTGACCGCCGTCCGGGATCGACGTGGTCTGCTCCCGAAACATTCGCCCGCCCTGCAGCATGTACGCGTCCATCGTCGCGGGACTGAGCCGCTGCGCCATTGAGAGCAGTTTCGCCATCGCCCCGACGTACACCTCGCGCTGCGGTTTCTCCGCAACCTTCACGATGGCCTCGGCCACAGCCTTCGGCGGATAAATGACCGACACCGGATGCGGCCGGACGCCGAGGCGCGATCGTCCGTTCGAATAGAACGGGGTGTTGATCGAGGAGGGGAGGACGAGCACGATGTCGATGCCCGCCTTTTCCGCCGCAAGCTCCATCCGCAGCGCGTCGCTGAATCCCTTCACGCCCGCCTTCGCCGCCGAGTAGGTCGACAGCAGCGGAACCGCGCGCTCCGCCAGCCCGCTGGCCACATTGATGATGACCCCTCGCCCGCGCGCGCGAAAATGCGGCAGCACTGCCTTGCAGCCGTAGATCGTGCCGAGGAGATCGACGGCGATGACGCGATCGATGCCGGCGACGTCGAGCGATTCAACCGTGCCCCATTCGGCGACGGAAGCGTTGTTGATCCAGACGTCGATCTGCCCAAACTTCGCGATCGTTTCCGAGGCGATTCGCGCAACATCCTCGAAACGCGCAACGTCCGCAGTGATCGCCAGCGCCTGTCCGCCAGCCGCCTTGATCTCCGCCGCTGTCCGCGCCAGCGCCTCCGCACCGCGCGCCGCGATCACCACGCAATCCCCTCGGCGCGCGAACTCCAGCGCAGTCGCATGACCGATTCCGCTGGAGCCGCCGGTGATGACGATCGTCCGGTTCATGCGTCCATTCCTTTCCCGCCGGCCACCATCTGCGCGTGATTGATCGCCGCGACCAGCGACACGCCGCCGATCGTGTTGCCGATGAGCGCGGGGACGATGTAGCCATTGACGCACTGAAGCCATGAGATGCGGCCGATGAACGTCAGGTAGATCGTTTCGGTCGCGCCGGCGATCACGTGCGAGAAGCCGCCGAGGCCGACCAGGTAGGTGATGATGATGATCACCCACACGCGGGCCGTCTCGGCGAACGGGAGCAGCCAGACCATCATGGCGATGAGCCATCCGCCGAAGATGCCGCGCAGCAGCGTCGTGGCGAAGCCGGCGCGCGTCGCTTCGTCGCCGAGGGCGGTGAAGGCATCGATCATGTTGCTCTCGAATGCGTTCGTTTTCGCCAGCACCAGCGCGAACAGAATCGCGCCGGCGAGATTGGACAGGAACACCGTCACCCAGAGCCGGGCCACATTGCGCAGCGTCGATCCGTCGCGCTTCACGAGCAGCGGCAGGATGACCGTCAGCGTGTTTTCGGTGAAGAGCTGTTGCCGGCCGAGGACCACGATCAGGAAGCCGATGCTGTAGCCGAAGTTCACGATCAGCGGGCGCCAGCTCGCGTCCGGAATGTGGGTCCGCAGCAGGGCTTGTGCGACGAACGAAAATCCCATCGACAGGCCTGCCGCCAGGCCCGACCACATCAGCGCCGAGGTCGGCCGCTCCAGCTCTTCTTCTCCTTCCGACCGGATGGCGTGGTAGACCACCGCCCCCGACGGCGAGCTTCGTTCCTCGGCATCCTCTTTTTCCTTTTCTTCGTCCGCCATCCCGCCGCGTCGTGCAAAAACGCAACCGTTCTGGCAAGTGGATTGCTTTTCATCAGACGAAAAAAGGTTGACGTGGTTCGAAACGCAGTACGGAGGCCCGTTTGCAATTCACCATCGAAAGCCGGCAGCTCACGAACGAGTTCACGAATCGCCGTTCCTTCGACGGCGCGACGAAGCAGACGGTCATCGAAGCCGGAACCGTCGACGACGCAATCGGCGAGTTCGTGCGGCAGAGCGACTCCGAGCTGATCAGCCTGACCAAGCCGGTTCGCGGCCACGAATCGATCGCCACCGTCAAAAAAGACGATTCGACGTTCCTCGTGCGCGTCTACGCGGCGTAGAAACCAGTTTTGCATCAGACGCAAAATTTCGTGCATTCCGTTCACCCGTTGTAAATGAGCTTCAGCACTCATTCCTCAAAAAATGTCCCGTTCGGATTCGCCGGCCGCAGCACGCCAGGTGATCGTCGTCGATGACGATTCAGCGCTGAGGACTCTCTTCATCGCCATCCTGGAGCGCAAAGGGTTCACCGTCGACTTCGCTCCCGATGGACGCGCCGCCTTCAGCCAGATCAGCCGCAACGCCTACTCGGTCATCCTGCTCGACCTGATGATGCCCGACGTGAACGGCTTCGAACTGCTGGGACGTCTGGCGCGCGAATGTCCATCGCTCCTCCCGCGCGTGATCGTCATGACCGGCGCCAGCCGTCGCGTCGTTCAGACCCTCGACACCTCGCGGATCTGGGGCCTGGTGCGCAAACCATTCGACATCGACGATCTCGTGGACGCGGTCATGGCCTGCAGCGACGGCCGTCCGCGCATCCCGCCGCCGGTATCGCGCGCGCCGAAGCAACTGCGCTGACCTGGGAACGCGGGCATCCTGCCCGCCTTTGAAATCGGCAGAATCCCGAGCGCCGACAGCGGGCGAGACGCCCGCGTTCCCAGGAGGTTAGACTGCGCGCCTCATGAGCGCGCTCTACGCCCTCGCGGCATTCGCGATGACTCTGGCCGGCGGCGCGTTCGCGTTCCGCTACCAGCGCTATCTCCTTTACATCATGGCCTTCTCCTCGGGGCTGCTGATCGGCGTGGCCTTTCTCGATCTCATCCCCGAGGTTTCGGCGCTGGCGGTGCAGCATGGGATTGATATCCGCGCGCTGATGCTCACCGTCATCGCCGGATTCCTGGCCATCTTCCTGCTCGAGAAACTGACCATCATCCACGGCGAGAAACAGCACGACGCGCCGGGACATCATCACAACGTCGGGCTGGTCGGCGCGATCGGACTGTCGTTTCACAGCTTTCTCGACGGACTGGCCATCGGCGTCGGATTCAAAGCCGGGACGCAGGTCGGACTGATCGTGCTGCTCGCCGTCGTCGCGCACGATTTCGCCGACGGATTGAACACCGTCACTTTCATGCTGGCCACGCGCAACAGCCGCTGGCGCACCGGCGCGCTGCTGGCCATCGACGCGATCGCGCCCGTCCTCGGCGCACTTTGTGCCGGTTTCCTGAACATCGCCCCGCGCCTGCTCGCGTTCCAGCTTTCGTTCTTCGCGGGCTTTCTCCTCTACCTCGGCGCGAGCGATCTTTTGCCGCAGGTGCACGCGCGCACGCGCGGCGCGCTGATCATGGCCACGCTGGCGGGCGTAGCGATGTCGGGCTTGCTCGTTTACGCGTTGCAGGGATGAAGACTGAGCGCACGGCAATCGCTCTGTTGCTGGCTCTGCTGGCGATTGCCTACGCCGACATTCTTTTTCTCGGCCGCGGCTTCTACGTCAGCGACGTCGGCGTCTATCACTATCCGATGAAGCACGTCGTGCGCGACGCCGTGCGCAGCGGCGAATTTCCGTACTGGAACCGGCTCTACTCCGGCGGCGCGCCGCTGGCCGCCAATCCCGCGTACGAACTTTTCTATCCCCCGCAGTGGCTGGTGTACGTGCTGCCGTTTCATTTCGGCGTGCAGCTTCACATCCTGCTGCACTTCGCGATCGCGATGGCCGGCATGTTTCTCCTGCTGCGCCGCCTCGGCATCTCGATCGCGGCGGCGGCCTTCGGCGGCATCGCCTTCGTCTTTTGCGGGAGTTACGCGTCACTGTCGTCGAAGCTGCCGATTCTGTTCTCGATCTCCTGGCTTCCGCTCGCGCTCTGGCTGCTGATGCGGTTCATCGAGTCGCGAACGGCCGCGCGGTTGCTGCCACTGGCCGCCGTCCTGGCGATGCAATGGATCGTCGGCGAGCCGACGGGTGTGATGCAGACGTGGGCCATCATGGGCGGCTATTCGCTCTTGCGGATTCTGCGCAATTCCAAAAGGTTCGATGAGTTCAAACGGATCGCCGCCACCCTCGGCATGGCCATCGCGGCGTCGGTGCTGCTCGCGGCGGTGCAACTTCTGCCGGCGATCGATTTCGTCCGCGACACCGTCCGCACGAAGACGTTCGATTTTCGCGTCGTCGCCAACTGGAGCACGCCGCCGGTTCGTCTCGTGGAACTGATCCTGCCGTCTGTTTTGCGACACGTCACGGCCGCGAATGGCAATGCGCTGATCACGACGATCTATCCGTTCCGCGCCGACGCGTACCTGACCGAGATCTACGCCGGCCTGCTCATCATCCTGCTGGCGCTGGCCGGCGTTTTCGCCGGCGTTCGCGGCCGCTGGCTCTTCCTCGGCGCGACGGCAGCGAGCGTGATCGTGGCGATGGGGGAGCACACGCCGCTGCTGCGTTTGCTGTACGACAGCGGCCTCTTCTCCGCCGTCCGCTTTCCCGAAAAGTTCATCCTCACCGCGGCCTTCGCTCTCGCCGTCTGGGGAGCGATCGTCTTCGACCGCGTGCTGGCCGGCGACCGTCGCGTGATCCGATCGGCATCCGTCCTGGCCATCCTCTGGCTGCTGATCTCGATCGTTCTGCTGCTCAACTTCGACGACAAACGCTACTTCGCCATCAACTGCATTCGCGCCGCCGTCGCGGCCGCGTGGTTGTGGGTGATGCGCACGCGGCGCACGAACGCGATGGCGATTGCCGGCGTCGTGCTTCTCGCCGCCGACCTCTGGTACGGAACGCTCAACGCCGTCCCGCGCGCGCCGCGCGAGTTCTTCGATCCGCCGCCGGCGCTCGCGGCGGTCGACGCATCGCAGCCGTATCGCGTCTTCAACGAAGTGGCGTGGCAAGGATGGGAAGGCGACCCGCTCGTCAATCAGCTCTTCAATGTTTCGCCCGGGCCGAGCCTGTGGTGGCTGATGCGCAACAGCGTCTTCCCCGAAATCCCCGCCATGCGCGGCCTGCCGCTGGCGATGGAAGACGACATCGACCTGACGTCGCTCACGAACAGCGACGATTTTCGTGAGGCATTCAAAGGCGCGCGCTCGACCCATCTGCCCGACGCCGACGCGCCGTACGCGCGCATGTCGAACGTCGGCTGGCGGGTGCGCCTGCGTCCGGTCACCGGCTCGCTGCTCACCGACGTAACGAAGACAATCCCTGTCGAGATCGTGCCGGTGCCGCGCATCGAACGCTATTCGTTTGCAGACCGCGTCGAGCGCGCGCCCGACGCCGGCGGCTTCCGCTACGCCGTCGAACGCAACGCCGCCGATACGACTGTCGCCTACATCGCTGCCGAACCGTTCGCGACTGCTCCCGCGCGCGTGATGCGCGTCCACGAAACCGCCAACACCGCCACCATCGACGTCACCGCCGCCGGCCGCGCCTTCCTCGTCGCCAGCGTAACCGGTCATCGCTACTGGTCCGCCACGATCGACGGCCATCCCGCGCCGCTCATCGCCACCAACCTCGCCTACCAGGGCTTGATCGTCCCTGCCGGCACGCACGCGATCGCGATGCGTTATCGCAATCCGCTGATCCCGATCGCCGCGGCGATGTCCGTCATTACCTTGATCGCGTTAGCCATAGCCGCCTTTCGTCTGCGTACATCTGCGTAATCTGCGGATCCAGTCCGCCCGCGAACTTACAATGCGCGCCATGAAACGCCTTTTTGCGCTCCTCCTTCTGTTCATCGCCGCATCGCTCTCGGCGCGCAACATCACCGAGAAGGATCTCTTCAGGTTCAACTGGATCGGCGATCCGCAGCTCTCGCCGGACGGCTCGCAGGTGGCGTTCGTGCGCGTCACCGTCGACGAAAAGAAGGATACGTACAACACCGCCATCTGGTCGGTGGCCACGCGCGCGGGCGCGGATCCGCGGCGCATTACAAACGGACCGCGCGACGCGTCGCCGCGCTGGTCGCGCGACGGCAAACTGCTCGCCTTCACGCGCTCCATCGACAAAGACGGCAAGCCGCAGCCGTCGCAGATCTGGATACTCCGCTTCGACGGAGGCGAGCCGCACGTGCTGACGTCGATGGCCAAGTCCGTCGAGTCGATCGCCTGGTCGCCATCATCGAACACCATCGCCTTCACCGCGACGACGAAACCCGAGGACATCGACAAGAAAGAGACGGACAAGAAAAAAGACGACGAGCACGAAAGCGACGTCCGCGTCATCAACCAGGCCGTCTACCGCGCCAACGGCGCCGGCTACCGTGACGCGTCGCGCGACACGCACATCTGGACCATCGACGTCAGCGACGACGAATCCGCGAAGCCGAAACAGCTCACGAACGGCGACTTCGACGAGCGCGACATCAGTTGGAGCCCTGACGGCTCGAGCATCTTCTTCACCTCGAATCGCGTCGCCGAGTCGTATTACGACCGCCGTGACAATGATCTCTACTCGATTCCGGCGGCCGGCGGCGCGATGACGAAGATCGCCGACATCGAAGGCCCGATCAGCGCCTACGCCGTCAGTCCCGACGGCAAGTGGGTCGCGTTCGGCGGCGAGATCAACAACCCCGTTCACTCCTACGACCAGCCCGATCTCTGGCTGGCCTCGACCACTCCCGGCTCCGCGGCAAAAAACCTGACCGCGACGTACGACTACGACGTCATGTCCGGCGTCGGCGGCGACCAGCGCGCGCCGCGAGCGGGCGGTGGGGGAGGGCGTCCGGTGTGGAGCGAGGACGGCAAGTCGCTCATCGTCGTCGCCGCGGAAGAAGGGCGCGTCAATTTCAAGCGCATCAACGCCGCAACCGGCGCGATCACGCCGATCACCACCGGCAATCACGACATCCAGAGCTACTCGATCCGCGGCGGAAAGACGGTCGCTCTCGTTTCGACGCCCACCATCATCGGCGACTTGTATCTCGTCGACAGCAGCGGCGCGATGACGCGATTGACCGACGTCAATCACAAGCTGATGTCCGAGCTCACGCTCACCGAACCGGACGAGCTCTGGTACACGAGCTTCGACGGCAAGAAGATCCAGACCTGGATTCAGAAGCCGCCCGATTTCGACGCGTCGAAAAAATATCCGCTCATCCTCAACATTCACGGCGGGCCGCACTCCGCGTACGGCTACACCTTCGATCACGAGTTTCAGTGGATGGCCGCGAAGGGGTACGTCGTCGTCTATCCGAATCCGCGCGGCTCGACGTCGTACGGCCAGGACTTCGGCAACATCATCCAGTACCACTATCCCGGCGACGACTTCAAAGACCTCATGGCCGGCGTCGATGCCGTCGTGGCCAAGGGCTATGTCGATCCGAAGAAACTCTGCGTTACCGGCGGCAGCGGCGGCGGATTGCTCACCGATTGGGTCGTCACGCAGACCGATCGTTTTGCCGCCGCGGCCGCACAGCGCGACATCGCCGACTGGGCAACGTTCTGGTACACCGCCGACTTCTCGCAGTTCCAGCCGACGTGGTTCCGCAAGGCGCCGTGGGAAGACCCGAAGGATTACGCCGCGCGCTCACCGATCACCTACATCGATCGCGTCAAGACGCCGCTGATGCTCATCCTCGGCGAGGCCGATTACCGCACGCCGCCGATGGCCGGCGGCGAGATGATGTTCCGCGCGCTCAAGTACCGCCACATCCCGACGGTCATGGTGCGCTTCCCCGACGAGTCGCACGAGCTCTCGCGCAGCGGCAAGCCGTGGCACCGCATCGAACGCCTCCAGCACATCGTCGGCTGGTTCGATCACTGGGTCATGGGCGTTGCGAAGCCGGAGTACGAAACGGGGCTGAGAAAGTAGGGGAGTAGGTTGTGGGGAGTAGGGTGTGGGAGGGAGAGAAGCTTTGAAATTCGTTCTCCCACTCCCCACACCCAACTCCCCACTCCCCAAGGATCACTTCGCGTCCGGGAACGTCACCACCTTGTTCTCGATCGGCTTGACCGTCTTCAGGTAGTCGTAGATCGCGCCGAGGTCGTTTTCCGTCATGCCGGCGTAGCCGATCCATGGCATGACCGTGTTGTGGTTGAGCGGTGTCTCCGGTGCGTTGCTCGCGTCCATCGAGGCGAACGCTTTGAAGCGGCCGATGAACTCGTCCTTCGTCGCGTGCGACATGTATGCGCCCGCCGGCGTCAGGTTCGCCGTGACGTTATGGCCGAACGGTCCCTTCATGTCCCATCCGCCGGCGAACGGCTTGTCGGCGATGAGCGCGTTGTGATCGTCGTGCGGCGTGTGGCATTCGTAGCAGCCGGCGATCGTGGTCAGGTACTTGCCGTAGGCCACGCTGTTGTGCGGATCGGGCGCCGCAACCGCGCCTTCGACCGGCTTCGGCGCGAACTTGATCATCAGATTGACGGGGAAATCGATGTGCTTATCCGGCACGCCCTTGTGAATCGGTTTGAGCGTGCGAATGTAGGTGACGACGGACTTCACGTCCTCATCGCTCATGCTGCGGAAGTGCTCGTACGGCATCATCGGAAAGAGCGCTTCGCCCTTGCGGTCGACGCCTTCGCGCACGGCGCGGATGATCTCGCCGTCCGTCCAACTGCCGAGGCCGAATTCAGCGTCCGAGGTGATGTTCTGCGCGGCGACGACACCGGGAAATCCGAGGTTCTTGTCGAAGATGTAGCCGCCCTGCCCCTCGGTGCCCGGCTTCACCGGCATGCCGAATTTGAGGACGTGATCGGAATGGCAATCGAGACACGGCGACACATGCTCGACCAGGTACTTGCCGCGCGCCATCCGCGCCGGCGTGGCCTCGATCTTCTCCGCCGCTGCAGGCCGCGAGGCCGGTTTCTTCGCCATCAGCCAGATCACGCCGATCGCGATCAAGGCGACGGCGGTCAGCACAACTCCGCCAACGATCTTGAAAAAGGTCTTCATCAGTCTCTCCCCGAGTTGAACGATTTCGGACATTTTACGGGACAATCCGCGAAATGGTTCTCTCCGCAATCCTTCTCGCCGCCACGCTGCAGACGAACGTCGCCTCGGTCACGAAGATCTACGACCGCGACTATTCGAAGAAGCTCGTCCCGATGCTCGTCGAGGTGATCAGTTTTCCGACGACGCAGAACGACGTCGAAGGCCACGCGGCACAAAAAGCGTGGCTCGCGAAAACCGCGCACGACCTCGGCTTCACGTATCGGGATGTTAATTTGATCAGCGAGATCGAACTTCCCGGTCCGCCCAACGCGCCCGTACTCGGCTTGATGGTTCACGGCGACGTGCAGCCGGCCGAGGCGGATGCCTGGTCGTTTTCACCATTCACCGGCAAGGCGGATGAAACGTACGTGTACGGCCGCGGATCGGCGGATGACAAAGGTCCGCTTGTGCAGGCCTTGCTGGCCATGAAGGCGCTGAAGGAGAGCGGTATCGCGCGGACCCACACGGTGCGATTGCTCGTCGGCAGCGACGAGGAATCGAACAACACGGACGTCGCCGAGTATCTGAAGACGCATCAGCCGCCCGACTACACGCTCGTGATCGATTCCGAGTTTCCTGTCGTCGCCGGCGAGAAAGCGTGGAACTCGCTCTCGCTGACGACCGATGCGAAGTCGGAGCGGCCCGGCATTACGAAGCCGTACAGCGTCTCGTTCATCGAAGCGGGACTGTCGACGAGCATCGTTCCCGATCGCGCCGAGGTGAAGCTGTTCTGGAAGGGGGAGGCGCCGGCGCAGTGGCAGCCGGTGATCGACGCTGTGACTGCAGCCAAGCGCCCGCCGGACACGCGCATCGCCACGCAGGCGATCGGCACGACGCTGCGCATCGTCGCGTACGGCCATTCCTCGCACGCCGGCGTGAACCTCGAAAGCGGCCGCAATGCGCTCGTGGCGCTGGCGACTGCGCTCGACGGACTGCTGCCGACCGGCGGTGCGAATGATCTCCTCGCCTTCGTCCGCACCGCTGGCGTCGACATCTACGGCACGGGCCTCGGCATCACCGACAACGATCCGCTCTGGGGCCGCTACGCCGTCAACATCGCCACGATCAAACCCAACCTCGACGATCCGAAACTCTCCACGCTCACCATCAACATCCGCCGCACGCCGCCGCGCACCGGCCCGCAACTGAAGGCGAAGATAGAGGAGCTCGTCGCGGCGTTCAATCAGCGAACGGGCGCATCGTTGAAACCGGATGGCTTCTACGGCGACGAGCCGCTCGTCTTCGATCCGAATGCGAAAATCGTCCGCCGTCTGCTCGCCGATTACGCCGCCGCGACCGGAGTCAAGAACCCGAAGCCAGCGATCTCCGGCGGCGGAACATACGCGAAACGACTTCCGAACTCGATCGCGTTCGGGATGTGGTTCCACGACAAGCCGTACCCCGGTCACGACGTCGACGAAAAGAATCCCATCGCCGATCTGCAGAAGGGGACGAAGGTGTTGATCCGGACGCTGGTCGATATCGCGACGGGTCCGAAGATCGAAAACGCGTTCAAGCCTTGAGGACGTTGTGCACCGATAGCGGCGAAGCCGCGCGAAAAACGCCGGAGGCGTTTCGTACGGTAGCCGGTGGTCGCGCGCGAAGCGCGAGACCACCGGGTTCGCGTAAGGCGAGTTTTTCCGACCGCGGCAGCGGTCGCGGAGGGAATTCACACCGCCTGGTATTTGATACGCGACCCCTGACCGGGGTCGGGAAAAATTGGCGTCATTGGTTCCGGTGGTCGCTCGCTTCGCTCGGACCACCGGCTACCGTACGTGACGCCTCCGGCGTCGAAACGCCGGTCGTTAGTGCCCGTTGCGGAGTGCGGCCCGGAACACCGTTCCGTTCTGCAACTCGCCGACGACGCGGTCGAGGCCTTGATTGCTCTGCAGCGCGACGTGCTGCGCGTACTCATCGCAGACGGGGCAGAGCTGGCGGTTGAGATCGGCGTCAGGAACGCGGCTACCACACAGGCGACAGGTAGAGTCAGCGTTCGATGCCATGTGTGACATTGTAGCATTCGCCGTGCCGTGTTCCTCGCGCGCGCCGCATCAAAACCATGACCGCGAATCTCAAGAAAATCGTCATCGTCGGACGCCCGAATGTGGGCAAGTCGACGCTCTTCAACCGTCTCGCCGGCAAGCGCCGCGCGCTCACGCATGACATGCCCGGGATGACGCGCGACCGGCTCTCGGACGTCATCACGCTCGACGACGGCCGCCGCTACGAGCTCACCGACACCGGCGGACTCGAGTACGGCGACTCGCCGATGTCCGCGTTCGCGGGCGAGATCCGCGATCAGGCCCGGCGCGCGCTCGAGTCGGCCGACTTCATCCTCTTCGTCGTCGATGGCGCCGCGGGCGTGCTGACCGAGGATCGCGACATCGCCCAGGAACTGCGGTCCGCGGCGGCGCGCACGCTGCTGCTGGTCAACAAAGTCGATCGCCGCGATGCGGAAGAAAACGTTCCGGAGTTTTACGAATTAGGTTTCGAACGCATGCTGCCGCTGTCCGCCGAGCATGGCGAAGGGATCGACGAGCTCTTCGACATCATCGGCGAGATCGTTCCGGCCGATTCGGCGATCGAGATTGATGAGGATGACCGCGGACCGATTCGCATCGCCATCATCGGCCGTCCGAACGTTGGCAAGTCGTCGCTGCTGAACCGGCTCGCGGCGGAAGAGCGCGCCGTCGTCTCGCCGATCTCCGGCACCACGCGCGACGCCATCGACATGCAGATCGAGCGCAACGGACAGCAGTACCTGATCATCGACACCGCCGGAATTCGGCGGAAGGGGAAGACCCACGACGAAGCGGAAAAGCTGTCGGTGATCTCCGCGCGCAAAGCGATCGAGCGCTGCGAGATCGCACTGGTGATGATCGACGCCGTCGACGGCGTCACCGGGCAGGACGCGACCGTAGCCGGGTATGCCGAGGATGCGGGCAAAGCGGCGATGCTGCTGGTCAACAAGTGGGACGCCGGCGAGCACGCGCAGGACGATTACAAAAAAGTGGAGGAGGAGATCCGCTTCAAGCTGAAGTTTCTGCCGTACGCGCCGGTGGAGTTCATCTCCGCGAAAACTGGACGCCGCGTCGAAAAGGTCTTTCCGAGCATCGACAGGATCGTGGCCGGCTACCGCAAACGTTTCGGGACGTCGGAGCTGAATCAGATCCTCGAAAAGGCGATCGCCGGACACCAACCGCCCGCGGTGAAAGGCCGCCCGCGCCGCTTCTACTACACGACGCAACTCAAAACGCAGCCGACGACCATCGCGCTCTTCTCCAACGTCGACGAGCCGCTGCACTTTTCGTACAAGCGCTATCTGGAGAACCAGTTCCGGGAAGGACTGGGACTCGTGGGATGTCCGATCCATCTCGTGCTTCGTGCGAGAAAAGGGATGAAGAAAGAAAGATAGAACCTGTTTCACGCGGAGACGCGGGGATCGCGGAGAAAAGCTATCTCGGAAACGCCTCCTTAACCCCGCCATCCACCGGAATCATCGCGCCGGTCGTTTTCGCCGATCGCGGTCCCGCCAAAAACAACGCGGCCTCCGCGACATCGTCCGCGGTGACTTCCGTCTTCAGCAACGTCCGGTTGCGATAAAAGTCGGGGAGGTTGTCGGACGTAATCCCGTACGCCGTCGCGCGCATCGCGCGCATCTCGTCGCTCCAGAAACGCGAACCGCCGAAAATCGCGTCGGGGTTGAGCATGTTCGCGCGAATGCCGAACTCGCCGCCCTCCAGCGCCACGATCCTGCACAACTGCGCCTCGGCGGCCTTGCTCACGCTGTACGCGCCGAACTCCTTCCCCGGCGCGGTCACGTTCTTCGACGCATTGAAGACGATGCTGCCTCCCGTTTTCTGCTGCTTCATGATTCGCAGCGCCGCGCGAGCGACGAGGAAGTGTCCGCGCGCGTTGACGGCGAACGCACGATCCCAATCGGCGGCGGGCAGGACGTCGAGACTGCCGAACGAGGAAATCCCGGCGTTGCTGACGATGATGTCGACGCCGCCGTACGCGGCGATCGTCTCCGCGTACGCGCGCTCGACATCCTCTTCGCTCGATACATCGAGCCGCAGCGCGATGGCGCGACGCAATCCGTGCTTCGCCACGATTCCGTTCGCCACCTCCTCGGCCAGCGCGAGATCGACGTCCGTCACGACGACGTGCGCGCCCTCCTCGGCGAAGCGCTCCGCGCACGCGCGGCCGATGCCGCTCGCGGCACCGGTGATGATCGCCACCTTTCCCGCGAGCTCTTTTTCCTTCGGAAGCAGCGTCAGTTTGTACAGCTCCATCGGCCAGTACTCGGCGTGAAAGGCATCCTCATCGTTCAGCGTCTCGTAGCCGCCCGCACCCTCGGCGAATTCGATGATGCGCATCGTGTGACGATAGATGTCGCGCACGATTCGCGCCGCGCGCGCGTCTTTGCCCGCCGTCCACATGCCCGCGCCGGGCACGAGCACGACGCGCGGATGCGGATCGAGCATCGCAAACTCGCTCGGGTAATTCTTGTAGTGCGCCGTGTATCGCTCGACGTAATCGCTCAGCGCCTTCGAAACATCATCGCCGGCGTCGAGAAACAGCGGAAAGCGTTTCGTATACAGCAAGTGATCGGGCGTGGCCGGTCCGATCTGCGCGATGTGCTTCGCGTCATCGCGGGCGAGAAAGCGCAGCACGTCCTCGCTGCCGTCGAATTCGAGGATGACGGAGCGCTTTGAACCGAGGACGCCGCGAATCGCGGGAGCGAGTGTTGTCGGATCGATGGTCGAAGCCGGCTCTGCCGAAGAACGCGATCGCGAAGCCAGCCACTCCTCCGCCTTCGTCACCAGCGCGATGTGCTTCTCATACGCCTCGCGCGCCGTCTCGCCCCACGTAATCAACCCATGATTCATCAGCACGAGCCCCTCGGCATCCGGCTTCGACGCGAAGGCATCGGCGACGTCGCGGCTCAAACGAAATCCTGGCCGAAGGTATGGAACCGTGATCACCGAATCGCCGAAACAGTCTCGGATCGTCGACTCGCGTCCGCGCGTATTCGTCAGCGCCAGGATCGCGTCCGCATGCGTGTGCAGCACCGCACGGGCGGGTAGGAACGCGTGCAGCAGCGTCTCGATCGACGGCCGGCGGCTGGATGGATCGACCAGGCAACGCGCGAGGTAATGGACCATCTCCTGATCGCTCATTTCGCCGTCGCGCCTGCGCAGCGGCTCGATGTAGTCGAGGCGGACGGCGGGAAACTCCTTCGGTACGATCGTCTTCATGTCGCTGCCGCTCGACTTGATGTACATGACGTCGATCGGTTGCCCGAGGAGGTCGGTGGATCGCGACTTCACGCTGTTGTTTCCGCCGCCCCAGAGGACGAGCGATTCTTCGGCTCCGACGAGGCGCGACTGGTAGACGAGTTGGTCGATTTCGTTCTCGGGCGTCTGCGCCCATCGGTTCTTCATGCGGCGTATTATCGACAGACCACGAAAAGGAGGAAGTCATGAATCGTCTGCTGTCCGTTCTTCTCGTCGCAACAGCCGCCTCGCGCTTCCTGGCACTCGGGCCGAGCGTCCCGCCCGTCGCCCCTGCTTCCGTCGAGCTCAGCATCGTAATCGCGCCGACGTCGTACGGTCCGTACGAACTGCTGCGCGAACGGCGCCCGGACACGTATACGTGTACAGCGATGCTGGTCGACGAGGCGCACCACGCGCTGCGTGCCGAGGTGGTGCTGCGTCCGGGCCAGGAATTGACGAAAACCGAGGTTTCGAAGGGCCTCATGATGACGATGAAAGGGCGCGTCGATGCCGCGCGCACCGGTGCCGTCGCCGACGTTACGGTCTTCCGCGCGGGCGCGTTGATCGCGCATCAGCAGAGCCGCGTCACGCTCGCGCGCAGCAGTCGTCCGTAAGCGTAACGCCGGCGGCGCGCCGGCTGTACCGCCGCCGGCTCGGCGGCAGCGTACGCGGAAGGTGCCAGCGCGCCGCTGGCGGTACAGCCGCCGAGCCGGCGGCGCTACGCACGGTGTTAGACTCATCCCCTCTTCACAAGGGGGCTTTGCATGCGTCACGTCGCCGGGGCGTTGCTCGTGATTTTTCTGGTTGCACTTCCCGCGAACGCCGTCGACCTCGGGCGCGCCGAGGGGAGTCTGACGATCGATGGGAACAAGATTCCGCTCAGCTACGCCTACGCGGTGGCCAAGCAGAAGAACGAGCTCACTGGCCGCAATGAACTGACACGCATCATCCTCACCGACAAGCCGCTGCCCGACGGCGCGAAGTTGACTGCGCTCGATAACGACCTCCCCACCGATCTGAACGGCGTCATCATCTGCATCGACAAAGGTGGACGCATCAGCCACGTTGCCGTCCAGCACCCGAAAGGGACGTACGACGGCGGCTACTTCGAAGGCGTGCAGGATTACGACTTCAAGCCGCACAAAGGCGACCCGGGGACGTTCAGCGGCAGCGTCTCCTCGCTGCGCATCAAGACGAACACGATGACGTTCTCGTTCGACGCCACATTCGTTGCCGCGATGCGATAAACGTTACACTTCGCGGGTCCAATGGCCCTCTTTACCTCCGACATCAGCGATGCGCTGAAACGTCTCGCCGCGAAGTCGTACGCCACCCAGGAAGAACGCGACGAGCTCCTCGGCCGCGTCGAATCGGCCGACGTTCGCGCGCGCGACGTCGTCTGGATGATGTTCCGTCCCGACCGCGCGCTGCGCGACGCCGCCGCGCGCGTGCTGATGCGCATCCGCGATGCCGAGACGCTCGACGCCTTCCTCGGCGAACTGCGCGGCAAGCCGGAGCAGGCACTCCGCGCCGCTGCCACCGCGCTTTTCGCGCTCGGGATCCCGGGCATCGACGGCCGCCTCGCGCAGTACCTCGCGCCGCCGGCGAAAGAGACGAAAGAAACGCGCGAAGTGCAGGACGCCGCGCGGCGGCTCCTCCTCGAAGCGCCGCCGTCGCGGCAGCTCGAGCCGCTGCTGTGGCAATTCGGGGCGGTGGGCTCGGCGGAAGAACGGCTGCCATTTCTGACGAAGATTTCCGCGGCGGAGATGGACGAGAACGCGGTGAAGCGCTGGCGCCGGCTGGCCATCGATCCCGAACCGCTTGTCCGCGAGAAAGCGATCGAAGTCCTCGCCACGCGCGCACCGCAGCACGCCATCGATGTGCTCATCGACGCATTGCCGCGATCCGGTTATGGGATCCAGCAGATCATCGTCGAGGCGCTCACGAAAGTCGCGTCGGGGCAGGGAATGGCCTTCGTCGACCGGCTTCTGCCCGCGCTCGCGTCGGGCGACGCCACCACGCGCACCTCGGTGCTGAAAATCCTTCTCGGCATCGGCGACACGGCGGGCGTGATCCGGCGCTACATTCTCTTCTCGGCCACGCTGGCCGGATTCGTTCGCGACCGTTCGCTGGAATCGCTTCGCGAATTCGGCAACGCGCTCGTCGAGCCGGTCATCGATCTGCTGCACGATCCCGATCCCGACATCCGCTCCGGCGCCATCGCCGTCGCCGCCGGTTTCGAGGACGTGCGCATCGTTCCCTCGGCCATCGAACTGCTCAAAGATCCCGACTGGTGGATACGTCTCTCGGCCGCCGACACACTCGGCCGCATGAAGGATCCGCGCGCCGTCGAGCCGCTCGTGGCTACGCTCTCCGATTCGGACGTCAAGCGCGCGGCCATCGAAGCGCTCGGCCGCATCGGCGACATCCGCGCACTTCCGGCCCTCGGGCGCATGCTCTCCGACGCCTCGCCCGACGTCCGCATCGAAGTCATGCAGGCGCTCAAACACTTCCAGCACCCACAGGTGCAAAGTGCGATTTCATCCGTCGCGCAGAGCGATACGGACCGCCTCGTGCGCACACACGCGGTCGAAATTCTCGACGAGCTGGCGCTGAGCGATAAAAAGTCTCAGGTACAGATCGACGCGATCCGCAAAGCGGCACTCACCGTTGGCAACACGCAGGGCGAGCCGCGCCTGAACACGATGCTGATCGCGACGCGCAATCAGGGCGCCTCCGATTTTCACCTCGCCGTCGGTTCACCGCCGATCGTCCGACTCGCGGCCGACCTCCTGCGCGCGCAGGGCGAGCCGTTTACCGCTGCGCAGACCGAGTCCATGCTGCGCGAGGTGCTGACGCCGCATCAGTGGAGCGCGCTGGAGAAGTTTCACCAGCTCGATTTCTGCTACGTCATCCCGCAGGCCGGCCGCTATCGCGCCAATGTCTTCCACGACCACCGCGGCTATAACGGCGTCTTCCGCGTCATCCCCGACAAGCCGCCCACGATCATCGAGCTCGGTCTGCCGATTCATCTGGCCGAGATCTCCGATTACCACCAGGGACTCGTCCTCGTCTGCGGCCCGTCCGGATCGGGCAAATCGACCACTCTCGCCGCGCTCGTGAATCTCTTCAACGAGACGCGCAGCGATCACATCATCACGATGGAAGACCCGGTGGAATTCGTCCATCCCTTCAAGAACTGCCTCGTCAATCAGCGCGAAGTGGGGACGCACACCGACTCGTTTTCGCGCGCGTTGCGAGCCGCGCTGCGCGAGGATCCGGACGTCATCGTCATCGGCGAACTGCGCGACAACGAATCGATCTCGCTCGCGCTCACCGCCGCCGAGACCGGCCACATCGTCCTCGGCACGCTCAACTCCACCAGCGCGCCGAAAGCGATCGACCGCATCCTCTCCAGTTTTCCCGCCGACGAACAGCCGCAGATTCGCGCGTCACTCTCCGAGTCGATGAAGTACTGCATCGCGCAGCGGCTCCTTCCCGCGAAGGAGGGGCGCAAGCAGGTGGCCGCGTTCGAGGTCCTCAAAGGCACCAACAACATCGCCACGATGATTCGCGATGAGAAGACGTACCAGATCTATTCTGCGATGCAGATCGGCCGTTCGATGGGCATGCAGACCTTCGATGAGGCGCTGAAGGATCTGTTGCGCCGCGATCAGATTTCGCCCGAGACCGCCTACCTGGCCGCGCTGAAAAAAGAAGACTTCGAACCGATGGTCAGCGCCGACTTCATTGCCCGAGGGAAAGCGTGATGAACAAGATCGACCGCTTTCTCAAGTTGATGAACGACCGCGGCGCGTCGGATTTTCATCTGACGGTCGGACGTCCTCCGATGCTGCGCGCGTCGGGATCGATGGAGTCGATCCGGTACCGCACGATCTCCGAGACCGATTTCAACGAGATGATGAAGCCGGTCACGCCGCCGAAAGTGTGGGAGGAGTACGCGCAGAGCAGCGACGTCGACTTCGCCTACGAGATTCCGAATGTGGCGCGTTACCGCGTGAACCTTTTCCGCCAGCAGCGCGGCGGCGGCGCGGTCTTCCGCGTCATTCCGACGAAGATCATGACCATCGAGCAGCTCGGTCTGCCCGATCAGTTGCGGCGCATCGCGTCGATTCGCAGCGGCCTCGTGCTCGTCACCGGTCCGACCGGGTCGGGCAAGTCGACGACGCTGGCCGCGATCGTCGATCTGATCAACGAGACGCGCGGACTGCACGTCATCACCATCGAAGATCCGATCGAGTTCGTTCATCCCAACAAAAAGTGCCTCGTGCACCAGCGCGAGATCGGATCGCACGCGAAGTCATTCGCCGAGGCGCTGAAAGCGGCCGGACGCGAAGATCCGGACGTTATCCTCGTGGGCGAGATGCGCGATCTGGAAACGATCGCCATGGCCCTCTCCGCCGCGGAGCGCGGCACGCTGGTCTTCGGAACGCTGCACACGAACAACGCCGCGAAGACGATGGATCGCATCATCAGCGTCTTCCCTGCCTCGGAACAGGAAGGCGTCCGCAACGTCCTCGGCGAAACGATTCGCGCCGTCGTCGCGCAGCAGTTGATGCCGAAAATCGGCGGCGGCCGCGTGGCAGCGCTGGAGATCCTCTTCGCCTCGCCCGCGATCGGCAACATGATCCGCGAAGGCAAGACATCGCAGGTCACGAGCGCGATCCAGACCGGCGTCAAAGAAGGGATGATCGACATGGACGGCTACATCCGCCGCCTCCACAAGGACGGCGAGATCACCGCCCGCACCGCCTACGACAAGGCCATCGACAAGGAGCAGTTCAAGGATTTGCTCGAGACGGCGTGAGGAGTGGGCGAAGCCGCTTCAACAACGCGGCGTCGAACGATTTGAGTTTTTCGTGCGCGGCGCGCGTCATCCGACGCCGTTTCTGAAGCGCGATGTACGCGGCGGTGATGTCGCGAGGCCGGTCGTCTGCGAGCACTTCCAGGATTTGCGCTGCCTGCCGGACGTCTTTTCGCGACTTCGCCGCCTCGGAAACGGATCGCGAGGTCGAGACCCAAAGTTTGTGGAACGCGAACCGCGCCGGCAACGGAACATTGACGCGGATTCCGCTCCCGCCGACGACGACTGCATCCACGGCGTCTTCGATGAGGTAATCGAGTCCGTACAACGGTTGTGCGGCGATCCCGAGATGCGTCAGGCGCACCGGCTTCGTGTTCCGTCCGCGGCTTCGATCGGGCGTTAGGAAATCGACGCCGAGGTCGCGGCCGCGCACGCGGAACGACGTGCTCACGTCGCGCGGATCGAGCCCGGGCACAGCGAAGAATGCCGGGTCAGCCGCGCGCAAGCGAACGAGGAGATCGTTCTCGTCAGGCCGTTCCTCGATGACGATCGGGATATTGGTGTCGTGAACGACATCGATGTCGGCAGTGCGCAGACTCTCGTTGTCGAACGTGACGCCGAGCATGTTCGCGAGGCAACTGAATGCCTCCGTCCCGACCAGCACGCCGCCCGCGCGAAAGACGCTCACGTCCGCGAGGATGTGCAGCACGGTCGACTTCGACGCGGAATCGCGGAACATCCCTCCGGCCGCAAGCATGGCAACGAGATCGCGGCGATGACTTTCGTCGGACTTGATTTCCGATCGTTGTGCTGTTGCCTTCTCGATCCACGCGCGGAGCTCCGGCGTGTCGCGGCCGAGGTAAATCTGGCGTTTCGTCGCGCCTCCGTTTTTCTGGAGGTACCAGTACGTCCTCCCGCGAATCTCCTTCGAAACGAACGAACCGCGCACACCGCCGAGGACCGCTTCAGCGTCGGCGATGCGGACCTGGTCAAGCAGCTCCGCATAGAGCGTCTGCACTGATTCCGGAAGGCGAGCGTAGGGCACTGCGAAATTATACGCAGAGTTACGCAACTCTGCGTATAACACTTAGCCCTTCCTAAGCAGCCCTTCGATGGTTACGAACCGCTCCAGCATTTCCGTGTAGATGCGGTCGGTCTTTTCGTGCAGGTGGGCCACTTCCAGCTCCGCCTTGATGTTGACTTCGTATTCGACGTCGGAGCGGACGTGATCCTTTTCGGCTTGCCGGTTCTGGCTGATGAGGACGAAGCAGGAGAGGAAGATCGCTTCGAGCGAGACGATCATCGTCAGGAGGCCGAATGGATACGGGTCGAAGGCGGGGATTCCGAGCCGGAACGTGTTGACGATGATCCAGCCGATGAACCAGACCGCGTTGATGAGCAGGAAGGGCATGCTGCCGCTGAACCAGGCGATCCAGTCGGCGATGCGTTGCAGCGTGCTGAGGTTTTCTTCGACCTCGATATTGACGTTGCGTGAGACTCGCGTCTGCAGGAGCTCGTCCGCCTTCCGCGTCATGTGACCCACGGCCGCCAACAGCCGCACCGCGGCTTCGGGGGTCTTCTGGAAGAGGAGCAGCAGGTCGTCGCGGTCGAGCTCCAGCAGTTCCGTGTCGACGAGAGCGCATGCCGTGGCGGTTCGGGCGCCGCGATCGAGGAGGGCGAGCTCGCCGAAGATCTCGCCGTCGCGCGCGACCGTGAGCACGATCTTCTGCCCGGCCGTGTCTTTGATGAACAGCTCGACTTCGCCTTTGCTGACGACGAAGAGCGATTCGCCCGGCTCGCCGGCCTGAAAAAGCGTCGTCCCCGCCGCGAGCTCGCGCCGGTCCACGACCTGCGCCAACTGCGCGCGATCCTCCTCGGTAAGCTGCTCAAAAAGCTCGTTCTTCGCGAGCATCCGCACGTCACACGGCATACGTTCCTCCGATCGATTAGCCGATCACGGTAATCGCGGTGATCCTAACAAGCCAGGAACGCGGGCCGAGTTTTGATTCACTCAGTTCGCCGCGGGAGAAGAGTCGTCAGTAGTCCGCCATCGCTAACTTCCCACCCTCCCAAACCCGCCCGAACTCCGCGGTGACCGAGGCGGCGTCTTTTTTCTGGGCGCGCAATGCGGTTGCGAGGGCGAAGAGGGAGCGGGGGTTGTGGGGATTGCGGGTCAGGTCGGCGCGGAGGACCTTCTCGGCCTCGGCGGGGCGGTGGGCGCGGAACAATGCGGCGCCGAGGGTTTCGCGGGTGGGGTAGAACCAGTCGGTGGGTTCGTCGTAGTCGAGAGTGTCTTCCTGGGCCACGGCTTTCGTGTAGTCGGCGATCGCTTCGGACATTTTGCCGCGGGCCTCGGCGATGCGGCCGGCGAGGACGTGGGCGGCTACTTCGGCGACGGCTTTCTCGGAGTTCTGGAAGAGGCCGGGATCGTCGGGGACGTTGGCGCGAGCCGCTTCGAAGGCCTTCTGTTCTGCTTCCGCGCCGGAGACGTTGCCGAGTTTGGCGAAGGCCGAACCGCGGGCGAAGTGGGAGAAGGTCGTCGACAGCGGGCCGACGTCGACCGGCTTCGCTTTCAGGACGTCGTTCCAGCGGCCGAAGCGGACCAGGAGAAGGAGCGTGCTGGCGGCGGCGTATTCGGCGGGTGGCATCTCCTTGGCCATCATCGTCGCGTTCGACGCGAACTCGTCGGCCATCGTCTTCGCTTCGTTGAAGCGGCCGGACATCGCGTACGACGCGAGGCCGAACTGCAGGTTGTGGTTGTAGTACATCGCCGCGTAGATGCCTTCGCCGCCGTGGTTCTTGATGAAGATGCGATCGGTCGCGGCGGCGTTCGCATTCGCGCGCGCGGCGCCGGCGTAGTTGCCGGTGCGCTGGTAGATGTGCGCGGGCATGTGCACGAGGTGGCCGGACATCGGCGCGAGCGTTTTCAGGCGATTGGCGCTGGCGAGGGCGCGCTCGGGATGCGGCGACGCTTCGATGGCGTGGACGTAGTAGTGATTCGCGCCGAGGTGGTTCGGATTGCGGCGGAGGACGGATTCGAGGGTGGAGACGATCTCGGTCGTCCCTTCGTTCGGCTTGCCGTCGTGCGACCAGAACTTCCACGGATGGAGGTCCATGAGACTTTCGGCGTAGAGCGTGGCGACGTCGAGATCGTCGGGATATTTTTTGGTGAGCGACTTCATGGCCACGCTGTAATCGCGGCCAAGCGCTTTCAAATCCGCTTTCGGATCGTTGCTGTATCGCTTTGCCAGCGCTGCGATGAGGGCGCGCTCTTTCGCCGACGCGTGCGACTCATGCGCCATTGCGGCGTGGACACTTTCGTAGGCCTGCTTCTCGCGATCGGGATCGACGTCCATGTTGATGTTCGGTCCGAGGGCAAGGGCGGCGCCCCAGTAACCCATGGCCAGGTTTGGATCGAGTTGCGTGGCCCGGTTGAACGACGCGACGGCCGATTCGTGATTGAAGCCGTAGAGGTACTTCATCCCCTGATCGAAGAAGCGTTGCGCTTGGGCGTTTTTCGTCGAGACGGCCCAGTGGAAGTTGCCGAGGCCCGATTCGAGGACGACAGGCTTTGCGGAAGGCGACGGCATGTCGTGCTGTGCGAATGCCGAGGCGGCGAGGAATGAGGTGACGAGGAGCAGACGGAAAATGCGCACGGTGGCCTCCATACGTTCGAGAGCTACGGGGGCAATGACGGAGCACATTGGCGAATGATACAAAAGAACAACGGCGGCTTTCGCCGCCGTTGTTCAAACGCTCAAATTTTTCGTGACTACGCGTTCGTCGCCTTCTGCGTGAATCCTTCCGTCGATTCGCCTGGCTTGTAGAGCGAGTAGCCGCGGCGGACGCGTTTCGGATCGAGGCGGTTGCCGAGCTTCTCGTTCAGGCGGTTCTCGAATCCCTTGACGCCATTCTGGTCGGTGCCGCTGAGGATGGCCACGAACTCGCCGGCGCGGTTGTGACAGACCACGTCTTCCTGACGGCAGAGCTGCGCGAGCGAGCGATTCAACTCGGCGTCATCGTCGTTCGCCTTGAGCCAGTAGAGCGCGAAGGGCTGATCGAACTTCGAGACGGTGTCGACGTTGCGCTGGAGGCGTTCGTTGAACTCGGGATCGAACTGGACGCGATCTTCGCCCCTGGCCTGCATGATCGGACCTTTGCGCGCCGGCGATGCCTCGCTTGCGTTCATCAGCGACGACATCTCCTCAGGGCTGACGGCTGCCATGTGCGAGTCGCGAAGGTTGAGGCGGCGTCCGCTGCGGCGGATGAGGGCGTCGACGCGGGCGCGTAGTTCGGCAGGCGTAAACGGCTCGGTGATGAAGTCGTCGGCGCCGGCGCGGAGGTAGAGAACTTTGTCCGCCTGACGGTTTCCGGATGGCGAGAGGAAGGCGATCGAGGAGCTCGCGTTGCGCGCGAGGTCGAGGATCGCGCTGACCGAGCCGAGGGCGCGGGACGGGGAGACGAGCACGAGACCGGGCTTCTCGCGCGTGGCGCGTTCGACGCCGGCTTTCAGATCGGACTCGGCCTGGACTTGATACTCGGATCCCAACGCTTCCTTCACGCGGCGGATCGTTTCCGGCTGCGCGCCGAGGAGCAGAACCGTTCGGCTGACAGGCGCGGTCTCCTCCCACGGCTTGGTGACGTCGGCGACTTTTTCGCCTTCGCCGCGATAGTTGATCAGGCCGCGTCCGTTGAGGATGCGGTAGTGCGCGGAGAGGTTGTCGTTGCTGGCGTAACTCAGTTTCGAAAGGCGCATCAGCCGTCCGCCGGTGGCCTGATCCTGCGAGAGGTCGATGACGCCGAACGCGTTCTGTTCGAGCTGGCGCGTGATCGGATTCAGCTCGGCGTTTTCATCGTGCGAGGCGACGAGCAGCGTCGTCACCGGCAGGTCTTCGAGCGCGTTGATCAGCGACTGCGTGATCGAAAGCGCGAAGTGGCTGGAGTACGACGTGTTGATCAGCGTGAAGACGGGATCGATGACCAGACGGCGCGCGCCGATCTTCTTGATGTAATCGCCGAGCTCTTCGACGATGGCCATGACGTCCGCCGGACTCTCGACCAGCTCGAAGTAGCGCTGACTCGGATTCAGAATGGCGAGCTGTCCGCGGCGAACGGATTCTTCGATGGCGAAGCCGATCGAATGCGCCTGCGTCAGGACGTTCTCCGGCTTCTGATCGGTGATCAGCACGCCGGGCTCCTGCAGTTCGAGACCGCGGGTCAGATACTGCAGCCCGAGGAGCGACTTGCCGACGCCGGTGCCGCCTTTGATCAGGTAGACCTTGTGCGGCATGAGTCCGCCGGCGCCGTAATCGAGCAGATCGATGCCGCTGATCATTCGCTCACCGCGATTGGCGGAGTTGCCGCCCGCGTGTTCGCGCGCAGTCGTACCCGAAACTTCCTGGGCCGGTGTGTCGAGTGGGAGGGGAGTGTCTGTCTTGGAGCTGCGGGAGGGGTTGTTCGAGGTGGTGCTGTCCGACCGAACGTCCGTCGATCCGTTCATATGGGTCCTCTTCTCTCAATGAGGCTGAAGCGTCAACAGCAGCGGCGGCCGCGTGCCGGCCTGCCGGACGGGAGAGATAGCAACCTCCGTTCCACTCACGGAGTGTTCGGTTGCGTGGCGCCGTCGTAGAGGATTTCGTAGCGCAGTTCGGTGGCGCCGATGCGGATCATGTCGCCGTTGTGCAGCAGCGCGTGGAAGGTGCGCGCGCCGTTCAGCCACGTCCCGTTCCTGCTCTTCAGATCCTCGATCGCATATCCCTCGGGGCCGCGATAGATGCGGACGTGATGGCCGGAGACGCCGAGGTCGGCGAGCGGGATCTGGTTGTCGCGCTGCCTGCCGATCAGATACTCAGCCTCGGTGAGCGGAAACATGAGGCCGGTGTCGTCGCCGCTGGTGATGGTGAGTTGGGCGATGGTCGGCTTGACGACGTCTTTGTACGAGAGCTTCGCTTCGACGGAGACGAGCAGGTTGGTGTCGTCGCTGACTTCGCGGACGGTGGAGTCGGCGCTGAACGTGGCGGGCTTCTGCCGCATCGTGCTCTCGAGGACCTCGGTGACGGGAACGCTGCCGCTGCCGGTATCGTCGGGCAACGTTTTGCGGCTCACGGCTTCGATCAGCTTATTGCCGTAAAGGCCGTAGACGACGCGGTAGACCTGAAGCGGAGAGTCCGTCGAATCGTCGACGAGGTCGCCCAGCGAACGCCTGCCATTGATGAGAAAGAGGATTCGCCACTCGTCGAGCGTGAGCGTGATCTTCTCGGCATCGGGATTCGAGACGACGCGGAAGACGACGCTGCTATCCGGGAGCAGGCGTTCGCATTCTTCCCACTCGGCGATGCGCCGCGCCCCTTCCATGATCAGGTTGGCGAGATCGACGGCGATCGTGACGGCGTACGGCGGAACGGTGGTGCCGTCGATGAAGGTGAATTCGCCGCCCGGCCAGACGAAGCAGTCGTAGATGATCTCGGAGACCTGCACTTTGAGGAAGTCGCGGAGTTGTTCGTCGGTGAGCAATCCCTGCTGCACGGCCAACTGGCCGAATCGTCCGCCTTCGGCTTTCATCAACGCGTCGATGGCGTCGCGCTGCGTGGCGGAGATGTGTTTCTTGCGCAGCAGTACGGCGCCGAGGCGGAGCGTTTCCTGATTCGAGCCCGCGAAGATGACGGCGCCGTCGTCGAAGTAGACGATGGCTTCGCTCGATCCGTTGGTGAGTGTGAGCGTGCCGCTCTTTTTCGCCGAGGAGACGAAGGAGAGGACGTCCGGCAGTCGAAAGGATGCGAGGCTGCCGCGTAGGGACGGCTCGGTCATCAGTGCGCGGATTGTAGCGCGCGGCTACAATCGCCCGCCGCATGCAATCGAACTCGCGCCACGCCGTCGCTGCCGGATTTCTGGGATGGACGCTCGACGCGTTCGACTTTTTCGTCGTCGTTTTCCTGCTCGACACGCTGGCCGCGCAGTTCGGCGTCCCGAAGTCGAAGATCATCATCACGCTGACGGCGACGCTGGCATTGCGACCCGTCGGCGCGATCATTTTCGGGATGCTGGCCGACCGCTACGGACGGCGCATTCCGCTGATGGCGAACGTCATTTACTTTTCGCTCATCGAACTGCTGTCCGGCTTTTCGACGACGTTCACCCAGTTCCTGGTCCTGCGGGCGCTGTTCGGCATCGGCATGGGCGGCGAATGGGGCGTGGGCGCGTCGCTGGCGCTCGAAAACGCGCCGCGAAAATGGCGCGGCGTGTTGTCCGGCATCCTGCAGAGCGGCTATTCGATCGGCTACCTGCTCGCGGCGATCGCCTCGCGCGCCGTGCTCCCGCATTACAGTTGGCGCTGGATGTTCTGGCTAGGCGCGCTGCCGGCGCTGCTCGCGCTCTACATCCGCACGAAGGTTCCGGAGTCGGCGGCGTGGAAGGAACATCGCGTCGGCAGTTTCGGCGAGATGCTGCGCGCGGTTCGCGGCCAGACGCGCGGCTTCCTCTACCTCGTGTTGCTGATGACGTTCATGATGTTTCTGTCGCACGGGACGCAGGATCTCTATCCCGATTTTCTCAAGCACGCGCACGGAATTCCGGCGACGACGGTGCCGTACGTGGCCATGCTCTACAACGTCGGCGCGGTGATCGGCGCGATCATCTTCGGCCAGCTTTCGCAGAAAATCGGCCGGCGCTACAGCATGATCGCGGCGCTGGTGGTCTCGCTGCTGGTGATTCCGATGTGGGCCTTCGGCGGCTCGCTGGTGATCCTCGCCGCTGGCGCGTTCCTGATGCAGGTCGGCGTGCAGGGCGCGTGGGGCATCATCCCGATCCACCTCAACGAGCTCGCGCCGGACGCGGTGCGCGGACTCATGCCGGGCCTCGCGTACCAGTTCGGAATCCTCTTCGCCTCGCCGACGAACACGATCGAAGACGCGCTTCGCGATCGCTTCGGCTACTCGTGGGCACTGGCCGGCTTCGAGCTCTTCGTGATGGTCAGCCTCACGATCATCCTCCTCCTCGGCCGCGAGAATCACGGACGCTCGTTCCATTCCGGCGATCTGGTGATGGAGAAGGATTAGACCGTCCGCAGTACGGCGAAGAGCGAGACGGAGGAGATCGCGATCCAGAGCAGGATGCCGAGGATGAGAGGCTTGGCGCCGACGGCGGCGATCGATTTTCGCGAGAGGCCGGCGCCGATCAGGAAGAGAGTGATGGTCAGGCCGATCTTCGCGATCGTCGTCAGCGTCGTCCAGACCTCGGCCGGTGCGGCGATGTAGGTGCGGAGCACCGAGGCGATGACGAAGTAGAGGATGAACCAGGGGATCGTCACTTTCGCCGATTTGCGTTTGAAAAAAAACGCCGTTGCCAGGGTGACGGGTACGATCCAAAGGGCACGCGTCAGCTTCACGGTCGTGGCGATCTGCAACGCCTCCGCTCCATATTTCGCCGCGGCACCGACGACGGAGCTGGTGTCATGAATGGCGATCGCGGCCCAGACGCCGAACTGCGGCTGGGTCATGCCGAGGCGGTGACCGATCATCGGAAAAATGAAGAGGGCGATCGAGTTGAGGATGAAGACCGTGCCGAGAGCGACGGACATTTCCTCATCCGTCGCATTGACCACCGGGCCGACCGCGGCGATGGCGCTGCCGCCGCAGATCGCGGTGCCCGACGAGATGAGGTGTGACGTCGTGCGGTTGATGTTCATCGCACGGCCGAGGAGGAATCCGAGGAGCAGCGTGCCGACGATGGTGATGACGGTGAAGACGAATCCGGTGCGGCCCGCCTCGACCACCTTCTGCAGATTCATCCCGAAGCCGAGGAGGACCACGGAGGTTTGGAGCAGCAGCTTCGTCGCTTTCGAGTTACGCGATGCGAACGGATGGCCGAGCGTCAGCGCGAGGGCGAGGCCAAGGGCGAGCGCGATTGGCGGCGACGCCCACGGCGTGACGCAGAAAATCAGCAGCGCGGCGAAGACGACGATGCGAAGCGTTTGCACTACGCGAGACGCGCCCGGAAGAAGGCCACCGCGCGCTGCCACGCGTCTTCCGCGGCTTCGGCGTTGTAATTCGGGCCGGTGTTGTTGAAGAAGGCGTGGCCGGTCTTCGGATAGACGAGGAGGGTTACGTCCTTGCCCATCTCCTCGAGCTGTTTGGCCAGCGCGCGGCCCTGCGCGATCGGGACGCCTTGATCGTCTTCGGCGTAGATCAGCATGATCGGCGCGCTGAGATTGGACCAGTCGTACGCAACTTTCTTGAAGCCGCCGTAGAAACTGACGGCCGCGCCGACGTTCGCTTCTTTCGTGGCAGCGTACTGCGCGAGCGCGCCGCCCATGCAGAAGCCGATGACGCCGTACGATTTCGTCGTGCATTCGGGACGGCTGAGGAGATAGGCACCGGCGCCGCCGATTTCTTTCTCGGCGCGCTCCGCGTCGAGCTCCATCAACAGGCGGCCGGCTTCATCCGGCGACGTCGTCGTTTTGCCGTGATAGAGGTCGGGCGCGATCGCGGAAAAACCCTCGCCGGCGAAGCGGTCGACGATCTCTTCGATGTGCGGCACGAGCCCCCACCACTCCTGAATGACGACGATGCCCGGACCGTTGCCTGCAAAGTAGCCCTGGCACGTGTGCCCGTTCGAAGGAAATTCAACGCGTTCGCCCATCGGATCCTCCCGAAAAAATCGCGCGGATTCTAATGCAGTGCGGAACCGATGCCGCGCGTGGCGCGTATTCATGGCAGAATATCCGCGCCCGGAGAGAGGGATCCAAATAATGACGTTGACGAAGGAACAGGTTTCCGGACTGGCCAAAACCCCGCGCTGTCCGCGATGCGATCTCAACAAGACGATCGGCAACGCTCTCTGCCGCAGTTGCCGCGCCAAGCTGCCCGAAAACATGCGCCTGGCGCTGGAGCGGATCCCGTCGAAAGATGCGTGGACCGTTTCGCGCGCCGTGCGCGCCGCCGCCCGCTACTTCGACGTGCATTTTCAGTCGGTGCGGAACTTCGGCGGCGGACGGCCGAGATAACGCGATCGTTCTTGCTCGCGCGTCTGGTGGCTGAGCCTTGGGCGACCAACGCCGCCGGCCGTGCCGGTCAACGGATCCGATTCGACTGTTCGGCGATGTCCGCCAGGTCGTCGATATGCGCTTCGCGCGCTTTGGCGACGATCTCCTCGGTCTGCTTCCGCGACTGCGGCGCCCGCGCCCACGCCGCCGCCAGCGAGACGCGCTTCATCCTCGGCGAGGCGGCGTTCCACGGGTGGAGATCAGCGACGCGCAGCGTGCTTTTCGCATCGCCGGCGCGAACGGTGGCGATCGTCTCATCCTGTTTCGTGTTCGGCTTGAACTCGATTTCGTAGAGCGCGGTCTCATTCGGCGCAACCGAACCGATCATCGAGCGATGGACAGTGACTGCATCGCCGAAGGTGAGATCGATCGGCGTGGACGTTTTGCCCGGTGCGTCGACCGAGACGCGCAGCAACCATTTGGTCGCGTCCAACGGCGTCGCGGACGCTTCGAGCTCAACGTGCAGATCAACAGGCTTGCGCTCCGGCGCGGCGAAGTGCTGCACAAAGGTGAAGGTATCGATGTCGCGTGGCGATTCACCGCGCGAGATGGCCTGCTGCACGGCGACGAAGTTGCGCGCGGGCGCCGCCTTCTTCGCGTCGCGCATCTCGGAGAGCGCCGGTGCCTCTGACGATTTCGCGAATTCTCGCTCGCGCCCCGGCGCGCCGCCCTCGGCAGTCGCCATTTGCGGTTCCGGTGACGGCAGCGGTGGCGGCGGAGCAGCGGCCGGCACTGCCGGAGCTGACATGACGATGGAAACGCTGTCGGTGATCGTCGGTGTGGTTTGGGTGGTATCGGCGACGTAAACCGGCGCGGCAGCCGTCACTCCAACCGATTCCTCATGTCTCGCTTCCACGATGCGCTCGCGCGGCGGTTGCGCGGCGATGCTCGTCGGAGGCGGAACTCGCGGAAGCGGCGGCAGATCGGCGCGCTCCTGCGGCCGGGCGCTGCCGGGCGCGGGCGGCGTGTTCGGGAGTGCGACGTTGGCGCGCGCCGCGGGCACGGCGGCGTCTTTGCTCGTCATCATCGAGCGCGTGTCGACGTTCGATCCATTTCGCGAAACGAGATGCAGCGTCAGGTACAGCGACGAGACGAGCAGGATGATCGACGCGGCGATGCGCAGATTGAACATCGCCGATTTGCGCAGTTGCGTGCGCTCGTTCTCGGCCTGAAATGCGAAGTGTCCGGGAATATCGCGTTTGATGCGGTCGGCCAGACCGGCGGGCGGCTTCGCCACCGGCGCCATGGTCAGCTTCCGCTGCAGATCAGCTTTGCGGTTGCGGGTCATTGTCTTTCTTCCTCAACGTTCCCGCCGAGGGCTTGTTCCAGCAGGGAAAACGCCTTGTGTAGCCGCTTGCGGATGGCTACGGTTGTGATCTCTTCGATTGCAGCGATCTCCTTCACTGCAAGACCGCCCCAGAAATGCGCGGTGACGGTGAAACGAAGATCTTCGGGCAGCCGCAAGACTGCCTCCCTCAAATGTTCGGCTTCCTCGGCATTGCCGAGCAGTTCGTCAACGCCCGGCGATTTGTCCGGTGTCTCCGGCATGTTCTCGTCGTCGAGCGATTTCATCAGCCGCGGACGGCGGATGTGATTCAGAAACGTCGTGTATCCGATGCGGTACAGCCAGGTGAAAAACTGCGACTGTCCGTTGAATCCCGGCAGCGCTTCCCACGCTTTGCGATACGTGTCCTGCGTGAGATCGGAGGCCAGTTCGCGGTCGCCGCAGAGCCGGTACATCGATGCGAAAACCGAGGAGTAGGTGCGATCGACCAACTCTTCGGCGGCGCTGCGGTCGCCGCCGCGGATCGCGGCGAGCAGGCGGTGCTCCTCGTTCCAGGAGGGAATCACCGCATCATGCTCCGGCCGCATCGCCGGAAAGGGGGCTACATTGGTCACCCCGATAAGACACGGCTCTGCGACATTTCGAAACCACGGTTTGGGTATCCTATCCGACCGATGAAATCCGCTCTCGCCGTCCTGCTCCTCCTCACCGCCGCCTGCCGCTACGAGCCGCCCGCCGGAACGATCGACGGTTCGTCGATTCAGAAGGATGAGGATGCCTGGCGCGCACATCGCGCGGAGCGGTTGAAAGCGCCCGACGGCTGGCTGACGCTGGCCGGCCTCTACTGGCTCAACGACGGCAACAACGATGTCTCGCTTCCGGCAAAGCCGCCGGTGCCGGCGCAATTCGTTCTGCAGAACGGGAAGGTGACGCTGCAGCCGAATCCGTCGCTGACGATCGAGGGGAAGCCGGTCACTGCGCCGGTGGTATTGCACGACGACACGGAAGCGAAGCCAACGGTGGTGCGAACGGGATCGCTGTCATTCGTCGCCATCCGCCGCGAAGAAGTGACGAAGGGTCCGCGCTTCGGAGTCCGCGTTCGCGATACGGAAGCGGATGCCCGCACGCACTTCAAGGGACTCGATTACTTTCCCGTCGATCCGAATGCGCGCGTGGAAGCGCGCTTCGAGCCGTACAACCCTCCGAAGAAGATCCCGATCACGAACGTCCTCGGTATGACCAGCAACGAGATTTCGCCAGGCGCGCTCGTCTTCACGCTGCAGGGCCGCGAGTTCCGCATCGATCCGATCCTGGAGCAGGGCGAGACCGACTACTTCATCATCTTCAAGGACGGGACGAGCGGAAAAGAGACGTACGGCGCGGCGCGCTACCTCTACGCGAAGCCGGCCGATGCGAACGGCAAGACGATCGTCGATTTCAACAAGTCGTACAACCCGCCGTGCGCATTCACGCCGTACGCGACCTGCCCGCTGCCGCCGCCGCAGAACCGCCTGCCAATCCGCATCGAAGCCGGCGAGAAAAAGTACGCCGGCGGGCATGCGTAGCACGTAGCGCCGCCGGCTCGGCGGCTGGATCGCCAGCGGCTCGCTGGCTTGTACAGCCTACGCGTTCGTCCGTTCGTCGATCAGCACCTGCGCTACGCAGGCCGTGACGTTCTTTCCCGTTTGAATCTCGAGGAACTCATTCGGACCGTGCGCGTTGCTGTGCGGCCCGAGGACGCCGGTGATCAGGAACTGGGCGTTCGGGAAACGCTGTCCCAACATCCCCATGAACGGAATCGAGCCGCCTTCGCCCCAGGTCGTGGCCGGCTTACCGAAAAAGTTCTGAGACGCCGATTCGATCGATTTCCGCAGCCACGGCTCCACTTTCGGGACTTCCCATCCGCCGCCGCCCTTTTCGGGCTCGTACGTGACGCGCGCGCCGTAGGGCGGATCGCTCTCCAGCAACTCTTTCAACTTTGCATCGAGATTCGTGGCATCGAGCGTCGGCGGAACGCGCAGCGAAAGTTTGATCGATGTCTTCGGACGAAGAACGTTGCCACCCTGCACGAGGTCTGGCAGCCCAGCCTGTCCTGTGTAGGACAGCATCGGCCGCCAGGTGCGATTCAGCAGAAGCTCGACCGGATCGGTGGCCATCGGCGTCATGCCGGGCAGGAACGGGAACTTGTTGTAGATCTCGTCGCCGAGAATTCTCGCCGTCTCGCGGACCTCGGCCATGCGATCCGGCGGAACCTCCGCGTGCAACCACTCGGGGATGATGTGGCCGGTCTTCGCATCCTCGAGCCGGTCGAGGAGGATGCGCAGAATGCGAAAGCTCGACGGCACGATGCCGCTGGCGTCGCCGGAGTGCACGCCCTCGCTGAGAACCTCGACCGTCAGATTGCCGACGATGGAACCGCGTAGCGACGTTGTCATCCAGAGCTGCTCGTAGTTGCCGCAGCCGCTGTCGAGACAGATGACCAGGCGCGGCGTACCAATTTTCTCCGCCAGCAGGTCGATGTACGCAGGGAGATCGAGCGAGCCGCTCTCCTCGCAACATTCGATGATGACAACGATGCGCGAATGCGGCGCGTTCTGCGCCTTCACCGCGCGAATCGCCGAGACAGCCGCGAAGATGGCGTAGCCGTCGTCGGCGCCGCCGCGTCCGAAGAGCTTGCCGTCGCGGAGCACCGGAGTCCACGGTCCGAGGCCGGCGTCCCATCCGATCATGGCAGGCTGCTTGTCGAGGTGACCGTACATCAGCACCGTCGACGAATCGTCGCCATCCACCTCGATGAAGATGAGCGGCGTGCGACCTTTCAGCTCGTGCGCTTCGATGCGAAGACCTTCGATCTTCTGCTCTTCGACCCACGCTTTGGCAAGCGCAACGGCTTCGTTCATGTGGCCGTTCTGCTTCCAGTCGGGATCGAAAAGAGGGGACTGGTTGGGGATGCGGATGTAGCGCTCGAGGGTGGGAACGATCGAAGCGTCCCAAATCTGATCGACGCTGCTGGCGATCTGTTCTGAATTCATCGACTTACCTTCTGCGGGCGGCGTTTTGCGACGGCGGAGGATAGCATCAGTGCGGCGGCAGCCAGGCCGGAATCCGCCGGCGCTGTCCGTCAAAAACCACCGACACCTTTCCGCTACTAATGGCGTATGATGTCCGGACTCCAGACAAGATCCAAACCCGAAAGTAGTGACGTCTCAAAGGAAGTTTGTACTTTTTAGTTTTCGTGGTATGGTCCCCGCATCTCGTCCATAATTATCGACTCGCAGCTTCCGAGAGAGAGGAAGAGGACCGCGGTCGTGCTCGATCCGAACGTGCTGGAAACGCTCACAAGCGCCGCCCTGACCATGCCTGCCGCGGAGGTAGAGCCGGTTCTGCCGCTGCCGGTTCCCGCTCCTGATCCGCAACCGGAAGAGATCGGCGAGCTCTACGTCCGCCACCGTCCGCTGCTGCTCCACGTCGGCTGCCGCAAGTTCCGCATCCCAGAACAGGACGCGGAAAGTCTGATCCAGGAAGTCTTCCTCTCGTTCATGACCACGACTACGAAGGTCGAGAACACGCGCGCCTGGCTGGTGGCAGCGATGTGCAACGCCAGTCGCCACTACTGGCGCGGGCAGGGACGCACCGAACCGCTCCCCGAGGATTTCGACGATCACACGGATCCGTCGTCGAACGGCATCGCCGACAAGATGGCGATGATTATCACCATGCAGCAGGCCCTCGGCTACCTCCAGCCGCGCTGCCGCGAAACGCTCTACCTTCACTACTACGAGGGGCGATCCGCGAATGACGTGGCGGTGTCGCTCGATACGACGTCGCGCTACGCGGAGAAGCTGATCCACAACTGTCTGAAACGGGTTCGGGAGATCTACCTCAGCATCACGGCGGTGAAGCGATGATGATCGAACAGCATTACGACGAAGAAGTGCTCGCCGGTTTCCTCGTGGAGCCGATCGATTCCGCGGCGCGCGACCGGCATCTAGCCGGCTGCTCGCTCTGCAAGCAGACCCTCAACTCGATCCGCGACACCGCCGGCCTGCTCAAGCAGCCCGACGTCTGGAACCGCGAGTCCTTCTCCAGCGCCCCTCGCCCCGAGACGCTGGCCTTCCTCCGCAACGTGCAACGAACGATGGCCGACGAAGACGCCGTCGCCGAGGTCTACGTCAAACAACTCCTCACCGGATCGCGCGATGCGTGGGCAGGTCGTTTGGCGGAACATCCGGAGTGGCGGACGGCGGGGGTGGTACGGAAGCTGATCGCCGCAACGGATCGGTACAACTTCACATCGCCTCTTGATGCGGTTGAGTTGACGAAGATCGGGACTGAGATTGCGGAGTCGTTAACCGCTTCCGACGGCGGCGATTCACTCACGGCGGATGCCTGGCGCGAATATGCCTACGCACAGTTGGTCGTCGGTTCTTACAACGAGGCCATGGCGGCCGTTGACCGAGCCGATCGGTTTGTGTCGGCTGTTTCAGATTTCGCCGGTGCCCGGACGACGCTCATGCGAGCGTTGGTGCTTCGCAATCAGGAGAAATGGATGGATGCAGCGGCGATGGCTCGCCGCGCCGCCGCCGAATTTCTGCGATTTGGAAACATCGCGAAGTACTTCTCGGCACGAATGACTGAGGCATTCGTTCTTCAAGACAGCTCTCAGTTCCGGCGGGCGGCCGACATCTATTACGAGCTTGCGCCCCTGCATCCGAATATCCCACGTCAAACGGTTGCCCAGGCGTTGCATAACGAGGGGTGTTGCCACCGGGAACTGGGAGAGTTCAGCCGTGCGGAAGCCTGCTTCGTGAAGGCCATAGCCCTCGCTGACAGCTTGCAGCTCACTTCGCTAAGGGCAAAGGCACACTGGCACCTTGCGCGCGTGATGATGAGACAGGCGAAATACGATGCGGCACTTCAGCTTCTGAATCCGCTGCGCGACGAGTTTGAAGAGCTCGGTATGTCGCATGATCTTGCGTGCGCCTCCATCGACACAGCCGAAAGTCTCCTCGCAATCGGCCGCTCCGATCAGGTCGCCGAACTTTGCAGGCGGGCGATCGACTACTTCCGGACCGTCGGCCTCACATATTCGACCGGAGCAATGACTGCGCTGGCATACCTGCATGAGGCTGCTGTGAACGGCCGTCTGACTACGCACGATGTTGCTGAGGTGAGGATGTTTGTTGAGCGACTGCCTCAAAAGCCCAACCTCCTCTTCGCGAGAGTCTCACCGATGTCGTAACCTCACGGCGCGACTGCTGCGTTATCCCGCTCCTCAATTTCGGGGTAGGGAAACGCCCGCGCCAGTCACTCCTATGTAGGGCGCCCTCCATATTGATCATGCTCGGCACGAGCACGAGGAGGGTGTATGTATCGTCGTCTAGTTGCTGCCGTTTCGCTCGCTATCGTTCTTTCGATGGCTGCGCCGGTCGTTGCCGCGCCTCGGCGCGATCCGAATTCGAACATCATCGATCGGATCATTCTGAAGCTGAAGAGGTTTTTCACTCCTCTCGATCTGACCGATCTCTCCCCGCCCAAACCTTAAGCCGCGATTCCGTACAATACGCCGGCTGTCCAGGGAGCTTACGCATGTCGGTCGTGTTGTCGGTTCGGGATGTGGTGAAGACGTTTGGGGCTGTGAGGGCGGTGGACGGAGTCTCGTTCACCGTCCAGCGCGGCACGATTACGGGGTTGCTTGGGCGGAACGGCGCGGGAAAGACCACCACCATCCGGATGATTACCGGGGTCTTCTTTCCCGATGCCGGATCCATCGAGTGGCTCGGCAGCGATCGTGACGCGCGTGACCGGATCGGGTATCTGCCGGAAGAGCGCGGGCTCTATCGTCAGATGAAGGTGAAGGAGCATCTGCTGTTTCTTGCTGAAATCAAGGGCAAGCGCGGCAGCTCCGTCGTCGCCGATGCCGAGCGCTGGCTCAAGCGGTTCGAGCTTTGGGACAAGCGCGACGCCAAAGTCGAGGAGTTGTCGAAGGGCAACCAGCAGAAAGTCCAGCTCATCGGAACCTTGCTGCACGATCCCGAGCTCATCATTCTCGACGAGCCGCAGTCGGGCCTCGATCCCGTCAACATGCTTCTGGTCCGCAACCTCCTTCGCGAGTTGAAGGACGAGGGACGGACCATCCTGCTCTCGACTCACATGATGGCGGAGGCGGAGAGGATGGCTGACGAGATCATCCTCGTGCACAAGGGAAAGGTCGTTCTCTCCGGCGGTCTCGATGCCGTCCGCGACTCCTTCGGAAAGAACACGCTGCATATCGACTACGAGGGCCACGGCGAATTTCTCGAGCATCTCCCGCAGGTCAAGCGCGCCACGATCGTGCCGAACGGCGCGGAGATCAGCCTCGCCGAGGGAGCCGATCCGCAGAAGATTCTCGAGGCCACTATTGGCAAGTTGCGTATTCGCAGGTTCGAGTTGGCCGCGCCGTCGCTCGAAGAAATCTTCATCGCGCAGGTTGGCGCCGAGACCATGGAGGCCAATCGATGAACAAAATGTTCGCAGTCATCAAGCGCGAGTATCTGCAGGCCGTCCGGAAAAAGATGTTCATCTTCATGACGCTTTTTTTTCCGGTGCTCATGGCCGCGTTGTTCATCGTACCCGGGCTCATGGTCGCGAAAGGATTGGGCGGGAAGAAAGTCGCTGTCATCGATGGGACGGGAGCGCTTGAAAGTTCCTTCGCGCATCACATCGAACCGGCCGCGCCCGATCCGAAGAAAGCACTTTCCGGGCGCAGCCGAGGAGAGTTGCCGCAGTCGATTGACGTCGAGTATGTCGCGGCGCAGGGGCAGGCCAATCTGCAGGGACCGGCGAAGCCGTATCTCGATCGCCTCAACGCCGACAAAGATTCCGGAAAGCGCCTCGATGCCGTACTGCTCATCCCGGCCAATGCCTTCGACGGCAACGAAGCGAAGATGACGTACTACAGCCGTTCATCCACGGACCTCTTCGCGCAGGAGCGGCTTGGCTCCGTCGCGAATCGAGCCATCCAGCGCCAGCGCCTGACGGGGCGCGGCATCGATCCGACGGTGGTCGATACCTTGACGCGCGAAGTGCCGATGGACAGCGTCCAGTTGTCGCGGAGCGGCGAGCAGAAAAAGGGGAGCGAGGCCAACTTCATCGTCGGATTCATCTTCGCGGCACTGCTGATCATCCCTTCCTTCATCTATGGCCTCGAGACCATGCGCGGCATCGTGCAGGAAAAAAGCGAGCGCATTGTCGAAGTGCTCGTCTCTTCGATGACGCCGCGCGAATTGCTCACGGGCAAAATCCTCGGCGTGGCCGCGGTCGGATTGACGCAGATCGCCGTCTGGCTCTCACTCATCGCCGCCGTCGGTGCCTTTGGCGCGGCGACCGCGATGACGGCCGGCTTCAACGTCGCGCAGTTTCTGCATCCGATGGTTTTCATCTACTTCGCGCTCTTCTTCATTCTCGGATACCTCACCTTCGTCTGCGTCTACGCGATCGCCGGCGCCGCCTGCAACACCGACAAGGAAGCGCAGCAACTCGTCGCTCCGATCCAGATGCTGATGATGGTGCCGTGGTTCGTCATGTTCGCCATCATCACCAATCCCGACTCAACGTTTTCCGTCGCGCTCTCGCTGATGCCGGTCTACGGTCCGATCACGATGTTCGTCCGGACGCTCGTTTCGGAACCGCCGGTCTGGCACGTGATCACCTCGATCGCCGTTTCGCTTGCCACGATCGCGGTCTTCTTCTATGTCACCGCGAAGATCTTCCGCGTCGGCATCCTCTCGTACGGGAAGCGGCCGACGATCCCCGAACTGTGGCGATGGCTGAAGGTAGCGTGATGCAAGTATGATCCGCGCTTACTCCACACAACACAGGGGGCTGCGCGGATGGAGATCAAGACTCTCAATGACATCTACACCGTCACCTGCTCGCTGGATCGTCCAGCGGCGCTGAAATACAAACGCGACGGCAAGTGGGTCGACACCAGCGTCGACGAGTTCCGCGATACCGTCCGCTACTTCGCCACCGGCCTGCGCCTGCTCGGGCTCAAGGCTGGCGACCGCGTGGCCATCCTGTCGGAAAATCGCCCGGAATGGGCGATGGCCGATTTTGCCATCTTGGCCAGCGCCGCCGTTACCGTTCCGGTCTACCCGACGCTCCTCGGCTGGCAGATCGAGTACATCCTGAATGACTCCGGTTCCGTGGCCGTCATCTGCTCCAACGAAGAGCAGATGAAGAAGGTGGCCGGGATTCGCGATCACTGTCCGCACATCCACAACGTCATCGTGTGCGACCCGCCGCCGAAACTGCCTCCGGGCATTCTCAGTTTTGCCGACGTCGTCGAGAGCGGACGCAAGGCCGACGATGCTGCGGCGAAAAAATGGTTCGACGAAACGCGCGCCAAACCGAAGCCGGATGATCTGGCCACGCTCGTCTACACCTCGGGCACGACCGGCAATCCCAAAGGCGCCATGCTCACGCACGGCAACATCAGCAGCAACGTCCTGGCCACGGCCAAAGTCCTCCCAATCGGGAAGGGGATGGTCGGCCTCTCCATCCTGCCGCTCTCGCACATCCTGGAGCGGATGGGCGACTACACCTACTTCTACCGCGGCTGCACGATTGCGTACGCCGAGAGCGTCGTCAAAGTCGGCGACAACCTGCGCGAAATCAGGCCGGAGCTTTTTGCCGCGGTGCCGCGCCTCTTCGAGAAGATGCGCACCACGATTCTCGACAGCGTGGCCGTGCAGCCGGCCTCGAAACAGAAGATCTTCAAATGGGCGCTCAGCATCGCCGAACAGCGGCTGCCGTATCGCGTTTCGCGGAAGTCGATGCCGCTCGGGTTATCGATGAAATCGTTCATCGCCGACAAACTCGTCTTCAGCAAAATCCTGGCGCGCCTGGGCGGACGCGTGAAGATGGTCCTCTCCGGCGGCGCGCCGCTCTCCGCCGAGCTGGCCGCGTTCTTCATCGGCGCCGGGCTCGACATCTACGAAGGCTACGGTCTTACCGAGACCTCGCCCGTCATCGCCGTCAACACGCCCGAGTTTCGGAGGGTCGGAACGGTTGGAAAGATCATTCCGGACGTCGAGGTGAGGATCGCCGAGGATGGGGAGATTCTGAGCCGAGGCCCGCACATCATGAAGGGATACTGGAACAACGATGACGCCACGCGACAGGCCATCGACGCCGACGGCTGGTTCCACACCGGCGACATCGGCGAGATCGACAAAGACGGCTTCCTCAAGATCACCGACCGCAAGAAAGACATCATCATCAACGCCTACGGAAAAAACATCGCCCCGCAGCCGCTCGAAGCGCTGCTGAAAAGCTCGCCGTACATCGGCACGCCGGTGCTCATAGGCGACCGCCGCAAATACCTCGCGGCGCTACTCGTGCCGAACTTCGACAAACTCGAGCGCGATGCCGCGGCCATGGGCGTGCAGTTTGCGAATCGCGACGAATTGATCGGCAACGAGAAAGTGCGGCAGATTTACCAGACCGAGATCGATCGCTTCAACACGAATCTCGACCGGCAGGAAAAGATCCGCCGCTTCGCCTTGCTGCCGCGCGATTTCAGCATCGACGAGGATGAGATCACGCCGTCGCTGAAGGTGAAGCGCAAGATGATCGACAAAAAATACAAAGACATCATCGACCTCATGTACATCGACGAAGATGCCGATGAGCGCGAAGGAAAACGGGCCTGACCAATGACCACCCTGGCTGAAGCACCGGTGCGGACCGGCTCCGCGTTTCGTATCGAGCGCGACGGCGATCTGGCTGTCGTCTGGTTCGATCTTCCCGGCGAGAAGGTCAATAAATTCTCGACCGCCGTCATGTCCGAGTTCGCCGCCGTCGTCGACGAGCTCGAAAACGATCGCGACATCAAGCGCGTCATCGTCGCCTCGGGGAAACCGTCGATCTTCATCGCCGGTGCGGATGTCACCGAATTCTCGAAAGCCACGTCGGCCGAACAGGCCGCGGAGTACACCCGCTTCGGCCAGCAGACCATTCACCGCTTCTCGAAACTGCCGCAGGTCACCGTCGCGGCCATCAACGGCGCCGCGCTCGGTGGCGGCTGCGAGCTGGCCATCACCTGCGATTACCGCGTCATGTCCGACTCGCCGAAAGCGCAGATCGGACTGCCGGAGACGAAGCTCGGCATCTTCCCCGCCTGGGGCGGCACCACGAAACTTCCGCGCCTGATCGGCCTTCCCGCCGCGCTCGACATCATCCTCAACGGCAAAACGCTCGACGGGAAGAGAGCGAAACGGATGGGATTAGTCGACGAAGTCGTTCCCGCCGCGATCCTGCTCGACATCGCCAAGCAGTTTTCGACCAAACCGAAACGGCGCGGCAGCGGCCGCACCAAGTTCTACATCGAAGGCAATCCGCTGGCGCGCCGCATCATCTTCGGCAAGGCTCGCAAAGCGGTGATGGCGCAGACGCGCGGCCACTATCCCGCGCCGCTGGCGGCCATCGACGTCATGGAGTACGGCATGTCCGCCGGCGTCGAGCGCGGACTGGGCCGCGAGGTCGGAGCGGTCGTCCCGCTCATCGTCGGACCGCAGGCCGAGGTCGCACAGAACCTGATCCGGCTCTTTTTCATGATGGAAGAGTCGAAGAAGGAACGCATCGCCGCCACGTCGATCGAAGTCCGCGACGCCGGCGTCCTCGGCGCGGGCATCATGGGCGGCGGCATCGCCCAGCTCATCGCCGACAAAACCGACGCTTCGGTGCGCATGCGCGACATCAACTGGAAAGCGATCGGCGGCGGCATGAAAGCAGCCGCAAAAATCTGGAAGAAGAAAGTCGAGCGCCGCCGCATGACCCGCGGCGAGATGCAGCGCAAGCTGGCCCGCATCACCTCCACCACCGACTGGAGCGGATTCGAACGCTGCAATCTGGTCGTCGAGGCGGTCGTCGAAAACGTCGACGTCAAGCGCCAGGTCCTCGGCGAATTCGAAGCGATTGCCAAAACGGGCGCCATTTTCGCGACCAACACTTCCACCATTCCCATTACCGACATCGCCGCGCAGGCCGTGCATCCCGAGAACGTGGCCGGCATGCACTTCTTCAACCCCGTCGATCGCATGCCGCTGGTCGAAGTCATTCGCGGCGCGAAGACGTCCGATCTGGCCATGGTCACCGTCGCTAACTTCGCGCGGAAGATGGGGAAGACCGTCGTCTACTGCAACGACGGCCCCGGTTTCGTCGTCAACCGCATCCTCGGGCCGTACATGAACGAATCCGGCTTTTTGCTCGAGGAGGGCAACTCCATCGAATCGCTCGACAAAGCGATGGTCGACTTCGGGATGCCGATGGGACCGATGGCGCTGCTCGACGAAGTCGGCATCGACGTCGCCGCGAAAGTTGCCAAGATTCTCGGCGGCGCGTTCGGCGATCGCATGGAGCCGTCGCGCGTCGTCGAGACACTCTACGCCGACGGCCGCTACGGCAAGAAAAACGGCAAAGGTCTCTACATTTACGAAGGTGGCAAGCGCCAGGGTCCCGACCCCTCGGTCTACAAACTCCTGAACATCCGTTCGACGCATCCCGCCGACGCCCCCGCGGTCGTGGAGCGGATGATTTTCGCGATGGTCAACGAAGCAGCCATGATCCTCGACGAGAAAATCGTGGCCTCGGCCGCGGAGCTCGACCTGGCCATGATCATGGGCACCGGCTTCCCCCCATTCCGCGGCGGCCTGCTGCGCTACGCCGACAAACTCGGCTTGCCGTACATCCTGGCCCGCCTCGACGACCTGTTCCAGAAGCACGGCAAACGCTTCCTGGCCACCGTCGCCCTGCGGAAACTCGCCGAACGTGACGGCAAGTTCTATCGATAGCGTTTTAGCTCTTAGCTCTGAGGAAAAACGTCATGCGGATCGGGTAACCTCCCGACACCCGACACCCGACACCCGACACCCGACACCCGACACCCGACACCCGACACCCGACACCTAACAGCTAAGAGCTAGCTAACCATCTTTGTGACATCCTTCGCCCGCTTCGGCGATGGACCTCACCCAACCACCTTCCGCGCTCACGCCGCGCCAGCGCCTGACGTTCGGCATCGTCGCGCTCGTCTGCGCGGCATCGCGTTTTCTGGCGATGGCAAAAACGCTTTGGGATTGGGACGAGGCGCTCTTCTGCCTCGGCATGCGTTCGTACGACGTCACCGCGCATCACCCGCATCCGCCCGGCTTCCCCGTTTACATCGCTCTCGGCCGCATCGTGCGAACGGTCATCCCGAGCGACTTCCGTGCGCTGCAGGCCGTCAATCTCATCGCGGCGATGCTCGTCTTTCCGGCAATCTTCTTTCTTGCCCGCGAGCTGCGATTGCCGTTCGTTACCGCCACGATCGCCGGCGCGCTCTGCGCCTTTTTTCCGAACGTCTGGTTCTTCGGCGGCGGCGCCTTCAGTGACATCCCCTCGCTCGTGCTGGTCGTCTTTGCCGTCGCGTTTCTCTTCCGAGGATGCCGGGATGCGAATGCGTATCTGATCGGGGCGGCGCTGTTAGCGCTCGCGGCCGGGATCCGTCCGCAGAACTTCCTGATCGGACTCGCGCCCGGCCTGCTGGCGACGCGGTATCGCGCGCGCGCCGCGTGGCGCGACGTCGTCTTCGCCGCGCTCGTTGGCGCGATCACCGTCACCGTTGCATTTGGCGGCGCGATCGCCGCGACCGGCGGGACGAAGCCGTACTTCGACGCTGCGAAAGAGCACGGCGAATACATCACGCGCGTCGATTCGTTCCGCAGCCCGAATCGCCCGCCGCTGTGGAGGCTGTTCGACCGCTTCTTCATCAAGCAGTACGAATCGCTCGCACTTGGCTTTATCACCTCCATCTTCGTGGTCATCTCCATCGCCGGAGCGATCGCGTCAAGGGATCGCGCCATCGCCTGGCTCGCGCTCACGTTTGGTCCCTTCGCCATCCTCGCCTGGATGATGCTCGACCGCTACAGCATCAATCGATTTTCGATCGGCTATTGCCCGCTGTTTGCCATCCTCGCCGCGGACGGAATCCGCCGTATCACGCAGCGCTGGCCGCGACTCGAAGCGCTCACCGGCGCCGCGCTGATCGCATCGTTCTTCGTCTGGACGCTGCCCGCGCTTGCGGTTGTTCGCAACACGATCGCGCCCTCAGTGCTCGCCGTCGAAGCCGTCCAGCATCTCGATCCGCGCATCGACGAGCTGTTCGTTGCGCGCGACATGGATCCCTTTTTCCAGTACCTGCTGCCGAACCATCCGTACGTTCACGTGCTCGACAAGCGCGCCATGCCGCTCTCGATCGGCAGCCGCAGGCCGTGGATTCTGGCCGAGTTGGATGACAACGATCGCGACGGCTTCGTCTTTCATCGCGAGCGCGGCCATCTCTGGAACACCGCCCGGCGCCACTACTTCGACGCCGGCGTCATCCCAGTCCGTACGCCGCCGCAATTCGTGTCCGGCTGGTATTCCCCGACGCGCGAGGCGCCGTTCGAAATGCGTTCGATGACCGGGCGCTCTATCACGCGACTTCCTCCATCGACCGGCGAGAGCACGCTGCGCATTCAATTTCGCGTGCCGGACGCGTTAGTCGTCGCGCACGCCACCATCACGATTGCACTCAACGGCCGCGTCCTCGATCGCTTCGCTGCATTGGATGAAGACGATCGCGAATATCACGTCACGCCTGCGCCGAACGGAGCGCCGAACCTGCTGGAGCTCTCCATCGATCGAACGATTCACGAGCCGCGCGAGTTGGGAATGACCATTCGCTGCCTCTCATTTGGACCGGGGTAACGATGGCCGATCAGAACGTCGCTCTGCGCATCATCGTCGAGAATCCGCCCGTGCGATTTGCCGTGCAGCGCGGCAAAGACGAACTGCTCCAGCCGACGTCGTCGAGTGCGAAAGAACAGGTGTTCGAATTCTCCGTCCGCGCGCGCGACGATGGATCGGAGGGCGTTCCCAACTTTCTCGGCCCGTTCGCGCAAGGCCCCGCCGGCGGCCGTTTCGTCTACGTCAACTCCGGAATCATGGCCGGCGACGCGAACACCGACTGGCAGCGTCGCGCGAAGGTTCCGTTGAGCGGCATCACCTGGAGCATGATCAAACAAGGTTCGGTCATCGAAGCGCGCATCAGCGGCACGGCGCGCGACGGAGGGCCCGCCTGCGCCACCGTGCCGCTCCTCGGCGGCGGCTGGAAAATCGCTCAGTAGCGCCAGTAGCCGGCGATCCAGACGCGGTGGAACGCGCGGCGTTCCCAATGCGGCGCGATCCACACCGCGCCCGCGCGCGGCGGCGCCACCCAGCGCCCGTCGATCAGTACCAGACCTGCCCGCGGCGGACGCGCGACGACGGTCGTGGTGCAGGCTGCGGTCATCAGACTTACGGCGATGATCGATGCGGAAATGATTCGTTTCATGGCGTGTAGCTCCTTCGCCGATCAGACGAAGAAGTACGTCAACTTGTTGACGATCGCCGCGCAAACAAAAACGCGCCGGCTCGCACCGGCGCGTTCGTAAACATCCGTCGAAACGAAACGTCTATTTCAGCTTCGCCTTCGCTTCCTTGGCCATCTTCAGGTGATCCTGCAGCGTCGGCAGGGTTTTCGATGCCCACGCTTTCAGGTCGGGGTCCTTCGCGTCCTTCGACGCTTTCTCGAACTCCTTCACGTCTTTCTCGTGGTCTTCGACCATGCCGTCGATGTACGCCTTGTCGAAGTCTTTGCCGGTGAGCTTCGACAGCTTGTCCGCCATCTTCTTGCTCTCGTCGTCGACGTCCGAGGGAAGCGTCACGCCTTTGGTCTGTGCGAGCTGTTTCAGCTCGTCGCCCGCTTTGCCGTGATCGCTCACCATCCGGTTGCCGAAGTTCTTCACGTCGGGACTGGTGCCCTTCGTCGACGCCGTCTGACCCAGCATCACCTCGGCCATGCCGCCCTGAGCGGCCTTGTTCATGAACTCCTGATCATCCTTGTCGACCGTGCTGGCCGCGGTCGATGTCGGCGCGGTTCCCGACGTGTCCGTTCCGCTGGTGTCCATCGTCGACGTCGTGGCGGACGTATCGGTGGCGCTGGTGGTGGTCGTCGACGTGTCGGTGACGTTGTTGTTGTTTTCCTCGTGATGGCAGGCGAACGCCAGCGTCGCCAGGACGCAGACGAGCGCGAGAATCCATGGGTACTTCTTCATCTTTTTCATTTTCCGAATCGCTCCTTTTCGTATCTCGGGCCGATCCGGCTGGTCTGCACGAAGTGCTCCAGTGTCAGCGTCTGGCGGCAGGTTTTTTCTTCGCGGTTTTGCGAGCGGCCACAGCCTTTTTCTTCGCCGCAGGCGGGTACTGTTTCGCGGCCACGGCGTTCACGTAGCGGACGAATTTCGCGAAGAGCTGCTCGCTGCGATCGATGGGAGCGGCGGCGCGCGAAAGCTCGTCGACGTAACTGCCCGAGCTGAGCTGCAGATGCGAATCGCGCGTCAGCATGGCCGTCATCATGTCGGAGACCGCAAACTCCGTCGGAGGGACGATGCCGAGGGACTTGGCGGAGACAGTGATGGCACGGCGAGCGGAGGGGGAGAGCTCGGCGATCTTTCCAACCAGCGTCGTCTCGATGTGGCTCGACTCCGGCGTGATGAGCATGACCGCGCTGCGCGAGGCCACGAAATCGGGCGACGCGTTCACGATGCCATTCGTCGCGGGGAGGAAGAGCTTGTCGCCGTTGTTCGGATCGAGCTGGTTGTAAATCGCCGGCCGCAGCAGCCGCCCCGAATTACAGGCGCTGATGATCACGTAATAAATCCCCTCCGGCTCCAGGCGTTGCTGCAGCGCGCCGGCGGAAATGTAGGAGCGGCTGGCATTCGGGTCGTAGCTCGTTTGCAGTTTCAAACCGTTGCCGTTTGTGCCGTGCGTTTCGAGGATCAGCGTGAAGATGCGCCGTTCGGGATACAAAACGTTGTGACGATGGACGGCGTCGAGGACCTTCTCCCAATCGGCATCCTGAAAACAGGCGAAGCCGAGCGACTCGTAGAAACGACAATTGTCGGCGACGGAGAGATCGGGACTGAAAACGACGCCGACGCCGCGGCCGATCTCGCTGACCTGGCGCGAGGCGACGTCGGGCCAGGCGCGATCGAGAAGGCGAAGACTGCTGTTGTCCGCGGCCGCGGCAAATTGCGGCGCGGCGAGAAAGAGGAGCGCCGCGAAGAACGAAACGATGCGTGCAGTCATGAGAGTGGCGGAGCGCCTCGGACAAAACGCTCCGCCCGAGACGCTTACTCCTTGTGCATCGAGCGATGACGACGATGCCGTCCGCCGCTGCTGCTGGTGCCGCTGTCGGTGGTCGTTGACGTGGTCGTGTCCGGCGTGGTCATGCTGCTGCTCATGCCGACGTTCGCCGACGTATCGGTCGTCGCCGCCGTGTTGATGTCGGTCGACGTCGTGCTGCTGGCGGCGGTCTGCACGCCGGTATCGAAGTTCGACGTAGCGGTGCTGTTGTTCGAGCCGTAGCTCGCCGTCGTTCCGGTCGTAGCGGCGGTGCCGCCGTAATTCGTCGAAACGCTCGTGGTCGGGGTCACGTCGGTCGTCGAGCTGGAACTGGAGCTGGCCATGCCGGACGTGGTGCTGATCGTTCCGTTATCCGCAGTTGCGGTCGTGCGCGTCGTGCCGCAGCCGAAAAGAGCGAGGCTGAGCGCGAGTGTGGTGATTAGGATGAGCGTTCGTTTCATGTTGATCCTCCTGAAACCACTCGCTACTTCAAAACTCACACCGAAACGTCAGTACGTGCCGGTCGAGCTTGTTGTCGCCGAGGTCGAAGTCGTTCCGGTTGTTGATGTGGTGGACGTTGCAGTCGTCGATGTTGCGCCGGTATTCGTCACGGGTGCGCCCGTACCGGTTTCGGTAGCAGTCGTACCGGTGGCCGTCGATTGGATGGTGTCGGTCGCGGTGGTCGTCTCGGCCGGCTTGCGGCCGCATGCGGCGCAGAGAGAAAGGATGGCGATGAAAGTGATGACGCGGATGCGCATAGTTGCTCCTTCGCGACAGTGCGGAGCAATCGTCGCGCCCGGTTGGCGCGCGACGTGAACGCCAGCCGCCCGGAGGTGCAGTATGGCTGAGGTTATCGGACGTTTTTCCGCGCAGGCATTCGCGCTGCTGCGCATCATCGCGGGCCTCATGTTCGCGATGCATGGAACCCAGAAACTTTGCGGATGGCCCCCAATGCCGCCGGGGATGAGCGGTCCCTTGCCGCCGCTGATGAAAGTTGCCGGAGGGATCGAGCTGGTTGGCGGGTTGCTCATCGCCATCGGTCTCTTCGCCGGCATCGCCGCGTTCATCAGCAGCGGCGAGATGGCCGTCGCCTATTTCATGGGCCACGCTTCCCACGGCCCCTTCTGGCCGCTCGAAAACAAAGGGGAGCTGGCGGTGCTCTACTGCTTCGTCTTCCTGTTCATCGCCGCTCACGGCGCCGGCATCTGGAGCATCGACAACGTCATTCGCGGACGGAGACCGGTCGTTACGACCGCGTGAGTTGTCGTAGCGCGGCCTTGAGCAGCGCGGAGAGCTCGGCCTCGTTGCCGAGCTCTTTGCGCGCCAGGTCGAGCGCCGACTCGGCATCCTTCGGACGGTAGCCGAGGTTGATGAGCGCGGAGTGGACGTCGTCGTCGACTGAGGTGCGTGACGACGGCACCGGCTGCTCGCGCGCCGACTCGGGGATGAGCAGCTTGTCGCGCAACTCGAGCACGATGCGGTCCGCCGTCTTTTTCCCCACGCCCGGGATCGACGACAACTTCCTCACATCCCCTCGGGCCACCGCTTCCGCGAGATCGGTCGGATCGATGCCCGACAAAATCTTCTGCGCCAGCGTCGGTCCGATGCCCGAGATCGAGATCAACTTCTCGAACGCGAACTTTTCCTCGCCCGACGCGAAGCCATAAAGCGAAAGCGCATCCTCGCGAACGTGCGTGTAAATCGTGAGTGCGACGTCGCGCTGCCCTTCGAGCTTGTAGTACGTCTGCAGCGAGATGTGCACTTCGTACCCGACGCCGCCGGCGACGACGAGCGCGCGCGTTGCGTCGAGTTGTTTGAGTGCGCCTTCGAGGTAGCCGATCATGGAGCAATGCCTACGCGATCAGGAGATGGGCGGGATTCTTAGTGATTGGCTCACGATGAGGTCGGAAAGGCGAAGATAGAGTCCACGGAGCCGGTGCTCCGTCAGCGATCGACTTGCAAGTACTGCGTTGGATTTCATGTGCTTGACGAGAAAGTCATAGCGTTCAGATTGCTCGACCGTCATCCAGTCGGATCTCAACTGACCGGCGAGTTCCTGGAGTACGACTTCCTCGTCGGCTGAAGGTCTATAAGTTCCAGCTGGCCTCCATCTCGTGCCGCCTTGAACGTCTTCGAGAACAATTCCTCTAGCCCCTAATTCGTCCCGAATCCGATCCGACTCCGCAAAGTTGCGCGCCTTGCGCGCCGCGTTCCGTGCTTCGATCAGCGCATCGATCTCCGCGTCGAGATTCTCTTCGCGCTTCGGAAAAATATCCAGCACCGGGTCGATTTTCATCAGCGCCGTCTTCAGCCCCTCGGCATCGCCCGCCAGGATGCGCCCTTCATCGAGCGCGATGTTCCCTTCGCGGATGAGCGTGAAGAGCGCGCCCAACGCGCCGGCAGTGTTCAGATCGTCGTCCATCGCCGATTCGAAATCGGTGAGGAACTTGCCGATCAGTTGATCCGCGGCGCCATCGGAATGCTTCGCATCGTGCGCGGCCGAGCGCGACACCTCGTCGACCCGGAGCAGGAACGACTCGATGCGCGACAGAGCGTTCTTCGCGTCGTCCAGCGACTGCGTGGTGAAGTTCAGTTTCGTGCGATAGGGGACCGACAGCAGTGCGTAGCGCAACGCCAGCAGGTCGTAGCCCATCGCCTCGATCTCCGGCACCGTGTAGATGTTGCCGAGCGATTTCGACATCTTCTGCTGATCGATGTTCAGGTGCTCGCCGTGGATCCAGTAGCGGACGAACGGCTTGCCGGTCGCTCCTTCGCTCTGCGCGATCTCGTTCTCGTGGTGCGGGAAAATGAGATCGACGGCGCCGGTGTGGATGTCGAAGGTCTCGCCGAGGAGGTCCATCGACATCGCCGAGCACTCGAGGTGCCAGCCCGGACGTCCCTCGCCGATCGGCGTCATCCAGGCGGGCTCGTTGTCCTTCTTCGCTTTCCAGAGCACGAAGTCGCGGGCCGATTCCTTCTCGTACTCGTCCGACTCCACGCGGCTGTACTCGCTGGTCTGATCGATCTCGACGCGCGAGAGTTTGCCGTAGTCGGTCATCGTCGAGACTTTGAAGTAGGTCGAGCCGTCGGCGGTGTAGGTGTGCCCGCGCTCGTTGAGCTGTTGCACCAGCGCCACCATCTGCGGGATGTATTCGGTGGCGCGCGGATACGCGTCCGCCTTGCGCACGCGTAATTTCGCCAGCGACGCGTGGAACGACTCGATGTACGGCGCGGTGTAGGTATTCAGATCCTGTCCCGCCGCCGCGGCGTTGCGGATGATCTTGTCCTCGACGTCGGTGACGTTCATGACCTGCTTCACGCGCAGCCCGCGCCACTCCAGGTACCGCCGCAGCACGTCGCCCCACAAAAACGTGCGCATGTTGCCGATGTGGAGATGGTTGTAGACGGTCGGCCCGCACGAGTACATGCGCACCTCGCCAGGGACGAGCGGCTCGAAGGTCTCCTTCTCCCGCGTGAGCGTGTTGAACAACTTCAGATCGGACATGCGCGGGGGATAGTAATTCAGTGGATCAGTGGATGAGTAGATTCGTGCGGAAGCGTAGTGCGGGCGTCTCGCCTGCAACCGGCGCGGCGTCCCGCCCGCCGGGGGTTTTTATGACCGCGCGACGCTTGCGAATGCTCCGCGGCAGTCGGAACGCCAGCGCAAGCCTCGCAGAAACCCCCGCCGGGCGAGACGCCCGGCGGATGCAGCCGAGACGGCCACACTACGCTAAATCACAGTATCGTTCGCACCCATGCTTACTCGCGACGAGTTCCGCAATCGCTTCGGCGGCAACGCCGTCATCGGGATGGTGCATGTCGCTGCCCTTCCGGGGGCGCCGATGTATGGCGGATCGATGCAGGGCATCGTCGACGCTGCGCTTCGCGACGCGCGCGCGTTGCGCGGCGGCGGGTGTGACGCCATCGCGTTTGAGAACTTCGGCGACCGTCCGTTTTTCAAGGATCGCGTCCCGGCGGAAACCGTGGCGGCGTTGACGCGCGTGGTCGTCGAAGTCGCGGCCGAGGTGGGGGTGACGTTCGGGGTGAACGTGCTGCGGAATGATGCCGCGTCGGCGATCGCCATCGCTGCGGCGACGGGCGCCGCGTTCATTCGCGTCAACGTCCATACCGGCGCGACGCTCACCGATCAGGGGATCGTGGAAGGACGGGCCGCGGAGACGCTGCGGAAACGGGCGGCACTCGCTCCGGACGTCTGGATCTTCGCCGACCACATGGTCAAGCATGCGATGCCGATGGTTGCCGTCGATGAGGTTCAGGCCGCAAAGGATCTGCGTCATCGCGGACTGGCCGACGCGGTCATCATCAGCGGTGCGGAGACGGGCGCCGAGCCGGATCGCGTCCGCTTCGCGCGTGTGCGCGAGGCGCTCAGCGTTGCTTCGAACAGTGCACCGATTCTCATCGGCAGCGGACTGACCGAGGCGAACGCGGGCACGTTCGCCGACGCCGACGGAGCAATTGTCGGCACCTCGATCAAGATCGACGGACGCGTCGATGCGCCCGTCGATCCCGATCGCGTGAAGCGGCTGGTGGCCGCGTTCAAGAACGCTCGCTGATCAAAGCGCGCGTCTGCCGGTGACGAGCTGAATGATCAGCACGATCACCGCGATCACGATCAGAAGGTGAATGAGTCCACCGCCGATGTGCATCGCGAAGCCGGCCAGCCACAGAATGACGAGAACCACGATGATGATCCAAAGTAAATTTCCCATGGGACTCAGCAATAGCTACTCGCGTGCCAGCCGGACCCGACCGCGCTATCTCGGAAACTGCAGCGGCACTAACCTCGGCCGGTGAAGCCAGCTCTGCGGGTCGTCGATGATCAGCCGGAACGGGAACCATCCCCAGCTCGACTTCACGAGACTCAGTTGCCGGACATCCTTCGGCACGTCGAACGCGAGGCGGCTTTCGAACGAGCCTCCCGGGTCGGCGAACGACGTCACACTCTTTCCGGCCCGACCCTGTTGCTCCAGCGCCCGCTGACCGGCAGGCGAGACGTCGAAACGGTGCCCGCGGTCATCGATGAGCGATATGCGAACATCCGTTTCGCGTTGCGGCCGTCCCTTGGCCCGGCTGCTGATGCGGACGGTGGCGATGCAGAAGGTACCGCTCGCTCGCGTCGTCCCGATCGCGTCCTGACGCGTGGCCTGCTCCACGGTGATACACCAGTCGTCGAAACATTGTTCGGTTCCGACCGGCACTTCTTTCTGCGGCGTTGCGATCGAGAACCCCAGCAGCACGAGCATGTACGCCGCGATGAACATCAGCAGCCACGCCGCCGTTCTTCCCGCGGCGCGCCAGCGCGTGCGAATGGCGAGATAGAGAATCCGCACGACCATGATGACGACGCCGAGCAGGGAGGCCAGGAAGAGCAGGTCGAAGATCGACATACAGCAAGCACTTTACATTAACAAGTACTAATCATTGAAGCGAATCGCGCCCGAAGCATCACGCGTCGCCGCCGGAGCGTACGCACCGAGGAACTCGCGCCGCCACCAGGCGCCGGTGCGCGCACGTTCGTCGCGCGTCGTAAACCAGTATTGATACGCGACCGCGCGCACAGCGATCGGCGGCTTCCTTTCGAACGGATTCGCGGCGAAGAGCCGCAACACCGGCGGCGAATTCTCCAGCAACCGCTCCTCCGTATTCAGTACCCACTGATTCTCCTGAACCGATCCGAGCGACGCGAACCAGAGGTTCCACTCGAAGCGCGGCTGGTACGGCGCGTAGAGACCCGGCGCCTTGCGCACATCCTGCGGCTTGTAGCGGAACGGGTAGGCGATCCACGTCGTGCCGTCGCGCGTCCCCTGAAACTCGATCTCGTAGCGGTTGCGCGTCATCACCGCGAAGAGTCCGTAGCGATTGGCAACGCGGAACGGATCGAGAAGCGTCACGGTCGGAAACGACGGCATCAGGAAGCTGGCGATCGATGTGAGAAAAATCGTCGTCAACACCACCGCTGCCGCGATCGACGGTTTCCTTTTCCTCGACACGGGCACAGCACCGCGCAGGATCGAATCGTCGAGCAGGAGAATGCCGAGGAAGAGAACGAGGTAGTTGAGGAAGGCGTAATTGGCGGTGACGATGATGCCGATCTGCAGCGGCGTGACGACGATGAAGGCGATCAGGCGGCAGAGCGAATTCCTGCGCGGCGCGAAGAGCAGCCAGACCGCGATCAACTCGACGAAGAGCGTCAACCCGGCCGAGAAGGCGTGAAACGAATGCGGCCACTGCTGCACGTACCAGCCGATCCACGACGGCAGCGGACCGTTCTCGTAGTACTTGTCCATCGCCGTCAGGTTCCGCCACTGCTCCTCGCCGCTGAGCAGCTTCACCACTCCCGATTCGAAGTAGATGCGGAACCACTCCCACTGCAGCAGGAACACAGCCGCACGCGACGGCGGCTGCGCCACACTTTGCGCATCGCCCATCCTCGGACGAATGCCGCGCGGCGCGAGGAAGATCGACAGCAGCGCCGCTTCGAGCAGCATGCCGTCCGATTGATATCCGGCGAACTCCTGCGCCGCACCGACGAACGACAGGAAGCAGATGCCGGCGACGGCGATCGAAAGACGCGGCCAGACATTGATGATGATGGCAAGCGATGCCGCGAAGCCGATCCAGACGATGGCGCTGAGCATGGCGTCGCTGGCGCTGATCCACAGCAGCGTCGGCGCGTACCAGAACGCTTTCCATCCCAGCGCGCGACGGACCGCATCGAGATACTGCCCGGCCGGCAGAATGCCACGCGGACCGATCAGTCCGTGAATCTGAAAGTAGAGCGAATAGAAAACGGAGAAGAAGATCCCGCCGAGGCAGCGCAGCCAGATCCGTCGCGCGCGCACGAACGACGGGGTCACGGACGGCGCGAACCATCGCTCCAGAATGGGCGGGCGTAGCGGTTCGGATGTGAATTCTTCGAACATGAGGAGTCATTCAGAACGACTGAGATACGCGCGCCGACCTATCGCCAACTGCGCTCGTAAATTCTCAAATCTCGTTCGCTCCAGATCACGCGAAACAACGTCGGACGCTCTCCCCGCCACACCCGCCACCACCACGTCGACTCGGCTGCGCGTCGCGTGCCGAGGATGGCGTTGGCGGAGGCGATGCCGGAGCGCGGTTGTTCGAGGATCAGGTAGCGGACGTTCATCGCCTCGCAGGCGCGCGCGAGCGTCGCCTCATCGGGGGACAGCAGCGCCGTTTGCGCGCGTTCGAACATCGCGGCGTCGGGCATCGTGCCGAAGTTGTCGATGATGACGGGATGCATTCCTTCGACGTCGATGGCGTGGCCCATTGACCATGGACCCAGGACGTGTCCCGGCGGCAATTTGCGAATCAAGAATGTCGCGCGAATCCACTGCTGCTGATTCGCCGGGATCGTCGATGGCGTCATCAGCCATCCGGCCAGTTGCAGCGGGGGAGGGACGGCGATGAGCATCGCGGCGAAGATCGCCAGGCGCTTGCGTGCGATCACCGGAACGTACATCGCGCCGGCGAGGGCGAGCAGCGGGATGGCCACGATCCAGAAGCGGCGGCTGGTGATCGTCAGCGCGAAGTAGATGAAGGCGAAGATGGCGATCGCCAGCCGAACTGGGTCGCGCGTTTTGATCGCGCGGACGAGGAGGAACCAGACGAGGATCGCGCCGCCGGAGAGGCCAACGGCGTCGGAGAGGAGATCGTCGCCACGCGCGCGCCAGAGCGGCTGGAACTCCTGAATCGTGCGCAGCCAGCGGTCGCCGCCGAGGAAGTGGGAGCCGGTGAAGATCGATGCCCGGACGGTTGGAATTGCGACTACGAGTAATCCGGCGATGATTAAGGCGAACACTCGCCGCTGAGCCGGCGGCGGTCCAGCCGGCGGTCCGGCGGCGCTACGGTGGGCCGCGGCGATCACCCCGCACGCGATCGCGGCGGCGGCGAAGAGTGTCGCGTGCGTCCAGCCGAGGAACCATTGGTTGTCGGGGAAGCCGGGCGGGCGGGTGAGGCGGTAGATCGCTACCGCGATCGCGGCGATGCTGAAGCCGCAGGTTGCGGCCAGGCCATCCGTGGCGAAGAAGAGAATCGCGAAGGCGAGGGCGGCGGCGATGAGCAGCGCGGTCTGGATGAACATCGCCGCGGTGATGGCGATGCCGAGGAGAATGCCGGCGCGAATTTTTTCGCGGCGTGTTGTTGCGCGAATGGCGAGGCATGTCGCGCCGAGGATGGCGAAGGTCAGGGCAGGCTCGAGGTAGTGGTGATCGATGCTGCCGATCCACGACGTCGTGACTAGAAATGGCGACGTCGCCAGCGCGATGCCGGTGATCGTCGCCACCAACGTCCCGCAGCGGCGAGCGAGGATGAACACAGCGATGCCGGTGAAGAGCGCGAAGAGGACCGGCGGAAACCAGACGATTCGCGCGAGCACATCGGCGCTGTCGCGCGCACCGAGCAACCGCGCTGCGCCCCCGGCGACGACGTCATACAACGGCGGCCACGGACAGAACGCGCCGCTCACGCCGCGGTCGCGATCGAACTCCAGCGCGTGCGGAAAGTGCGCCGCCGAATACGCCATCCGCTTCCAGTGGTACAGCTCGTCCACCGGCGCGATGCGCGGCTTGCCGCCCTCGAACGCGTATGGCGCGTTCAGGAATCGGCAGGTCAGCGCGAGGACGAAGAAGGCCAGGGCGAGGGGAGTGGGGTGTAGGGAGTGGGGTGTAGGAGATCGCGTGAGCAAACCGCTCCCACTCCCCACCTCCCACTCCCCGCTCCCATTCTTTTCTCTTGCCATTTTTCCCGCGATGCCTGAATCTTATTTCGCGTCGTCCAAGACGTCCGAAAAATCAGGTGACCCTGCTGCGAAGCCTTTTCGCCGCTGTTCTATTTGTGCTGGCCGTCTACCCGGCTGCAGCGCAGGAGCTCGCTTCGACCCGCTGCCGCGAATCCGAGGTGGCGATTGATGCGGCGCACAACGCGGCGACGCTCGATGGATGCGGCGATACGACGGCCGCGAATCTTCTCTGGCACCTCGACCGGATCGATCAGCGCGACGGCATCCTCGACGGCCAGTACCGCCGCCACGACATCGGCCGCGGCGCCGTCGTCTACGTCATGGACACGGGCGTCATGGCCGCGCATGCCGAGTTCGCGTCGCCGGCCGGCAGCCGCGTCATCGCCGGATTCGACGCCACGCAGGGCGTCACTGTCGGCGCGTCGAATTGCGCAAGCGCAAACAAAGCGCTGATGCCGTGCTTCTCGACGACGGCGGAATTGATCGGTGCCTCGCACGGGACGAGCGTGGCCTCGCTCGTGGCCGGACAGAACGTCGGCGTCGCGCCGGAAGCGCTCATCGTCAGCGTGCGTGTGATGAACGAATCGGCGCTGGCCACGACGCGCACGTATCTCGACGGCCTGAACGACATCATCCGCCACGCCTGGGATCCCTCCACGCCGCAGTTCCAGACGGCGGTCGTCAACATCAGCGGCTGGGTGCTGGAGCGGTTGAACGCGAATCGCGACGATGCGCCGGTGACGTTTGCCGCCGTCGAGCGGAAGATCCGCGACATGATCGGCGGCGTCGACGCCCTCGGTCGACCTGACCTCAACGGCAAGCGCTTCCTCTTCGTCGTGGCCGGCAACAACGTCGACAACGGCTGCGGCCGCGCCGGAATCGTCGACCGCTTTCCCGCAATCCTCGGCAAAGACCTCGACGGCCTGATCACGGTCGGCGGCATGACCGCGGACAACAGTTGGTGGCCCGGCGCCTGCCACGGCGGCCTGGAGATCCTAGCGCCGTCGCAGGGGATTTTCAGCGCCTCGATCACCGCCACGAACCATTACCGCGGCACGAAGCCGAACCTTCGCTCCGGCACCTCGTTCGCCGCGCCGATCATCTCCGGCATCGCCGCGCGCCTGCTCTCCGAGCGTCCGAATCTGACGCCGGCGGAATTGGAGGCGATCATCACCTCGACTCCGTCGCGCATCGTCAATCCCGACGCCAGCCGCGCCGACGGCAAGGTGGCTTTTGTCCAGGATTCGCCGGCGGTCATGACGGCATCACACGCGTTCGCGAGCTCGGTGGTGCGACTCGAGCCTTAAGTAGATTAGTGATTAGTGGATTAGTCGATCAGAGGTACGCCTTCGATTCGTTTCCGATTCAGCATCGACGTTGACGAATCGACTCATCGAAAGCACACCCCTAATCGACTAATCCACTAATCACTAATCCACTAATCAATGCGCCGGCGCCGCGCCCCACAACTGCTTCAACCTCTGATCTCGTCCGCAGTTGAAGCGGTAGAACTTGTATCGCAGCGGATTCTTTTTGTAGTAATCCTGGTGCCACTCCTCGGCGCGATAAAACTTCGCCGCGGGCAGAATGTCGGTGAAGACGTCGTGATGAAACTTCACGCCCACCGCCTGCTTCGACGCCTCCGCCAGCCGCTGCTGTTCGGCATCATGGAAAAAAATCGCCGTCCGATACTGCCCGCCGTGATCGCAAAACTGTCCTGAGTTATCGAGCGGATCGACGTTGTGCCAGAAGACGTCGAGCAACTGCGCATACGAGATCTGCGTAGGGTCATAGACGACTTCGACCGATTCGCGATGACCGGTGTACCCATCCGAAACCTGATCGTACGTCGGCTTGTCGACGCGTCCGCCCGTGTACCCCGACGTAACCGACACGACGCCCTTCAATCGCTCGAACGGCGGCTCCATGCACCAGAAACATCCGCCCGCAAAGGTGGCGACGGCGCGGCGCGGCGCGGGGGCGGCGGAGATGAGCGAGAGGGCGGCGAGGAGGAGAAGGGTGCGTTTCATGTGCGTATTGTCATCCTGAACCGCCGGAGGCGTTGGAGCGCGAAGCGCGGAACGCCGGAGGACGGCGAAGGATCTCAAGTTACGCCGCTTGCGCTGAAAACCCGTTGGGAATCAACGCAGGTTGCGCATCTTGAGATCCTTCAGCGTCCTCCGCGACTCCGCGCTTCGCGCTACGTCGCTTCGGCGCTTCAGGATGACAGCGCATCTGCTATCTTCCGCGCCCACATGTCGCGCTCGCGTCTGCTTCCGTTGACGGGCATCGCCGCCGCTCTCGCCGCGTGGCAGATCGCCATCATGCTGCGGCCGTCGCTCATCCCCGGACCGATCGCCGTCGCGCGCGGCATCGGCGAGCTGGCCGTGCGCGGACTGCTCGTCAAATATGTCGTGGCCTCGCTCTTCCGCGTCACTTGGGGCTACCTCGCGGCGCTCGTCATCGCCATCCCGCTCGGATTGTTGCTGGGGATGGGGCGCATCGGCGAGATGGCCGCGAATCCGATCCTGCAGATCCTTCGCCCCATCTCGCCGCTGGCGTGGATTCCGATCGCCATCCTCTGGTTCGGCGTCGGCGACGTGTCCGCGATCTTCCTGATTTTTCTGGCCGCGCTGCTGCCGATGACCGTGGCCACGATGAACGCCGTGCACAACATCGATCCCGTCCATCTCGCCGCCGCGCGCAACTTCGGCATCCCGCTGCGCGCGCGCATGCGCGACGTGCTCATCCCGGCCATCCTCCCGCAACTCATCGTGGCCATGCGCATCGCCCTCGGCGTGGCCTGGCTGGTGGTCGTGGCCGCGGAGATGATCGCCGTCAACTCCGGCCTCGGCTTCCTGATCGTCGACGCGCGCAACGCCGGCAATCGCTACGATCTCGTCGTGGCCGGCATGGTGCTCATCGGTCTCGTCGGGATCGTCCTCGACCTGCTCATGCGCCGCCTGGAGCGGCTCGATTCCGTCCGCTGGGGTTACGCGTCCGAATGAAGGTCCAGTTCAGCGACGTCTCGATGCGCTTCGGCGCCATGGAAGTCCTGCAGCACATCACGCTCGGCGCCGAAGAAGGGGAGTTCCTCTGCATCGTCGGCCCGTCCGGATGCGGCAAATCGACCCTGCTGAACATCGCCGGCGGCTTCCTCGCGCCGGGCAGCGGCTCGGTGACGATCGACGGCGAGCCGGTCACCGCGCCCGACCGCCGCCGCATCTTCGTCTTCCAGGAACGCGGCGTCTTCCCGTGGCTGACCGTGGAAGGCAACATCGGCTTCGGCCTTTTCGACATGGATGAAGCCGGCCGCGAAGCGAGAGTCGCGCAATACATCGACCTGGTCGGCCTCAAGGGATTCGAGAAATCGTACCCGCGCGAGCTCTCCGGCGGCATGAAGCAGCGCGTCGAAGTGGCCCGCGCCCTGGCCGTGAATCCCGACGTCCTCTTCCTCGACGAGCCGTTCGGTGCGCTCGACTCGATCACGCGCCTGCAGATGCGCAGCGAGCTCCTTCGCATCTGGCGCGCCGAACGAAAGACCGTCCTCTTCGTCACGCACGACATCGAAGAGTCGGTGCAACTGGCCGACCGAGTCGTGGTCATGAGCGCCCGCCCGGGCCGCATCCGGAGGGTGGTCGACATCGACATTCCGCATCCGCGCGATCTGTCATCGCGGCGCTACATCGAATTGCGGGATTTGATTTTTGGCGAGATCGGACTCGCGCATCAGGTATGAAAAACCGTGATCACCACAGAGACACAGAGGGCACAGAGGGATCTCTCTCTGTGTCCTCTGTGCCTCTGTGGTTTCAACGCTTTTTAATGCCCCTCATCACCGCCGCGATCGGAATCATCATCTGGTCGATCGCCGTGAAAGCGTCCGGCACGAAGATCTTCCCAACGCCAACCGCGGTCGCCAAAGCGATCACAACCCTCGCCGAAAAGAGTCTCCTCTGGCACTACATCGCCGATTCCCTCACGCGCGTTTTCGCCGGCTACTTCGCGGCCATCCTCATCGGCATCCCACTCGGCTTTCTCCTCGGCTGGTACGCGCCGTTAGCCCGAGCGATCAATCCGCTGATCCAGATGCTCCGTCCCATCTCGCCGCTGGCGTGGATGCCGTTGGCCGTGATCTGGTTCGGCGTCAGCAACGCGGCGCCGATCTTTCTCATCTTCCTGGCCTCGCTTTTTCCGATCATCGTCGCGGCGATGAACGGTGTCCGCAACGTGCCGCCGATGTACCTCCAGGCCGGCCGCAACTTCGGACTGAGCACGCCGCAACTGATGCGGCGCGTGATGATCCCCGCCGTCCTGCCGCGCATCATCGTCGGGCTGCGCCTCGCCTTCGGCATCGCCTGGGTCGTCCTCGTCGCCGCTGAAATGATCGCCGTCGACTCCGGCCTCGGATACCTCATCATCGACGCAAGAAACGCCGGCAAGCGCTACGACCTCGTCGTGGCCGGCATGCTCATGATCGGATTGATCGGATTGCTGCTCGATACCGCGATTCGGAGAGTGGAGGTGTGGATTAGCGATTAGCTTTTGACTTCCCGACACCCGACACCCGACACCCGACAGCCGACAGCCGACAGCCGACAGCCGACAGCCGACAGCCATTCTCAGAAAGGAGGCCCAGAATCAAAAAACTAACCCTCGCCATCACCGCCTGGATCCTGGTCATCACCACGGCGCATTTCGCGCTCAACGTGAACTGGCAGGTGCTGATGAACGACCGGTTGCCCGAAGCAGACCGCAAGCTGAATGTCGCGTACATCCCCGTAACGTGACATCTCGCTTGCCCGGTCACCGACTACATCTCCGCCTACTCGCAGTCCGGACAGATCTTCATCCCGCGCTTGTTTCAGGGCTTTCCTGAGATCAAAGAAGCGCTGATGTCCAACAAGATGCAGGCGGCGTTCATGGTCGCGCCGATGGCAATCGCCCTGCGGGCTCAGGGCGTTCCGGTGAAGATCGTTTACCTCGGCCACCGCTACGGATCGGCCGTGGTCGTCCGCAGCGACGGCCCTGTGCATCGTGTGTCCGATCTGCGCGGACGCATCATCGCCATCCCCAGCCGCTTCTCCGACGAGCGCCTGATCGTTTTCCGCGCGCTGCAGGCCAACGGGATGGATGCGAAAAAGGACGTGCGCATGGTGGAGATGGCTCCGCCCGACGTCGCCGGCGCATTGGCCGCGAGCGCCATCGACGCCTTCTCCATGGGCGAGCCGTATCCCTCGCAGGCCGAGATCGCCGGCTTCGGCCGCGTGCTCTTTCACGCCCGCCAGTACTGGCCCGACTACATCTCCTGCGTCCTGGTCGTGCGCCAGGACGTGATCGACAAGCGTCCCGAAGCCGTGCAGACGATCGTCGACGGCATCGCCCGTTCCGGAATGTGGCTCGACGAAAAGGAGCGCGCCCGAAATCACCGCCTGCACGCCGCCGATTTCGTCGGCCGCTTCTACTACCACCAGGACCCCAAGCTCCTGCGCTGGGCCCTGACCAATCCGATTGACCGCGTCAAATACGAGCCGCTCTCGCCGCGCCGCGCCGACTTTGAGACGATCGTCAACTTAATGGTGCAGACCGGCGTCCTCGATCACCCCATCCCCTTCGAAGACTTCGTCGACACCAGATTCGCCGAAGGCGCGCACGCCATGACACCGTGGAAGTACGAAGCCGGCGACGCTCGCGCGCAGTAGATAGCTGTCAATTCGTCAGCGTCACGTGCACTTCACCGAAGGTCGAGCGCACATTCACAGCCGACCGGCCATTCGCGTTGTGGAATCGCGCCACGCGCGGGAAGACGCCCTCGTTCTCGATGTAGCGATCGCCGAAATACGTGTGCACCTCGCCGATCGACACCGACGCGGTCAGGTCGCGCACGTTCGCGCGCGGCGTGCGAACGTGCACTTCACCGGCGCGGAGATCGGTGTCGATGCTGCCGAATGCGCCGTCGATGTTCACGGCGCCGTAGCGCGTGTCGATTTCGACGTCGACTCCGATCGGCAACTCCACGGTCATGTCGACGGTCGAGTGAAAGCTTCGCGCGCTCCAACTCTGCGCGTTCGGCCCGAACCTGCGCCGCACGATCGCTTCATCGCCATTCACCACCACCTCGGCGGAGATGTCGTCGACGATCTGCTGCTCCTTCGAGCGGCTTTTGTGTCCGTCGAAATGGCGCTCGGCCGTGCCGCTGACGGCGATGCGGTCGCCGGCACCGTTGCGGACGCGCACTTCGCCGGCTGGAATGTCGATGACCACGCGATGCACGCGTCCGCGCGTCATGACCGCCGAGGAAAAGGGGTGCGAGACCTCGTCGTTGGCCAGCGCGGCGCCGGCGGCGAGCAGGAGGGCCAGGGAAAAGAAGAGTGGTTTGCGCATCGTCGCGTCCTCCGACATGTGAGAACGGCTGCGCGGCGAAAAGGTTATCGAAAAAAACGAGGGGCCCGAAGGCCCCTCGCAGTTACGACTCCCCAAAAGTCGATGATGATGCTTACTTCTTCTTCGACGACTTCTTCGCTGACTTCTTAGCTGCAGCCTTTTTCTTTGCGGCCATTAAGCTCACCACCTTTCATGCCGTACGGGACCTCACGGTCGCGCCTACTTGGCAAAAAACGCCGGATCTCTCCGGCAAACTAACTTTCGCGTGTGGGTTGCGGCAGGGATGGGAGGGACGACGACCTTCAACATTCACCGGAGCTTCGAGGTTGTTTGTCCAGTTCGTGGCGATCATCGTTTTAACTTGATCGTTAATATGCGATCGTTAAGTCATATTGTCAAGCAATTGTTTATGAAAATCGTAATCGAGACGCTTTGTTCCACGTCCGTTCCACGGATTTTCGCGATTTCAGCGCCCGATGGACGTGCGATACGCGGCGCGCGTCAGCTCCGCGCAGCGCGTCCACGTGAACTCGTTCGCGCGCGCGATGCCGCGCGACGCGAGAGTTGAGCGCAGCGATTCATCCAACGCGATGCGCGTCATCGCCGCGGCCAGCGACGCCGCATCCGCTTCGACATGCAGCGCCGCGTCGCCGCTGATCTCGACTAGCGCCGCGGCGTTGGACGTGATCACCGCGCAGCCGCTGGCCATCGCCTCGAGCGCCGGCAATCCGAATCCTTCTTCGCGGCTCGGCATCACCAGCGCGACCGCGCCGCGGTAGAGCGCCGCCAGCTCCGCATCGTCGAGGAATCCGGTGACGACGACGCGATCGCGTGATTTGAAACGCTCGAACGCGCCACCGGTCAGAACGAGCGTCGCACCATCGATTCGCGCGAACGCATCAACCAGAACGTCGACGTTTTTGTGCGGCTTGTCGTTCCCGACGTAGAGGAAGTAGCGCCCCTCGGCCGCTGGCCCGCTCTCCGAAAACGGCGCACCGACGCCGTTCGGCGTCACGACCACGTGATCGTCCGCGCAGCGGAACGTGCTCACGATCTCGCGTTTGACGGCTTCGCTCACCGTGAGCACGCGCCGGCTCCGCCGTACCGCGCGGCCGATCATCTGCCGCGCGTAAAGCCGTTTCACCGGATTCGGATTGCGGAGGTGAATGAGGTCGTGAATCGTGACCACGAACGGCGCGCGCGTGAACGGCACGACGTAGTGCGGCGCGTGAAAGAGATCGAGTTTGGCGCGATCAGCGGCGCGCCCCAGGGTGACGATCTCGCGGATGGAGTAGTGCGGTGCGTCGATGCCGACATGCTCGACGCCGTTCGGAATCAGATGCGCCAGCCGCTGCGGCGCGAAGGCGACGTACGTATCGTCATTACCAGCCGCCAGCTCGTGCAGCAGACCGCGGATGTACGTCCCGATCCCGAAGTCGGAGATCTTTCGCGCATCGATTCCGATTCTCATCGCGCCGCCTCGGCGAACAGTTGCGACATCAACGCCGCGCTGCGATCCCACGTGTAGGTGCGCGCCCGTTCCGGTCCGCGCGCGCGCAATTCGGAACGCAGCGATCTCTCCGCCAGCATGCGGACCAAAGCCTCACGAAGCGCGTCGCGATCGCCGGGATCGACGAGCAGCGCCGCGCCGCCGGCGTACTCCGGAATCGCGCCGGTGCGCGTGGCGATCACCGGCGCGCCGCAGGCCATCGCCTCGAGTGGCGGGATTCCGAACCCTTCGTACCGCGACGGATAGACGAACGCGCGCGCGTGCCTGTACAGCTCTCGCAGCTTCGTTCGATCGACATACCCGGTCACCTCGGCGTCGCGCGGCAACCGCACATCGCCCCATCCGGCGTCGCCGCACAGGACCAACCGCGGCCGCGGATGCGGCAACGAATCCCAGACCGCCAAAAGATCATCGAGCCCTTTGCGCGGCTCGATCGTGCCGACGAAAAGGACGTAATCGTCTTCATCGCCGTCCGGTGTGAAAAAGTCATCGACGCCATTCGGCACGATCTCGATCCTCGCTCTCGACACCCCAAACCACCGCACCGCCTCCTCGGCCACGTTCTGCGACACGGCGGCGATGCGCGCCGCTATCTGCAGGCTGCGGCCGATGAAGACGTTGAACGAAAGCACCGTCTTCGCGCGATGGCGGAACGGCATGGTCAGCGAGCTGAAATCATGCAGCGTGACGACGGACGCGATGCGCAGCGCGAACGGCAGCGTTCCGTGCGGCGCCCACAACACGCCCTCGGTTGCGATGCGCGGAAGCACAAGCTGCTGCCAAGCGACGCCGAACGGCATCGGATCGACGCGAAACGCGCACTGTTCGAGGCCCGAACGATCATCGATCGCCGCATGCGACGCGATCAGCGGCGTCGGAATCAACCGCCGCGCAATCTCGGCGGTATGAACGCCGATGCCGGTCCGGTTCCCGACCAGCGCGCGCCCGTCGATGGTGATGTGCATGTTCGATTCAGTGTATCGCCCACGAGTCGTAGCGCTGGCCGCTGGCCGGCTGGACCGCCGCCGGCTCGGCGGCACGTACCGCTCGAGCACCTTTGCCGGCGAGCCGCCGGCGGTCCAGCCGACGAGCCGTCGGCGCTGCGCATGCTGGCGCTTACTCCGCGCTGCGTCGCAACACAGCCAGCGTTTTCTCCGCCGCGACATCCCACCGAAACTGCGCGGCGCGCGCGACGCCGGCTGCGGAGAGTTGCGCGCGCAACGCCGCGTCGGTGAGTACGCGTTCCATCTGCGATTCCAACTCGTTCGCATTGCGCGGGGAAAAGTACAGCGCGGCATCGCCGCCGATTTCGGGGAGCGACGACGATCGTGCCGCGATCGACGGGATGCCGTACGCCATCGCCTCGAGGAGCGGGAAGCCGAAGCCTTCGTAGATCGAGGGGAAAACGAACAGCTCCGCGTTGCGGTAAATCGATGCGAGCTGGTTCGCCGGAACGTAGTCGAGGTGATGAACGCCGGGCGCGCGCAGGCGAGGAATGAGCGATTCCGATTTCCAGCCGACGCGGCCAACGATGACCAGCGCGCCGTCGTACGCGCCGCGCGCGCGAAGGCGCGCGTACGCGTTGAGCAGCACCTCGAGATTTTTTCGCGGCTCGATCGTGCTGACGAAGAGGATGTAGTTCTTGGGGAGATTGTCGGGAGTCGGGAGTCGGGAGTCGGAGATGGATAGTCCGGAGAGAACCGTCACCGCGCGCGACGGATCGATGTCGTAGAAGGCCAGCAAATCCTGCCGCGTCGACTCCGACACGCAGATCGCCGCGTCGGCGTGCGCCAGCTCGCGCTGCATGTGATGTTCGAGATTGATCAGCGTCTCCTTCTGCAGCAACTCCGGGAAGCGCTTGTAGGTCAGGTCGTGGATCGTCACCACGCGTCGCCGTGCGACCGCCGCGAGAAGGCGGGGGAGGAAGTAGTTGGCGCCGAACATCACGTCGACGTCGATCAGTTTCATCCAGGCCACATACGCGGCGGCCGTGATCGCGCGCGAGCGGCGGGAGATGATGCCCTGGCCGCGCAGATCGAACCAGCAGAGATGCGCGTTTGCCGGGATATCGGCGCGCAGCGTCGGGCCGAAATCGGTCACGCGCGCGTCGCCGAAGAGGTACAGCTCCACGTCGTCATGCTTCGCCAGCTCGTGCAGCAGGTGGTAGAGATACCAGCCGATTCCGGTCAGCGGCTCGTAAAACGGGCGGATGTCGATGCCGATGCGCAGCTTGCGTTCGCGGCGCGTGGCCGCGCGAAATGCGCCGGCGATCCGCTGGCCAAGGGCATGGCTCAGAGTGTGAACGACGGTGCTGACCGTGGACGGCATCGGATCGCGGATCGTAACTGATGCGTGCGCGGGATGACACAATGCGCAGGAATCGATGCGAAAGCTGACCATCATCGCCGCCGTCGTTCTCGCGCTCGTCGCCGCGGTGATCATCTATCTCGTCGCCACGACGCCGAAGACCTCGGCCGGCATTCGCTTTCCGCTCACCGGCGCGCAGCGCGATCTCGTCGCCTCGGTGCCGGAGTCCGCGCAATCGTTCGCGCTGATTCCGACCGCGGCGGCGCTCGATTCGAAACTGCGCGCGAATCCGGTGACCGCGGGAGCGGTCGAGAACTGGGAGAAGATGCACTCGCTGCCGTCGCCGTGGATGGTCGGCCGCGCGGACCTCCTGGCGTGGCGCGATGCATCGACGACGCGCTACCTCATCCGCCTCGATCCGATCCGCGCCTTCGTCGTGCGCACGTACATGATGCTCGGCGGCGACATCGGCGAGACCTTGCTCATCAACGCTCCGTCGACGCAACCGATCAACTCCGCCGACCTCGCGCAGATCCTGAGCCTTTCCGAAAAACTGCCGCCTGGCGACGCCTTCGTCGTCCAGCGCCGCGGTTCGCGTGGCGCGTTCCCGCCGATCGCGCGGCCGGCGGTCACGTCGCTGTCGGTGACTCCGGACGACATCCTCTTCACCTCGCGCGCGCAACGCGACTTGGAGGAACCGGTCACAGCGCAATCGACGCAACCCGCGCACTTTCCGCATAACGCGCTGATCACCGCCACGTTCGCCACCATGCCTCGCGTCGTCGAGGATCTCAATCGCGTCTTCGGCACGCGCGTCTCCTCGCTGGTCGAAAACGGCGGAACGATCGCCGTCTACGACATCGATACGCACAAGTTCCTGCCGCGGCCGATGGGCGTCATCGCCGTTCCCGACGATCCGCCGCGCCGCGCCGCCTTCGACGAATTCGTGGCCAAAGTGAAGCAGGGGGAGTCGCTCGGCATCCACATTCAGACCGCTGAGCACGGCGGGGCGTTGCTCTTGTCCTTCGACGACTCGATCAATCCCTATATTAATGATGCGATGGAGTCGGGCCGCTGGCCGGCCGGCAAGTGGGCGGTTCGCGCCGACCCGCGGCGCCTCGTGCCGATTCTCAGCCGCCTCGGCGACAGCATCGGCCTGCGCATTGCCGCCCCTCGCTTCTACCGCTCTGCCCGCGACCTCGGCCACTGGATCGAGGCCCTGCAGGGCGCCACCGTCCTCGAAGCCGCAGACTCCGAGGATGCCTCCGCGGAGGAGCTAAAGGTAAGAATCTCCGCGAAATAGAAGCCGGGAGGCCGTAGTTAGAGCCTCGACGCATCATGCCGGACAAAGAACGGATCGTCTTCGACGACATCGACAAATACGGGCCGCAGCACTATGAGCGGACATTCCAGTTCACCACCGAGGAACTGGAAAGGATCGAGCTCGTCTCGATCGGCCCCGTGTCGCTCGTCGCCGACGCGCGCAAAGGCGATTTGCCGGCAGAATACCTGGCCGATGGAACGACAACGTTCACGGCCGATTTTCTCTGCTCGCGCTGCGTCGAGCCGTTCCCGTTTGCGAACGCGTCCGAGTTTCACTTAAGATTCCGCCCTCGTCCCGAGATTTCTGAAGAGAATGCAGAGGTCGAGGTCACGCCGGACGAGCTCGACGTCGAGTTCTACACCGAGCGCGCCATTCCGCTTCGCGATCTTGCGAACGAGCAGATCCAGTTGGCCATCCCGATGAAGCCGTTGTGCACGGAGGGGTGTCTCGGCCTCTGCCCGCAGTGCGGCGCGAATCAGAACGGCGAACATTGCTCGTGCGCGGAGACGGCGGTCGATTCGCGGTTCGCCGCGTTGGCGGGGATTCGGGAAGAGTTGGCGAAGAAAAACGAACAGTAGTCTCGAAATCGTGCGGTGGTAACGCCGCCGCAGTCCAGAAAAAACAAGGAGCAACACGATGCCTAACCCAAAACGGCGCCACTCAAAACAGCGCACGCGCACGCGCCGCGCGCATGACTTCCTCGAAGCGAAGTCGCTTTCCTCCTGTCCGCAGTGCCATGAGGCCAAGATGCCGCATCGCGTCTGTCCGAAGTGCGGATACTACAAAGGCCGCGAAGTCATCGCAGTCAAGGACGCGTTCTAGTATCGTCATTCGATGACGACTGAAGTTCGCATCGCCCTGGATGCCATGGGCGGCGATCATGCGCCGTCCGAGGTAGTGAAGGGCGCCCTTCTGGCGGCGGCCGAATTCGCGGTCGAGATCATTCTCGTCGGCCAGGAGGATGTTGTCCGCCGGGAGCTCGCCGCGGCGAGTTCGACGACGCCGCGCAACATCGACGTCGTCGACGCGCGCGAGATCGTCACGATGGAGGACACCGCGCTCGCGCCACTGCGCCGCAAGCGCAACTCCTCCGTGCGTGTCTGCGCGAATCTCGTAGCCGAGGGGCGCGCCGACGCATTCGTGTCGGCGGGAAACACGGGCGCCACGTGGACGAGCGCCCGCGCCGTCATGGGCATGATCGAAGGCGTCAGCCGTCCCGCGCTGGCCACGGTTCTGCCGAGCGTCAAAGGTCACACGCTGCTGCTCGACGTCGGCGCGAACGTCGACGCCAAGCCGAACCATCTCCGCGAGTTTGCGGTCATGGGCCACTTCTATGCGCAGATGCTTTTCGGTATCGACGCGCCGCGCGTCGGTCTGCTGTCGATCGGCGAGGAAGAAGGGAAGGGCAACGAGCTGACGAAGGAGACGTACCGCGTTCTCAAGGAGACGGGTCTCAACTTCATCGGCAACGCGGAGGGGCGCGATGTCTACAACGGCAACGCCGACGTCGTCGTCTGCGACGGTTTCATCGGCAACGTCGTCCTCAAAGCCTCCGAGGCCCTCGGCGAATTCGTTTCGACGACGCTGCGTCAGGAGATGACGCGCACCTGGAAGCACAAGCTCGGCGGCCTGCTGGCGAAGAGTGCGTTCGTCGGACTGAAGAAACGGATGGACTACTCCGAGTACGGCGGCGCGCCGCTCCTCGGCGTGAAAGGCGGATGCATCGTCTGCCACGGACGCTCGAACGCGAAGGCGATCAAGAACGCGATCGGCGTCGCGCGCAACTTCGCCATCAACAAGATCGACGAGAAGATCATGGCTAAGGTCAACGATCTCCACAAACGCGAACACGACAGCACCGTGCTGGCGACGGAGTAATCATGCGAATCGCTGCAGCGCTTTTCCTCGTTCTCGCCGCGGCCGGCTGCGCATCAACGGCGGCCAATGAACCGCCAGAGCCGAACGTGGTGGAGATCGTGAGCGTGCCGAACCATGCATCCGTGAGTCTCGACTGCGGTTCCGGCACGGTCGTGAAGGGAACGACGCCGCTGCGAGTCGACGTGCCGAAGTATCCCGAAGTCTGCACGATGGAAGTCGGCGCCGACGACTACCGCCCGCTGCGCATGAAGTTCAATCGCGGCCTCGTTTTGAAGGAAGGCATCCAGCTTCGCGAAGATGCGTCGCACCAGCTCGACCAAAGCGCATCAACGTTCGACATGCTGCTCTTCCCCCTACAAAACCTCGGCGACCGAATTCAGAACGCGACCATGCGAAAGATCCGCGCCGACTACCGCCTGGAAGTGAAACTGATTCCCGTCGCTCGGTGAGAAATTCACGCGGCCGTCGGATAAACTTCGCTCGTGGCCACACCTGAACAGACCGAGACGATCCGTACGCAGTTCACGCGCGAGAGCATCATCGACGACTACCGCGTCGCGTGGCGTTCGCGGCAGGCCAGTCTGATCGGCCGCCGGGAAGTGCTGACCGGCAAGGCCAAGTTCGGCATCTTCGGCGACGGCAAAGAGGTCGCGCAACTGGCCATGGCTCGCGCGTTTCGCAAGGGCGACTGGCGCAGTGGCTACTACCGCGATCAAACCTTCGTCTTCGCCTCGGGCATCGGCATGCTCGACGAATTTTTCGCGCAGCTCTACGCCGATGCCGACGTCGAGCACGAGCCGTGGTCCGGCGGCCGCTCGATGAATTGCCACTTCGCCTCGCGGCTGCTCAATCCCGACGGCTCGTTCCGCAATCAGACCGACACCTACAACACCTCCGCCGACGTTTCGCCGACCGGCTCGCAGATGCCGCGGCTGGTCGGCCTCGCGTACGCCTCCAAGGTTTATCGCGAGATCGAAGAGTTGAAGGCGTCTACGCAGTTCTCGCGCAACGGCGACGAGATCGCGTGGGGCACGATCGGCAACGCCAGTTGCGCCGAGGGGATGTTCTGGGAGTCGATCAACGCGGCGGGTGTGCTGCAGGTGCCGATGCTCGTCTCCATCTGGGACGACAACTACGGCATTTCGGTGCCCAACGAATTCCAGATGACGAAGGGCCACATCTCCGAGCTGCTGAAAGGGTTTCAGCGCGATCCGAAGCAGCGCAGCGGCTACGACATCTACATCGTGCACGGATGGGACTATCCGGCGCTTTGCGAGACGTACATCGCCGCGGCTTCGATCGTGCGCATGGAGCATGTGCCGGCCATCATTCACGTCGATGAGATGACGCAGCCGCAGGGTCATTCGACCTCGGGCTCGCACGAGCGCTACAAATCGAAAGAGCGTCTCGATTGGGAGACGGAGTTCGATTGCATCAAGAAAATGCGCGAGTGGATGATCGGCCACGGCATCGCTACCGCGGATGAACTCGACGGTCTCGAAAAAGAAGACCTGCGCCTCGTGCGCGAAGCGCAGCGGCGCGCGTGGGAAACGTATCGCGGTCCGATCGATGCCGAGGTCAGGACGGTGCTTGGCTACATCGACGAACTGTCCGCACTCGGTTCCAATCGCAACGAGCTCGATGCCATCAAATCCGAATTGCAGAAGACGCAGTCGCCGTATCGCCGCGACGCCATGAAAGCGCTGACCAGCGCGCTGATCGCCGCGCGCGAATCACTCGGCGCCCACGAAGAAATCGCCAACCGCATCGCCGACTGGCGCCGCGAGCGCGAGTTCGCCATCGCCGCGCTGTACGACGATGAGTTGTACAGCAGCGGCATCGAGTCGGCGCTCAACGTCGACGAAGTCAAGCCGCAATACGCCGACGACGCGCCGGAGAAAAACGGCTCGGAAATCATCAACGCCTGTTTCGATGCGGCGCTCCAACGCTATCCGAATCTGATCGCGCTCGGCGAAGACGTCGGCAAGCTCGGCGACGTCAACCAGGGCTGCATCGGCCTGCAGGAAAAGTACGGCCTTTATCGCGTCTCCGACACCGGGATCCGCGAATGCACCATCGTCGGCCAGGCCATCGGCATGGCCTTGCGCGGACTGCGGCCGATCGCGGAGATCCAGTATCTCGACTACATCCTCTACGCGATCCAGATCCTCTCCGACGACCTGGCCACGACGCGCTGGCGCACGCGCGGCGGGCAGAAGTGCCCGGTCATCATCCGCACGCGCGGGCACCGGCTCGAAGGCGTCTGGCATTCCGGCTCGCCGATGTCCGCCATCGTCAATCTCGTGCGCGGCATGCGCGTCTGCGTCCCGCGCAACATGACCCAGGCCGCCGGCTTCTACAACACCCTGCTCCGCTCCGACGACCCGGCCATCGTCATTGAAGTGCTCAACGGTTATCGCATCAAGGAAAAGCTCCCCACGAACATCGCCGACTTCACGCTCCCCCTCGGCGTCCCGGAGATCATGCGGACGGGGAAGGACGTGACGCTGGTCAGCTACGGCGCGACGTTGCGCATCGTGATGGAAGCCGCGGAGCTTCTCGCGCAGGCCGGCATCGACGCCGAGGTCATCGACGTCCAGACGCTGCTGCCGTTCGACGTGCGCGGCGTGATCGTCGAGTCGCTGAAGAAGACAAATCGTGTGGCCTTCATCGACGAAGACGTCCCCGGCGGCGCCACCGCGTACATGATGCAGAACGTCCTCGAGCGCGACCGCGGCTACGACTGGCTCGACTCCGAGCCGCGCACGCTCCCCGGCAAAGAGCACCGCCCCGCCTACGGCTCCGACGGCGATTACTGGTCCAAACCGAACCGCGAAACGATCTTCGAATGCGTCTACGAACTGATGCACGAAGCGATGCCGAAGAAGTTCCCGCGATTTTTGTAAGTACAGGCGTCAGCGAACCAGCGCGCCTACAATGTGCAAATGGGAATCGAGCAGATTCTGTCGGGCAAGCGCGAAGAGATCCTGCGGATTGCCGCGAAGCACGGCGTGAGCGGCATTCGCGTCTTCGGTTCCGTCGCCCGCGGCGATGCCGGCCCGCACAGCGACATCGACTTTCTCATCGAGATCGGCGGAGATACTCCGCCATGGTTCCCCGGCGGCCTCATCGCCGATCTGGAGGAGCTTCTCGGCCGTTCCGTCGACGTCGTGGCTTCTTCCTGGCTGAACGAGATCATTAAAGCCGGCGTTCTCGCGGAGGCCGTACCGTTGTGAAGTCCGACGCGCTTTACCTCGCGGACATCACGGAACGTATCCGTCGAATCCTTCGGCGGCTGCCGGGCGCGAGCTGTTTCTCGCGTCGACGGAGAAGCAGGATTCCATTCTGCACAACCTTCAACTTCTCGGCGAGTCGGTGCGGCGAGTTTCGGACGATCTGAAGGGCCGCTATCCCGAGGTGCCGTGGCGCGATATCGCAGCCTTTCGCAATGTCGTCGTACACGACTATCTCAGCATCGAGCTCAGCCTCGTTTGGGGAATCGTCACGGAGCGCGTACCAGAGTTACAGAAGCAGATCGAGCGGATCGTCGACGAGGCTCGTGAGAATCGCCCGTAAACCTCCGTAATGCTTTACTAGCCGCGCGTCATCGTCAGGACTTCATCCGTCGTCATGCCCAAGGCGGCAGCCCCTCTCATTCGGAGAACGAGTTTTTCGCCGCGAGACAGGTTCGTTTTCACCAAGTAAAGAACCTTACCGTTCGTTACGAACTCGACGTCTGTGCCCGGCTGGAAGTCGAGCCGGTCTCTGATCTCTTTCGGGATCGTTACTCGGCCTTTGGAAGTCACGCGCATGACGTCGAATTTTAACTCGGCGCGCACGCGTAGCTTCGTTCGTACTCGCGAACCCCGCAAAGCGCTATCCTCGTTGCAGCATGCCCAACCCGTTATCGCTCGGGCCCGGAACCGTGCTCGATGGCAAGTACGAGATCCTCGTTCGCCTCGGCGGCGGAGGGATGGGGGATGTGTTCAAGGCCAAGCACCTGCACCTCGACGTTTTCCGCTGCATCAAGGTGATGAAGGAAGGGATGCTTGCCGATGAAGGCTACCGGCAGCGCTTCCTGCGCGAGGCGCGGCTGGCGACGCAGATTCATCATCCGAACATCGCAGTCGTCCACGATTTTTTCCTCGGCGACGGCGGCAGTTACATGGTTACGGAGTTCATCGACGGCACCACCGTGCGGCAGTGGAGCGCGTCGAATGGACGTTTTCCGTTGGCGCTGGCCGCGGACGTCGCCGTGCAGGTGCTGGCGGGACTCGATCACATCCATCGCCGCGGCCTGCTGCATCGCGACATTTCCGCCGACAACATCATGCTGTCGTACGACGCCGACGAGCGCCTCGTCGCCAAGATCATCGACCTCGGCATCGCCAAGGACGTGAATACGCCCGCGACCGAGATGGCCACGCAGGCCGGCATTCTGATCGGCAATCCGAAGTACATGTCGCCCGAGCAACTCGGCAGCATCGAGGACGGCGAGCAGCTCGACGGCCGCGCCGATCTCTACGGCCTCGGCGTCGTGCTTTACGAGATGCTGCTCGGGGTGCCGCCGTTCGTCAGCGAGACGCCGCAGGGCTACATCATGAAGCACCTCATGCAGCCGCCGCGGCGCTTCCACGAGTCGGTGAAAGACGGTCAGTGGCCGCCCGAGCTCGAAGCCGTGATCTTCCGCGCGCTGGAAAAAGATCGGCGGCGCCGCTACGCCGACGCGCGCGAGATGTCGAAGGCGCTGCAGCCGTTTCTCACCGCGCCCGGCGGAACGCTCGACCGCGACGACGTGAACCGCATCCGCCGCGGTCCCGAACAGACGATGCCGGTCATCCGCGTCGCGGATACGACCGAGGCGAAGGCGCGCGCGTTCGAGTTGTCGTTGATCGACGACATCCGCGCGAAGGAAGCGGACGGCGATCGCGCCGCGCTGAAGCGCCTCGCGGAGGCGCATCCGCCCGGCACGCCGGTCGGCGACGCGGTGCGCGATGCGTTGTCACGCATCGGCCCGCCCGTCGACGACGAGGGCGCATTTCAGCAGACGTGGGAAACCGGCACCTCGGCCGCGTGGCAGCAATTCATCGATGCATATCCCCATTCCGCGCATGCGACCGAGGCGAAACTCTGCCGCCAGGAAGCGATCGACTTCGAGCTCGCACTCGCCAGCGACACCGTAACGATGTGGCGCGCCTTCGTGAAAGCATGGCCCGAGGGACGGCATCGTCTCGATGCGGACATCCGGTTGCGGTCGAAGAAGTAGCCGTTGGCGCTGCTAAACTTCCGCGATGCGCGTCGTACTGCAGGGCAGCCTTCAACATTTCGCCGCGAGTCCGTTGCTGGCGTTCATCGCCGCGGCGCACAGCGGGACGTTTGATGCGGAGTCAGGCGGCGAGCGCGTTCGGCTCGCGTTGCGCGATGGAAAGGTCGTCGGCGCCGAGGGCGATAGCGACCCGGTCGGCGTCATGGCCAAACTCCTCGGCTGGAGCGACGGCACCTTCAGTTTTCTCGATGACGTCGTGCTTCCCGAGGGAGACGCGCACGAATTGACGGCGCTGATTGCGGCGGCTGAGGAGCGCGTCAATGAAGCGCGCCGCTTCGCCGATCTTTTTCCCGAGGACAACGTCAAGTTTCGCGTCGTCAACCGGCCGCCGGGCGAGATCAACATCACCGCCGAGGAGTTCCAGGTTCTCTTTCAGATCGGCACCGGGAAATCGCCGGCGCAACTGCGCAAAGAGAGCGGCCGCGCGGTTGGCGATCTCTATCCCATCATCAAACGGCTTCAGGTGACGGGGTTGATCGAGCCGATCGCAGCGATGGATGACACGGCGCCCAACCCGAAACTGCGGCCCGCGCCGCCCGAACTGCCGCCGTTCGCCGAAGCGCTCGAGCCGCCTGCGCCTGCGACGCAGAAGATCGTCGAGCCGCCGCACATGGTGGCCACGCTCACCTCGGACGACGGCACGATGCATCCGCTGCTCGAAGAAGAAGAGACCATCGGCCGCACGCCCGCGAACAGCATTGCCCTGCGCGACGCTAGCGTTTCCGCGCGTCACGCGCGCGTCGTGCGCACGCCCGAGGGATTTCTGATCGAAGACGTCGGCAGCCGCAACGGGACGTACATCAACAGCGAGAAGGTTGCCGAAAAACGGCTGCTCGTCGACGGCGATCTCGTCCGCCTCGGCAAGATCATTCTGACTTTCAACCTCGCCGCCGAAGCGAAACGGCATCAGTCGACGGAGAGAGACATGATGGCTTAGTCGATTAGTGGATTAGTAGATTAGAGGTGTGCGGCGGTTCTCTTTTCTAATCTACTAATCCACTGATCTACTAATCTACTCACCCACACCCATGACCTCCTTCGACCTGATCATCGTCGGCTCGGGGCCGGCGGGGCTCGCCGCGGCCTCACACGCGCAAAGCAATGGACTGTCGTACGCGCTGCTCGAGCGCACGGACCACCTTGCGGACACGATCGACGCATACCAGGCGCGCAAGTACGTGATGGCCGAGCCGATGTTGATTCCGGCGCGTGGCGAAGTGCCGTTCCAGGCCGGATCGCGCGAATCGATCCTGGCGTCGTGGGGCGCGCACGTCAAAGAGAAAAAGCTCAACGTCATCTTCAACGCCGAGGTGAAGTCGGTGAAGAAAGAGGGCGGACGGTTTCAGGTGACGACGGCGAAGGGCGATTCGTTCGACGCCGCCAACGTCATCCTGGCCATGGGTACGCAGGGGAATCCGCGCAAGCTCGGCGTGCGTGGCGAGGATTTGCCTCACGTCCGTTACCGGCTCGTCGATCCGGCCGAGCATCAGGATCAGGATCTGCTCGTCGTGGGCGCCGGCGATTCCGCGCTGGAGATCGCCAACGCGCTTGCCGATGAAAACCGCGTCGGGCTCGTCGTGCGCGGGCCGGAGATCACGCGCGCGAACGATGTGCTGATCAAAGAGGTGCTCGGCCGGCAGGCTACCGGGCAGATCACCATCCATTTCAGCGCGAGCGTGAAAGAGGTTTATCCCGGCTACGCCGATCTCACCGTGCGAGGCGACGTCACGCGCGTCGCCGCAGAGTTGATTTTCTTGAAGCTGGGCGCCGATGCGCCGCGCAAGTTTTTCGAGTCGATCGGCATCACGTTCAGCGGCGCCGGCGCCGATGCGCGCCCGATCCTCAGCCCGGTACACGAGTCGAGCGTGCCCGGACTCTTTCTGATCGGCGCCGCCAGCGGACGCGATCTCATCAAGCTGGGCATGAATCAGGGCTACGAAGTCATCGAGCATCTGATGGGGCGCGAAGTCGAGCCGGCCGACGAAGCGGTGCTGAAAGAGCGGCTGCCGTTCTGGGAAGGAACGGTGCGCGAACGCATCGCGCTGCTGCGCAAGCGCGTGCCGCTGCTGGCGGCCGCGGATGAGCAGCAACTTCGCGAGACCTTCCTTTCTGCGCGCGTTCGCGAATACGCGGATGGGGAAATCATCATCCGGCAGAACGACTACACCAACGACTTCCTGATCATCGCTGCCGGCCGCGTGGAACTGTGGAAGAAGCCGGAGAAGGCCGATGCCGAGGTCAAGGTGGCCGAGCTGACGGCGGGCAACTTCTTCGGCGAGATGAGCCTCATCTCCGGCCGCCGCCGCAACGCCACCGCGCGCGCGGCCGGAGCGACGCGCCTCATCGAAATCCCCCGAAAGGCCATCCTCAAGCTCCTCGGCGCCGCTCCTCGGGCGAAGGCGCTCGTCGATCAGGCTTTTCTGCTGCGCGCGTTCGGTGGCTATCTCTTCCCGGGCATTCCGGAGGCGCAGCTCGGCGAGCTGGTCGAGCTGTCGGTGGTAAATGCGCTGCCGAAAGATGCGGTCGTGTTCAAGGAAGGGGAGGCCGCTGACGCCTTCTACCTGATCCGCAACGGGATGGTGAAAATCTCGAAGAAGTCGGGCGAGAAAGAGGTGGTGCTGTCGTACCTCGTGGCCGGCAACTTCTTCGGCGAGGCGGCGCTGTTCTCCGAGGCTGACCGCACGGCGACCGTGACGACGATCTTTCCCTCGGATCTGATCAAGCTGTCGAAGCGCGATTTCAACAACTTTCTGGCCGCGCATCCCGATCTTCGCCAGGCGCCGCTACAGAAGCTCGAAGAGCGCCGCATCGCATCGCTCATCGCCGACGCCACGCCCGGCTCCGGCAACATCCTCAATGACCTGATCCGCGAGGAAGTGGTGATGGGCACGCAGACGCTCATCATCGACGAGCACAAATGCATCCGCTGCGGGAACTGCATCGCCGGATGCGAAGGTGTTCACGCCGACGGGCAGGCGCGGCTGTCTCTTACAGGAATCAAGTTCTATAACCTGCTTGCGCCGAATTCGTGCTGGCAGTGCGAAAACCCGATGTGCATGCTGGACTGTCCGCCCGACGCGATCGTGCGCGATCCGCGCGGCGAGGTGTACATCAAGAGTAACTGCATCGGCTGCGGCAACTGCGAGCGCAATTGTCCTTATGACAACATTTTCATGGTCCATAAGGAGCCGAAGAAGTCGCTCTTCTCGTGGGTCGCATCATTGTTCGGCAGAGAACATAAGAGCGAAGTGGAACAGACGGCCGCGGTGAAGTGCGATCTCTGCCGCGAAATTTCCGGCGGACCGGCGTGCGTGCGGAGTTGTCCTACGGGCGCGGCGATTCGTTTGACGCCGGAGGAGTATCGGTCGACGTTGGAAGAATTAGTCATCACCCGCGGGGAGCGATAGGAAAAGCGAATGTTGAATGTTGAATGTTCAATGTTGAATGTTGAATCGACGGGAGCCACTTTCTCTCATTCAACATTGAACATTCAACATTCAACATTCAACATTTGCCTTTCGGGCGGGCAGCCATGCCAATAGCCCGTTCCGGCGTCCTCTGGCGCCGCATCTTCTTCGTCCTGCTGATCGCATCGACCGCGAGTTTCATTTACTACATCCGGCGCGAATTTCCGCATGGCGGGTCGCGATTCGGCCTCGCGTACGGCGCCATCGGATTCTTTCTCTGTTTCCTGCTGGCTTTCTTCGGAATCCGGAAGCGCTGGTACCGCTCCACTTTCGGCACCGTCGAGCAGTGGATGCAGTCCCACATCTACCTCGGCATCCTGGTGCTGGTCATCCTCATTTTCCACGCGGGTGGACGATTCAACGACAAAGTGGCCGTGGCCACGCTGATTCTTGTAGCGATCGTCGTGGCCAGCGGCATCCTCGGGGCGATTCTGTATGTGGCTGTGCCGCGGATGTTGACGGAAGTCGAATCAAATCTGACGGCTGCCGAGATCTCTGAGCAGCTCAACCAGCTCGCGAAACAGATGGCGCGCATCGCCTCGAAGCGCTCGGTACCGTTCCAGCGCATTTACAACCAGCTCATTCGCGAAGACGCGCCGGGATGGCTGGCCGGCTGGCGCCTGCTCTTCCGAAGGATGCGGCGCGGCACAAAACGGGCTGCCGACTGGACCAATCTTCTCGCCCTCGTCGACAAAGACGAACAGGAAGACATCCGGCAACTGCTCGTCGTCTCGCGCCAGCGGAAAGAGCTGCTGATCCGCCTCATTTATCAGCAGCGCTACAAGAATGTACTGGAGTCGTGGCTCTACATCCACATTCCATTCACGATTCTGCTCCTTGTGTTTTCAATCGTGCATGTAGCGGCGGCGTTTTATTACGGGAGGATTACGTGGTGAGCTCTTTCTTTCGCGCGCTAAAGCGCGCTCGGAAGGGGACCGGCCCGCGTGACCCCCGGTTGAAACCGGGGGCTACGGTTCTTATGCAGGCTTCGCCAGCGATTGGTGCGCCTTCAAATAGCGCGGCGGAGATTGGCCGTTGCCAGACGGCGTGTGTTGTTCTCGCGACGCGTTCATATCCCGGCGGCGTAGCCGTCGTAAGAACCGTAGCCCACGGCTTCAGCCGTTGGTCGCAGACGGGGAAATTTCGTGAGCAGGCTTTAGCGCGCGAAAGAACGGTGCTCGCGTGAGTTTCGTCATCCAGCGCTCTTCCGGCGGCGGGCTGGCGCTGACGCAGGTGCGGCGCGATCTGCTGCGCATCGGGCGGGGGACGAATTCCGAGTTGCGGTCGGAGAACCCGGCCGTTGCGCTCGAACATGCCGTCATCGAGGGCGACTCAAACGGTTTCACCATCACCGACAAAGGGAGCATCACCGGCACGTACGTCAATCGCCGTCCGGTGGAAACGGCACGGCTGGCAAAGGGCGACGTCATCGAGATCGGCGATCTGCGCATCGAGGTGCAGGTCCTCGAGCCGGGCAAGCCGCTCTTTATTCGTGTGAGTGTGGCGTCGTCGTCGCCGTACTCGGTCAGCGATGACGAAGAAAACATCGTCGTCAGCGCGGGGAGCGTGCGCGGCGGCGTCCTGAAAGCGCCGAAGATCGATTACGTCGACGCCTTTCGGCTGCGCCGTCCGTGGCTGACGAAACTGTCGATGATCGCGATTCTGCTGATCATCGCCTTGCTGGTCATCAACGAGTTAGCGAAACCATCGCAGCGATCGGCGTTCATGCCGGGCGGGATGTCGTCGAAGCACGCCAGCAAGAAAGATCCGGTGACCGGAGCCGTGATCGGGAAGAACTGCCGCGCGTGTCACGACCCGTGGCATGGCGTCTCCGACGCTGGTTGCGCGAAGTGCCACGAGATGAAGCCGCATTCGGAATTGCAGAAAGGCGCGCCGGCATGCGCCGATTGCCATCCCGAGCATCGCGACGTCGCGAAAGTTGCCAAGGATGCCGACGCCACGTGCGTGTCCTGCCACGGCAATCTCCCCGCCCACGTCAAGGATCCGGCGCTGCTCTCGACGCGGCCGAAGGACGTTTTGGCCATCACCTTCTTCGGGAGCAAGCATCCCGATTTTTCGCCGCGCAGCGATCCTGACAAACTTCGTTTCAATCACGCCCTCCACCTCAACGCCAGCGGAATCCCGAACGGGGAAGGGCGGCGCGAGGTGATGCAGTGCGTGCAGTGCCACAAGCTCGTGGAGACGAAAGGGGTCGTCGATCCGGTCCGACTGACCTTTAAGGATCACTGCCAGCGATGCCACAAACTGACGTTCGACCCGAGGTATCCAGAGGTACCGCATGGGGTGGAGTTGGCGACCGTGTATGGCGCGATTCTCGAAGCGTACGCCGGCAACCGCGACATCGTCGGCAAGAGTCCGGAGGAAACGCGCCGCATTCTCACGTCGTTGCCGCGCGTTGCCACCGACGCGCGCGCTGCCATCAACTTCGAACAGGTCAAGAAAACCAAGTGCGCGAAATGCCACGACATCGACCGCGACGGAAAACGCATCACAACCAGGCCGGAGATCCCGACGCGCTGGTTGCTCGGGGCGAAGTTCACGCATACCAAGCATCAGGATCTGAAGTGCGAGTCGTGTCACGAAACGGCGCGGGAGAGCACGAACACTGCAGACGTGCTGATTCCGCTGCGCGGGAATTGCACGAGATGTCATGGCGTGCCGTCGGCGAAAATCAGCCGGTGCACCACGTGCCATGGGTATCATGAACATTCCAGACTTGTACCGGTGGCGATGGGCGAATTGGGAGGCGGATCGGAGATGATCGAGAAGGTTGCTCTGTGGGCCATCATCCTGCTGTTGCTGGTCGTGCTCGTGCCCGCGAGCATCGCGCTCGTGCAGCGCATCCGGGCCGGCACGCCGCCGCGCCCGGCCGCCCGCGAGCCGATTTCCGAAAATCAGATCACCGCGAAAGTCCCGCCGCTGCGGCCATCCGATTCGACGCCCGTTCCTCCGCCGCGGAAAGAGCCGGCCGCTACGAATCTGGCTCCAATCCCGGCGGCCCCCACGGCCGAATCGACGGAGATGGTGAAGTGGTACGGCATGCTGCAATGCACGAGCGGCGCGCTGGAAGGGCAGCACTTCATCATCGAAGAGGGCGGTCTTTACATCGGCCGCGATCCGGCCATGTCGCAGGTGGCGATCTCCGACAACCGCATTTCCAAGCGGCACGTTCGCATCGTTCCGCGCGATGGTAAGGTGATGGCCATCGATCAGAACTCGACCAACGGCACCTACCTCGCCAAGAATCCGGGGGTGCGCATCACCGACTTCGAGCTCAAACGGGGAGATACGATCATCCTCGGCGACGGCGCCGCGACGTTTGTTTATCAGATCTAGCCGGCACGGCCGGCGGCGCTGGTTGCCCAAGGCTCGGCTCACATTTGCGTTTCCAACGGGGAGACCATGCGACACGTCCTGATCGTCAGTTTGTTTCTGGCAGCATCCGCGGCGTACGGACAGTGCGTCGACGGCGCGATCGGCAACGGCACGCCGGAGGCATTCGCACCGCTCTCGACCGCCGACGTTGACGCCATTGTCAAGGCCGCCGATGCCTCGGCGGGCGGCGGCGCATCGATCGCGGTAGTCGATCGTGCGGGACGCGTGCTGGCGCTCTTCCATCAGACCAACGCCAACGCGAGCAACGACGACCTCGCCGTCGGCGTCGCGCGTACGGCCGCATTTTTCAGCCACAACATGGCGCCGCTGTCGTCGCGCACCGTGCGTTTCATCAGCGGCGTTCATTTTCCGGCGGGTGTGACGAACGCGCCGCCGGCAGCGCTTTACGGCATCGAGAACACCAATCGCGGCTGCGACCTCTTCACGCCATTCAATGCTTCCAAGACGGTTCCGACGGCGAAGTCGCTCAACGGCGGGCCGTGCGACGCGCTGACCGGTACGTCGGGTTGCGGCCCGGGAATCGTCACCGGAAAGCAGTTGCCCGACGATGGTCCGTACCCGCAGCGGGTCGATAACAGGCCGGTCAAAGCCGGCGGAATTCCGCTCTATCGCATTCTCGACACCAGCCACGTCGCGGACGGAATCATCAGCGACGGCAAACTCGTCGGCGGCATCGGAGTGGTCGGTATCGACGGCGACGCGGATCTCGATGAAGCGATCGCCGTCAGCGGCGCATTCGGCGCGCTTGGATCGACCGCTGGCCCAATCGCGCCGGTGCCGCAGTATCCGCTTCCGTTTCCGGGCAACGTCTTCATCGACGGCATCCGCCTGCCATTTCTCGGCGCCGGGCAAAAGCTACGCTTCAACGATGACGGTTTGCCAATCGGGATCGAGCTCGATTCTTCCACGCACCCCGCGGGCACGTACGTCATCGCACCGATCACCGGTGGATGCGCCGACAACGAATATCTGGCCGGTCCCAAGGCCGGCACATTGAGCGCCGTGGAGGTTGATGGCATTGTGCAGCGCGCCATCGCCGCGGCGAAAAAAACGCGCGCCGTCATTCGCCTGCCGTTGAACAGCTACGCGCGGATGGTCATCGCCGTGGCCGATCTCAACGGCTTGATTCTCGCGCTTTACCGCATGCCCGACGCCACCGTCTTTTCGATCGACGTGGCCGTGGCCAAAGCGCGCAACGTGATCTGGTTCAGCGGCGCCGGCCACGGCGACCTCGGCGTCCCGGCTGGTACCGCCGTGACGAACCGCACCATCAGTTTCGGCGCGCAACCGCTTTACCCGCCCGGCATCGACTCGAAAATTTTCAAGGTCGGCAACGGTCCGTACTACCCGCTCTTCGTGCACGACCTCGCCAATCCGTGCAGCCAGGGTTCGCAGCCGCCGAATGCGAATCAGAACGGCATCGTCTTCTTCGCCGGCTCGACGCCGCTTTACGAGAACGGAAATCTCGTCGGCGGACTTGGCGTCAGCGGCGACGGCATCGAGCAGGATGACTACGTGACCTACCTCGGCGCCGGCCCTCTTCTGCCGCCGACGAAGCATTGGGCCGACCAGCTCAAAGTCAACGGCGCCCGTTTGCCGATGTTCAAGTTCCCCCGAAGCCCCGAGGGAGTCACGGAGTGCGCGGGGAAACCGTGCTCGTAACGCCTGGGAACGCGGGCGTCCCGCCCGCAGTACTTGGCAGGATCCTGCTCGGCGGCGGGCGAGACGCCCGCGCTCCCAGGCGGTCCCGCGTTGCGATGCTTCAGTCAGTGATCGCTGCCGCGCTCTTCGCGACATGCGCGTTCGCCCAATCCGCGAGCATCACCATCAACAACGATCAGCCGATGTACGCGGAAGGCGTCCCGTTCCTGCTGACCGGAACGGCGCTCCCCGGCGCCGTCGTCACCATCGCCATCGAAAAATCGGGCAACGGACAAACCACCGCCGACGCTGCCGGACACTGGACCTTGCTCTGGACCCCGCCTGTCAAAACCGGCACCTGGACCATCACCGCCACCTCGGGCGGTGCAACGGCGACGCAGTTGCTACGCGTCCAGATTCAGGGAAACGTCCAGCGGCAGCCGATGATCGAGCCGACCATCACGCGATATGGAACGCTGGAGATCGCGCACCCCGAGTCGTATCAGGAGATGACCGACCGTTGGCGGATCGTGCCGCCGCCGTACGAGCTCACCGAAAAACCGAAAGGACGCGCGATCGGCGACAGCGGCGCGACGCTCGATCCGTACAACCAGAACCTGATCAAAGGCGACCTTCCGTTTCTCGGCAAGGATTGGTTCTTCAACTTCACCGGCATCAGCGACACGCTGGCCGAGTCGCGCACGCTGCCAACGCCGTCCGGAGTCAGCGCCGTCAAGCCCACGTCGATCACCGTCTTCGGCAAAGACAACCAGAACCTCTTCAACGAAAACGTCATCGCCTCGTTCGACTTTTTTCAGGGCGACACCGCATTCAAGCCGATCGCGCAGCGCTGGAAAGGGACCATCATCGGCAATCTCAACTACGTTCATCTGCGCGAGAACGGCCTGGTCAAGCCGGATGTGCGCCGAGGAACGGCGCGGACGGATGGGTACCTCTCGGTGCAGGAGCTCTTCTACGAACGGAAGCTGCGCGACCTCTCGCCGAACTACGACTTCGTCTCCATCCGCGCCGGCTCGCAGCCCTTCAACAGCGACTTCCGCGGCTTCATCTTCAACGACACCAACCTCGGCGTGCGCGTCTTCGGCAACTACGCGTCCAATCGTTACCAGTACAACCTGGCAGTGTTCGACCGGCTGGAGAAAGACACCAACTCCGGCCTCAACACAATGAAGTTCCGCGATCAGCAGGTCGCCATTGCCAACCTGTATTGGCAGGACTTCCTCGTCCACGGCTACACGCAGCAGTTCAGCGTTCACCTCATGCGCGACGCGGCCACCTTCCACTACGACCGCAACGGCGTCCTGGTGCGTCCCGCGCCGGTCGGCGTTTTCACGCCGCACGAAATTCACGCCGTGTACCTCGGCGAATCGGGACTCGGCCACATCGGCCGTTTCAACGTCGATCACGCCGTCTACTACGTCTTCGGCCACGACGATCTGAATCCGATCGCCGGCCCCGATCCGACGTTTCAGAATCGCGATGGCGTGCGAATCGGCGCCGGGATGGCCGCGCTCGAAGTCTCCTACGACCGCGACTGGTATCGCCCTCGGTTCGCGATTTTCTACGCCTCCGGCGACCGCAATCCGCGCGATCGCAGGGCCACCGGCTTCGACGCCATCTTCGACAGCCCCAACTTCGCCGGCGGCGGCTTCTCCTTTTTCAATCGCCTCGGCATCCGCCTCGCCGGCAGCGGCGTCGCGCTCGTCGAGCGCGGTTCGCTGCTGACCAGTTTGCGCAGCTCGAAGGATGAAGGGCAGCCGCAGTACGTGAATCCCGGAGTGGAGCTCGCCAGCGCCGGAATCGACGTCGACGTCACGCCGCGGCTCAAAGCGATCGCCACCGCCAACTACATCCGCCTCGATGCCACCGAGTCGGTCGAAGCGATTCTTTTCCAGGGCAACATCCACAAAACCCTCGGCACGGACGTTTCGCTCGGCCTTCGCTACCGGCCGCTGCTCAATCAAAACATCTCCATCGTCGGCGGCACCGCTGTGTTTCTGCCGGGCCGCGGATTCAAAGACATCTACGAAAAAAACCGTCCGCTCGTGCACGTCTTCACGAACGTGATTCTGACCTTCTGATGAAACGGATAACGATCGCACTCGCCATGGTTGTCGTCACGATCGCGGTGATTCGCGCGCAGTCGTCGCCCGACCTTCCGCCGCTGATGCGCCAGACGCAGTCCGAAGCCGATGCGAAGAGTGTGGGATGTCTGACATGTCACGGCGGGATTGAGCCAATGCACGCCTCGGCCGCGGTGAAGCTGGCCTGCACCGATTGCCACGGCGGTGATGGCAGCGCGCGCACGAAGGATGCCGCGCACGTGAAGCCGCTCCATCCCGAAATCTGGAAGACCTCGGCCAACCCGCAGCGGAGCTACACGGCGCTTTTGCGAGAGACGCCGGAGTTCGTGAAGTTCATCAACCCCGGCGATCTTCGCGTCGCGCAGGAAACGTGCGGCGGCTGTCATCAGCGCCAGGTCAACGCCGTCCCGCGCAGCACGATGACCACGTCCGCCGTCTTCTGGGCCGCCGCCAGTTACGCGAACGGATTGCTGAGCCGCAAGCAGGGGCTGCTCGGCGAGAGCTACAACCGCGCCGGCAACGCCACCGCGATCAAGCCCGCCACGCCGCCGACTCCCGATCAGATCGCGAAGGGCGCGCTGCCGATGCTCGTCCCTCTTCCTCGCTGGGAAATCTTCCAACCTGCCGAGTACTTCCGCGCCTTCGAACGCGGCGGCATCACCGGTACGAGCTCGTTCCCCGACATCGGCAATCCGTCGCCGGAAGGGGAAGCAGGCAAGCCCGACATCCGCCTCGGCAATCGCGGCCGAGGAACTGGGCTGCGCATTTCGCCCGCGCTGATCAATCTGAACAAGACGCGGCTCAACGATCCGCATCTCTCCTTCCTCGGCACGAACGATCATCCCGGCGACTATCGCTCGTCAGGCTGCACGGGATGCCACGTCGTCTACGCCAACGATCGCGATCCGCTGCATTCCGCGGACTACGCGCAGTACGGCAACACCGGTCTCTCGATCACCGGCGATAAATCGATTCCGAAGAACGAGCCGGGACATCCGCTGCGCCACCAGTTCACGCGCGCCGTGCCGACCAGCCAGTGCATGTCGTGCCACATGCATCAGCCGAATTCCTTCGTCAACACCTACCTCGGCTACACGATGTGGGACTACGAAACGGACGCCGAGCTGCTCTGGCCGAAGAAGCAGAAGTATCCGACGGAGGCTCAGAAACGCGCCTCGCTCGACGCCAATCCGGAAGGCGCCGCGGTGCGCGGATTGTGGAGCGACGAGAAGTTCCTCGAGAACGTATCGAGTCTCAATTCGCAAGCGAAGAACACGCAGTTCGCCGACTACCACGGCCACGGTTGGAACTTCATGGCCGTCTATAAGCGCGATCGCAAAGGCAACCTGCTCGACGCGGACGGCAACATCGTTCCGTTCGACGATCCGGCGAAGTTCAAGAAGGCCGTGCACCTGCAGGACATCCACCTCGAGAAGGGGATGCACTGCGCCGACTGCCATTTCTCGCAGGACGAGCATGGCAACGGGCAGCTCTACGCCGAGTATGGCAACAACATCGAGATCGAATGCCAGGACTGCCACGGGACCACCGGCGCGTATACGAGCCTGCGCACGTCCGGCCCAGCCGCGCCTCCCGGCGGCACCGACCTGCGCCTCGGTACGACTCCGTTTGGCCAGCGCCGCTTCATCTGGGTCAATGGCAAGCTGTATCAACGATCGATGCTGAATCCCGGCATGCAGTGGGAAGTGATTCAGGTCAAAGACTCGATCACGCCCGGCAATTCGCACTACAACGAGCGGTCCGCGTACGCGAAGACGATCCAGCGCGACGGCACGACGTGGGGATCGTCATCGAGCGAGAACATCGCGCACACCGACGCGAAGATGACCTGCTACGCCTGCCACACCTCGTGGATGACCTCGTGCTCCGGTTGCCACCTGCCGCAGGAGCAGAATGCGAAGAGCGAGGTGCATCACTATGAAGGTGGGGAAACGAGGAACTACGCCTCGTACAACCCGCAGGTGATTCGCACGGACGCTTTCATGCTCGGCGTCAACGGGACCACGAAAGGGCATCGCCTCGCGCCGGTGCGGTCTTCTTCTGCCGTCATCATTAGCTCGACGAACGCGCTCCGTGATCGCATCTACATCCAGCAGCCGCCGATTTCGTCGCCGGGATATTCGAGCCAGGCTTTCAACGCGCATGTGCCGCACACCGTCCGCGCGCGCGAGACGCAGGGCTGCGGAAGCTGCCACGTTACGAAAGAGAACGACAACAACGCCTGGCTCGCGCAACTGCTGTTGCAGGGGACGAACTTCGTCAACTTCATCGGGCGCTATGTATATGTTGCAGAAGGCAAGGGCGGGTTCGAAGGCGTCTGCGTCACCGAGTGGGATGAGCCGCAGGCGGTGATTGGGTCGTCGCTGCACAAGATCGTCTATCCCGATTACTACGCGAAGCATCAATCGAACAAACTGGAGTTGCAGACCGCGCACGCGCATCACGGCGACTCGCGCTCGCTGCAACTGCGCGGCGAGTTCCTCTACAGCGCGAACGGCGAGGAAGGCTTCTCCGCGTACGACGTCGCCAACATCGACAACAAGGATTTCTCCGAGCGCATCGTCTCGCAGCCGGTCTCGCCGCTCGGCCAGCGCACGTTCGTCAAGACCAGATTCGCGTCCGCCGTCGCGCTGCCGACGACGATGCCGATCGATCCGAATCGCCAAACGCAATTCATTCCGGAAAACGAAGAACAACCCATTCATCCGCTCTACAAATACGCCTACGTCGCCGATCGCGAAGAGGGGCTGATCCTGATCGACGTCACCACGCTCGCCGACGCCAATCCGTCGAACAACTTCCTGACGCGCGCGGTGACGTTCAATCCCGGCGGCGCGGGCGGTGCTCTCAAAGGCGCGCGCTCGATTGCCGTCGCCGGACGCTGGGTCTTCATCGGCGCGGAGAACGGAGTGGTCATCGTCGACGTCGACAAGCCACTCGCGCCGCGCATCGTGGCCACGATTTCCGAATTGAAAGACGCCACCGGCATCGCCGTGCAGTTGCGCTATGCGTTCGTCACCACGCGCGATGGATTGTCGTCCGTCGACATCACCGACCCGAATCACCCGCGCGTCGCCGGACGCGTTTCCATCGCCGACGCGCGCAGCGTCTACGTCGCGCGGACGTACGCGTACGTCGGCGGCGGCGCGAAGGGAATGGTGATCGTCGACGTCGAACGTCCGGAGAGGCCGACGATCGTGCCGTGGAATGACGACCTTCCGCACGATGCGAACGACGTCAAAGTGGCCTCGACGAACGCATCGACATTCGCCTACGTCGCCGACGGCAAGTACGGGCTGAAGATCTACCAACTCCTTTCGCCCGAATGGACGCCCGGCTACGCCGGCTTCAGTCCCCGTCCTCAGCCGCGCCTCGTGGCCACGCGCCGCACGCACGGCCCCGCGCTGGCAGTATCGAAGGGTCTCGACCGCGATCGCGCCGTCGACGAGGGCGGCAATCAGGTCTCTATCTTCAACCGCATCGGCGCGCGCCCGATGACGCTCCCCGAAATGCAGCGGCTCTACCTCCGCGACGGAATGCTCTACACCGTCAGCGAGACGCCGACTACGAAGCCGGTCATGAGGTGATGACGATGAAACGACTGACGATCCTCTTCCTGCTGACGGCTGTCACGGCTGCGGCGCAGCAGCCCGCCGCCGTTCCCGGTCACTACGAAGGCGTCGCCTCCTGCGTCAACGCCGGCTGCCATGGATCGACGGAACCGTTCAACACCACGCGTATCCTTCAGAACGAGTACTACACGTGGCTCAACAGCGATCGCCACGCGCAGGCCTACAACATTCTCTTCAACGACCGCTCCGCGCGCGTGGCCCGCAACATGCGCCTGAAGGCGAAGGCGTATCAGGAAAAAATCTGTCTCGACTGCCACACCACGAACATTCCGCCGTCGCTCGTCTCCGGCAAGATCGACGTCGAAGACGGCATCCAATGCGAGGCGTGCCACGGTCCCGCCAGCGGCTGGCGCGCCGAGCACACCATGGCCGGTTGGACGCACGAGCAGTCGGTCGCCCGCGGCATGACCGACCTTCGCTCGCTTCCCAGACGCGCCTCCGGCTGTCTCTCTTGCCATCTCGGCAACAACAGCAAGCAGGTCGACCACGAGCTGATCGCCTCCGGCCATCCGATACTTGCTTTTGAATTAGACAACTACACCGAGACGATGCCGCCGCACTGGCGCCGCGGCCCAGACACCGTCTCCGCCGCCACGCACGGCGCGCGCGCCTTCGCTGTCGGCCAGTCCGCCGCGTTCAGTCAGTCGCTCGACAACCTCGCCCATCACGCCCGCGGCGACAAATGGCCGGAGTTTTCCGACATGAGCTGCACCACCTGCCATCACTCGCTCGAAGGCAGCGGATGGCGCCAGGAACGCGGCTGGCCCGGCCGCGCGGGCCTGCCGTCGTGGAGTCCGCAGCACTGGGCCGTCCTCCGCCTCCTCGTAGGCCGCGCTAACCCCTCGGCACGCGCACAGCTCGACAGCAGCGTGCAACTGATTGCCTCGCGCGTCTCCCGCATGAACGACACGAGCGGCATCGCGCAAGCAGCCGCGGACGCAAAGCGCATCATCGACGGCGTCACCCCGCAGATCGCCGCCCTGAGCTGGCGCGACGACGACGTCCGCGCCCTCATGCGCACGATCGCCGGCGACACCGACTTCCTCCTCACCGCCGACGTCTACTCCGCCGAACAGACCGCCCTCGCCCTGCAAAGCCTCGCCGCGTCACTGACCCGCAGCAACCCGCGCCTACTCAAGAGCCCGATGACCGAGGCAATCGACGCGCTGTTCGAGGAGCTCAAGAACCGCGATCGTTACGAGGCATCGCGATTCGTGCAGAAGCTCGGCGTCCTGCGAAGCACCCTTTAGGTTCCGCTTCACGGTTGATTGATCGTTAACTTCACCGTGATGTCCTTGCTCCGGCAGAAACCGTTGGCGTGCAGGGTGATTGTCGATACGCCCGGGCCGTGCGAGCTCGTGTAACGTGCGTGACAAACGCCCGACTGGGTAAACGGAGGGGTGCAGTTGCCGACCGGTGTGATGGGGTCGTTGAGCGAATTGCTCCAGCTCCAGGAGACGAGGCCGATGTTTGTGGTGAACGCCAGATCGATGGGCTCGCCGCCGCCGTAAGCCGTCTCCGTGGGTGACACGGTCAGCGTGGTAAACGGTTCGATTGGGCCGACCAGTACGGAGCGCTGGAGCGACAGAGGGCAGTGGTTGGGAATGGGGTACGAAAACGCGCAACTGATGTTGGCCGGTCCTACAAACGTGGGGAGGTACTGCATCGTGCTCGTTCCCTGTCCCGAAACGATCGAGCCGTTATTGACTGACCAGGTCACCACCGCACCCGGCGGTGGCGTCGTGGTCAGCGACACGGTCTGCGTCTGTCCAACGCAGACGCCGTCCGGAAGCGTGAAATCGGGTGCGACGTCGGTGGAGACAGGGGGCGACGCGTTGACGATTTCGGCCGCGCAGAAGGCGTTATGTGCGCTTACGACGGTGAAGATCGTGCCGGTCGGGCCCGAACGGCGGTTCTGCCTGCTATTCGCGTCATTCGACGATGTCGTTACGCCATCGGACCAGACGGCCGTCCAGGGGCCTCCAGGCAACGAGTTGCTGGCGTAGCACCAGGCGTTGACGTCGAAGTTAGCCCAGACCGAGGTGGTGTTCCCGACAGGGCAGTCCGTCCCTACCCGGACCTTATCCGGTAGGTGTGCGATCGGCTGCGACCCGACGACGGTGATGGAACAGCCGGTGCCGTCGTGGCCGGAAAAGATGTTCCCGCCGCCCTCAGAGCAATACGCGAAGATCGGTCTGGTAACCGACATTTCGTTCGTCTGAAGCGGCGTTCGAGCGTCATCTTGCCAAAACCCTGTGAATGGCGGCTTTCCGGTGAACGTGGCCGTAACCGTGTCGGTGCCGACGCAACTGTTGCCGCTCCACGTAAACGATACCGTCGGCCCGGGCACCGGCACCTCGGCAGCGCCGGAGGGCGTACCGGCGCACCACAAATCTTCGAAACTGGTGATGCTGTAAGTGCCCGCCTGTTTGACCGTCCTGGTAAACGACTTTAACGAAGTGGTGAAGGGCACGTTGTCCGACCACAGTCCCTTGAACGGCGGCGTGCCGGTGAAGGTTGCGTTGACGACGGCCGAGCCGCACGAGACCGCGCCGGCGCTGACCACCACCACGGTGGGGTGGTCGCAGGCAGCTTCCGCGAGGATGGGAATGCTGCGAGCGGACTGATCGCCGCAGGCGCCGCGCGTGAGCTGCACGCTGACCGCGACGTTGCCGGTCGTTCCCGCCGTGATCGTGACGTCGTCTCCCGTCGCGGTCTCGGGTGAACCGTTGGTAATCGTCCACAAGGCCAGCGCTCCTGGTTGCGATCGGACCGTGGCGTGGAATGTGGTGCCCTTGACTACCGACTCGGGTACGTCGATGAGGACGGGCGGCGCGACGCAATCGCTGACGCTGTAAGGCACCGCGGCGTGCACCAGCGTGCAGGAGGAAGCGAAAGCGGGACTCGTGGCAACGGCGCGTTGCCGCGAAGGCAACGGTGCTGATCCCGCCGGCGCCGCGAGAGCGGCGTCGATGACGAACTGCTTGGTCCCGCTCTTGTCGGGCCAATAGGTGTAACTGCGCACGCCGGGGGCCAGCGTGATCGTGCCGAAGTCGGAGCCGGTGATGGTCTGCCGCGCGGGCGAGCCATCGGTGTAGTTCCAGGAGAGAGTCAGCGGTTCGCTCGCGTGCGCGTCGTGAACCGCGGACACTTGGACGTTGAAGGCATCATGCAGCGCGATGACGCTGCTGCCGTGCGATACGCAGCCGCCGGCGGTCATCGTGACCGACACGGTCGCCGCAGCTTTGGCGCCAAACGTCAGATTGACCCGATCGCTTGTCGCGTCGCCGGCAATCGTTCCTCCATCAACAGTCCACGCGTAGGTCGCGCCGGGAACGCCTGTCACAGCAACCGTGGCCGTCCCCGATTTACACGCGCTCGGCGGCGCGAGCACGGTGACGGTCGATGAGCAGTCCGCCGACAGGCGAACGGTCGTAACAAGCGACAAAAGCGTGACGATGAGGAACGATTTCCTGCCGGGCATCCTGACAGGATAACCGAATTGCGCGATTCAATCTGCGGTTCCGTACCTCGGCATTTTCCTTGCTCTTCCGTACATCGGGAGAACACGAAAATGCCTGCCAGAAAACGCGAATTGATCGAACCGCATGCGGGAGACAAACGTTACGTCCGCCGGGACGACAAGGGTCAGTTCAAGGAATCCGATAACGTAAGCCGTTCGCTGTCGCAGGATGTCCGCCGGAAAGCTTCCACGGCTTCGAAGCCGGGCCAGGGCGATCGCGGCGACCGCAAGTAAGTCGTTGGCCGGGCGCGCTCCGGTTTCGCAAAGGGCGCGCTCGGCTTTATCATTGCCGCCTTCATGCGTCGGGTGCTTCTGGCGATTGCGGTTCTCGTGTGCGCGTCGTTCGCGCGCGCGGACTCGCTGCGCGTCGTCGCGCCAGCGAATGGCGCCACGTTGCGCGGCGGCTCATTTGCGGAGTTGCGGTGGACCTCCGCGCGGCTGCCGGTGGATGCCGAGGAGTGGGAAGCGTTTTTGTCGGTGGATGGGGGGAAGTACTACGCCTTCCGCGTCACGCCTCATCTCGACATCAAGCTTCGCAGCTTCACGTTCGTCGTCCCGAACGTTGACACCCACAATGCGCGGATTCTGATCCGCACCGGCGATGAAGTGCACGAGCTGCACTTCGAGAGCCGCGACTCATTCTCGATCGTCCGCGAGGCGAAGGCAGAAGAGTCGCTGCCGCGCGTGCTGGCCTCCGCGCGCGGCGAAGCGGCGCGCGATGGCGATCCCGGCGTCGTAGCGTGGGCGGATGGCGCGCGCGACGGATCGGGCGTCACGCGCCAATCGTCGACGCCGATTCCGTATCCAACGTTCGACGATTCAAAGATCGTCGTCATCAAAACGCTGTTCGCAGTGCCTCCGGGCGCGAACCTTCTCTTCGCTCCCGTCCCCGAATCGCGGTCCCGCTTCCTCGCGCGGCCCACCCATCTGCAGAAGGCCGAGCCGCTCCCGGCCGTCGTCGATCTCCTTCTGGCCTGCCGGCGCCGGAACATCTAGTTCCGTTCGCGTCGCGCCCGCCATTCCACAACCTATCGAAGGAGAGGACGATGAAGACGTATGTTTCATCACGTTTGCTGTTTTCACTATTGCTATTGATCGCGCTGCCGCTGGCCGCGCAGTCGCCCAACACCGCCACGATGATCGTCGTGGTGGTCGACCAGACTGGCGCCGTCGTGCCGGACGCGCACGTTTCTGTCGTGAACACCGCCACGGGCGCGGCGCGCGAAGCGAATTCCGGCAACGACGGCCGCGCCACGATTGCCGCGCTGCCGCTGACCGGCAGCTACAGCGTTCGCGTTTCCAAGTCCGACTTCGGCAACGAAGAGCGGAACGACATCACCCTTCGTTCCGGCGAGACCGCCACGCTCAAAGTCAGTCTGCTCGTCACGGGCGCTTCTTCCGTGACCGTTTTCGGTACGGCGGAAGGTGTGCGTGCCGACGCGCAGATCGGCCGCCGCCTTGACACGAAACTGATCGACGAGACGCCCATCCTGGGGCGCAAGATGTCGTCGCTGCCGCTGCTCAACTCCGCCTTCCGGCAGGGGAAGGGGACGGGCGATCTCTTCGTCAACCAGACCTACTTCGTCACCGGCGCCGGTTCGCGCCGCACGACCACCTTCACGCTCGACGGCGCGAACGACGACGAGGCCTGGGGCCGGCAGACGATGATCGCCACCGTTCCGCTCGGCGCCATCCAGGAAGTGACCGTGCTGTCCAATGCGTTCTCCGCCGAATACGGATGGACCGCCGGTCCGGCGCTGAACATCGTCACGAAGTCGGGCACCAACAACATGCACGGCGAGTTTCTCTACATGAACCGCCTCGGCAGCGCGCAAGCGAAGACGTTTTCGACCAGCGGCTTCTGCGCGCCGTCCGTAGCTACGTGCGTTACGCCGTCGACGCTCGCCGCCATCAATCCGGTGGACGTCCCCGATGCGCTCAATCAGTATTCCGGTTCGCTCGGCGGCCCGATCGTGAAGGACAGGACGTTCTTCTTCCTGACCGCGGATTACACGAAGCAGGATCGGACGACGTTCCTCTCCCCGACGCTGCCGTCGTTCCTCCTGCCCGCGAGCGGCGACCTCTCCTACACCGGTCACTATCGCCAGTCGCTTTTCAACGGACGGCTCGATCATCAACTCACGTCCAGCCAGACGCTGATGCTGCGCGCGAATGTCGACCGCTTCTACGACGACAATCCACAGGACGCCGTCGGCGGCACGAACGCGCCGAGCGTAGCCCGCAAGTACTCGCGCGGATCGTGGACCGGGCAGCTCAATCACACCGCCGTGCTGACGCCCGACCTGTTCAACGAAGCGCGCATCGCCTACCTGAACGGCGATCCGGTCACCAAGTGGGAAGCGCAGACGCTTTCCACGACCTACACCCGCTCCGGCTCCGTGCCGTTCACGATCGGGCAATCGCGCGTCTCCGACCTCTTCGGCCGCCAGTCGCAATTCTCCGACACGTTGTCGTGGTCGCGCGGCAAGCACTACCTCCGCATCGGCGGCAACGTCATCAATCACACCTCGGGCGGCTTCGGCAACGAGCCCGGCACCGCGCTCCTCGGCACGTTCACATTCAAAAACACGACTACCAAGCCGTTCGATCAACTGACGCTGGCCGACGTGCAGCAATACACGCAGCCGATCAACTTCGGCATCAGCGATTACCGCCTCACGCAACGGCTCTACACGGCCTTCGTGCAGGACAGCATCCAGGTCACGAATGACCTCAACGTCGATGCCGGCCTGCGCTACGACCGCCAGACGCTGACCGATGCGAAGAAAAATTTCGAGCCGCGCATCGGCTTCGGCTGGCATCCGAACGGCGATCCGCGCCTGGCCATCCGCGGCGGCTACGGCATGTACTACACGCAGATTCAGTCCAATCTCATCGCCAGTTACCTCACCAACGGTCTGGATGGATTGACGACGTACACCGCGACGCCGGGACAGCTCGGCTTCCCGACCTGTCTTACCGGATCGTGCCTTCCGCTGACATTCGATCCGAAGACGCTACCCGCGTCGCAACTGCCGGCGCGCGACATCGTCATCCAGGCCGGGCGCCGCGCGTTCTACGAAGCACAGTTCGCGAAGTACGGCCTCAACTTCGACAAGCTCCCGTTCTATCCGGACGAGTTGGTGAATCCGAAGAGCCAGGTGATCTCGCTCGGCGCCGAGCGCGAATTCGCGAAGGGCTTGTTTCTCGGATCCGACTTCGTGCATCAGCACTGGACCGATCTCGTTCGCACCGTCGATCTCAATGCGCCGTCCGCGTTCGATCGCACCGCGCCCGGCCAGACCCGCAGCGTCGCCGCCGCGAATGCCGCGCGTCCTATCCTCCCGGTCAACGGCGGCGTGCGCCAGGTCAACGTGCTCATGAACCTCGGCGAGGCCGACTACAACGGACTGCAGACGCAGATCAGCTATCGCGGCAACTCGCGCTTCTACGCCGCGCTGAGCTACACGCTCTCGAAGGCGACGAACACGACAGAGCCCGACGGCAACGGCGTGAATCCCAACCAGAGCATCATCTCCCGCCTCGGCGACGAAGAGCGCGGGCCAAGCCTGCTCGACCAGCGCCACCGCGCGGTGCTGATGCTCACGTACCAGTTGCCCTTCAACATCACCGCCGGCACGCTGATGCAATACGCCTCGGCGCGTCCCTTCAGCGCCACGACCGGCATCGACAACAACGGCGACGGCGCCAACAACGACCGTCCCGTCGTCAACGGCGCGGTGATGCCGAAGTCCGCCTTCCGAGGAACGGCAACGTCGGATGTGGCGGCATTCATCGAAGGCCGCATCAAGCAATCGTCCCTCGGCACGATCCTGCTGCGCGTCGAAGGATTCAACCTCCTCAACCACGGCAATTACCTCGGCCGCGGCCAGACGGTCTACGGCGACACGGCAACGCCGAACCCCACCTTCGGCCAGCTAGTCGCCGCCGGCACCGCGACCAACGCCATCCCCGCCTTCGTCAACGTCGACCCCCCGCGCATGTTCCAACTGCAAGTGCGCTTCGTTTTCTGAGTTCTGGGAGATGAAGAGCGCTGAATTTTCAGCGCTCTTCATCGACCCTACACCGCGCGCAACTTCGTCAGCGCGCGAAGGACCTCCGCGACGCTCCACGCCTGAGCGGCGCAGCCGCGGGGGGTGAAGGGCGGCTCGGCGTCGAAGACTTCGCTGATCGTGCCGATGGCGGAGGCGCCTAGCTCGGCGCGGAAGCCGTCGAGGAATTGGCGGGCGGTGTTGATGTCGGACAGGTGCACTTTCAGCCATGCGTCGATGAACGGGCCGATCAGCCAGCCCCACACCGTGCCCTGGTGATAGGCGGCGTCGCGAGCGCGGAGGTCGCCGTCGTAGGCGGGTTTGTAGTCGGGGTGGGATCGGGACAACGATCGAAGGCCGACGGGCGTCAGCAACTCGTCCTGGACCACGGAGAGCACGCGGCGCCAGCGGCTTTCGTCGAGCACGGGAAAGTCGAGTGAGATCGAGAAAATCTGATTCGGACGCAGCGCCGTGTCGTTCGCGTCGACGACGTCGTAAAGATATTGACCTTCGTCGTACCAGAAGCGCTCGTTGAACGACTTGCGGGCGCGCGACGCATGTTCGTCCATGCGGCGGGCGTTCGCATCGTCTTTTTCCTCGATCAGGAGCTGTTCGAGGATGCGCAGCGCGTTGTACCAGAGCGCGTTGATCTCGACCGCTTTGCCGCGCCGAGGAGTGACCACCCAGCCGTCGACTTTCGCGTCCATCCAGGTCAGTTGATAGCCCTCGGCGCCTTGGGCGAGCAGGCCGTCGGCTGGATCGACGTGGATATTGAAACGCGTGCCGCGGAGATGATGATCGACGACGTCGAGCAGTTTGGGGATGAGCATCCGCAGCGTCTCGCGATCGTTCGTCGCCTTGACGTAGCGCCAGACGGCGTGGAAGAACCAGAGCGTGGCGTCGGCCGTGTGATACAGCCCTTCGTTGTCGCCCTCGGGGAACATGTTCGGGATCAGTCCGTCGCGGATATACGACGCGAACGTGCGCAGGATGTTGCCGGCCTCGCGGAAGCGGCCGGTGCAGAGGGTCAGGCCTTCGAGGCTGATCATCGTGTCGCGGCCCCAGTCGGTGAACCAGTGATAGCCGGCGATGACGGTGCGCGGCTCGTCGCCCGCGGCGCGCACACGCGCTTCCTCGGCTACGCGCGTGTGTGGATGGATCACGAACTGGTCGGCGGCGAGAACGAGCAGACATGCGAAGGGATCGGTCTGACGCGAGATCGTCAGCATCTTCGCCACGCGCTCGTCTTCGGCGGACGACGCATCGGCGCAGGGAAGCGCCTTCACGACATCCCACGATTCCACCGAGGCCACGAGGCCGCAGTCGTTGCCGGGTTCGAGATCGATGTGGATGACGCCGGGACTCCACAGTTCGCCCTCATGCTCATAGCCGCGGCTTTTCTCGATGCGATAGAGGACGTGCTCGAACGAGCGCGGATCCTGCTCGATGCGCGCGTGACCAAATGCCAGAAGGCGCAGCGGCGGAAACTTATCGCCGTCGCACAGCTCCATTCCGCGGCCATCCTCGGTGACCGTCACTTTCCATTGATCGATTTTCTGGCCCGCCACCAGACCTTCGTGCGGACGAAAATGCAGCGATGGACGAAGGCGGAGCTGCAGTCCGCTCGGACCTTCGAGCAGTCGATAAACGATGTAGGCCGTGTTCTGCAGATGCGGCATGAGCACGCGCTTTTCGATGCGGATGCCCTTGCCGGAGAAGCGCCAGACCGGCCGGCCGTTCTCCATCGCGAACTCCTCGAGGATGCCGTCCTCGGGGAATGCCACCTCGCGTCCGCCATGCTCGTCGCCGCTGAGACGCCAGCAGAGTCCATTGGGACCTTCGAGCACTTCTTCGAGATGGTTGAACATCATCGTGCGCCCGAGCGGAGCGGGAAGCGCGGCGATGAGGAAGCCGTGAAAGCGGCGCGTGTTGGCGCCGCCGATCGTGCCGGACGCGTAGCCGCCGAGGGCGTTCGTGACCAGCCATTCGCTGGTGAGGAGCTCGTCGCGCGAATCGCCGCGCTTCCAGCCGGTCTGAATCGGGATCGCAATCGTTGCTTCGGATGTGCTCATCGCGGCAGACGATGCCCTGCGCAAGTTATGCCTGAGGCGCACTTTCAGTGACAATGCGCGGAGCGGGCGTAGTGCAGGCGTCTCGCCTGCAACCGTCGGGCGTCATCGGTTTCTGGGATTCAATCGCAGGATCGGAACTTGATCACGGACACCCCCGTCGGGCGAGACGCCACGCCGGATGCAGGCGGGGACGCCCGCACTACGCTAGTACGGAGCGTTTCGAGAGGGAGGGGCTTCATGAGAAGAAATGCTGCGGTTGGGGGCGTCGTCCTCGGCGCGATTTTGTCCGCCTGCGCCCACAACAAAACGGCCACGGATAACGCGCCGGCGCCGCAGCCGGCACCTGCGCCGGCCGCCGTCGCGACGACGACGGCCGTCGAGCCGCCGGAGCCTGCGCTCCAGCCGCAGCCGATGCCCTCGGTCGTTCCTCCTCCGACGCCCGTCGTTGAACCGCAAACGCCGCCTCCGATCATCGACCCGACGCTCGACCACGCGGCGTCACTGGCAGCGAACGGCCAGACCGATCAGGCGCGGCGCGTTTACCTCGCGCTGCTGAATCAGGCCAACGTTTCACGGCAGACCATCGCCGCGGCGGCGCGCGGGCTGTATCGGATCGGCGCGTTCGCGGACGCTGTCGAAGCCTTCCGCAACCTCGGCACGTTCAATCGCGGCGAGGAAGACCTTCGCTACTACAACGCCGTGTCGCTGTTCGAGACCGGCCACTACGACGACGCGAAGAAAGAGTTGGCCTGCGCACTGCCGTACATCGACATCACCAGTGACGTTGCGCGCTATCGCGACAAGATTCAGAAGATGAGCAGTCCGCAAGCGATGAAGTGATCGCGCGCCGATGAACGCCGCGACACCTCCGCAACCTCGACCGCTGTGCCGCCTTCGAAACAAAACGGCAACATGAATCTGATCCTGGCCGTTGTGCTCATCCTGGTCGGCATCGGCGTCCTGGTCGTCCTCTTCCGCGCCTCGGACTGACGGTATCCTGTGCGTCCCATGAGACGCCTGCTCTTCTCTGCTCTTCTCCTCGCCGCCGTTCCGCTTGCCGCTGCCCGCCTGCCGCAGAGCGTGATCCCCGATCACTACGCCATCACCATCACGCCCGATCTGCCGACTGAAAAATTCAGCGGCAACGAGACGATCGACGTCACCGTCAAAGAGCCGGTCGACACCATCACGCTGCACAGCGCCGACATCGTCATCCACGACGTCGTCCTCGCCAGCGGCAGCAAGATGATGAATCCGACCATCACCTACGACGTGCCGAATGAGATGGCCTCGTTCAAGTTCGGGCAGACCATCCCGCCGGGCAAAGCCTCGCTACGCATCTCGTTCGACGGCGTTCTCCAATCGCAACTGCGCGGCCTCTACCTGAGCAAAACGGCGAAGCGCAAATACGCCGTTACGCAGTTCGAGCCGACCGACGCCCGCCGCGCATTTCCGTCGTTCGACGAGCCGGCCATGAAGTCGACGTTCGACATCACGCTCGTCGTCGATAACGGCGACACCGCCATCTCCAACGGCGCCATCGCCGCCGACACACCGGCCGGTCCCGGCAAGCACGCCATTCGCTTCCGCACCACTCAGAAGCTGTCGACGTACCTCGTGGCCATGCTCGTCGGCGACTTCCAATGCGTCAGCGGCGGCGTCGACGACATCCCCATCCGCGTCTGCTCCGTGCCCGGCATGCAGGACCTCGGCAAGTTCGCGGTGACGGCGGCCGAGGCGTCCATTTCGTTTTACGACAAGTACTACGGGATCAAGTATCCGTTCGGAAAGCTCGACCTTATCGCCATTCCCGACTTCGAAGCGGGCGCGATGGAGAACGCCGGCGCGATCACGTTCCGCGACACGGCTCTCCTGCTCGACGACGCGCACGCCTCGGTGGAGCGGCAACGCGGCGTGGCCAGCACGATCGCCCACGAGATCGCACACCAGTGGTTCGGCGATCTCGTCACGATGAAGTGGTGGGACGACATCTGGCTCAACGAAGGATTCGCCACGTTCATGACGGCGAAGCCGCTGAAGGTCTGGCATCCGGAATGGCGTGTCGATCTCGATGAAGTCGGCAACACGAACGGCTCCCTCGGCGTCGACAGCGCGCGCTCCACGCGTCCGATCCGGCAGAAGGCGGAGTCGCGCAACGAGATCAACGCGCTCTTCGACGGCATCGCCTACGGCAAGACCGCGGCCGTGCTGCGCATGCAGGAAAACTGGGTCGGCGAGGAGACGTTCCGCGACGGCATCCGCGCGTATCTGAAAAAGTATTCGTACAGCAATGCGGCGGCCGAGGATTGGTGGGGAACGATGACCACCGCGACGAAGCAGCCGTTCGATGCGGTGATGAAAACGTTCGTCGATCAGACCGGCGCGCCGCTGCTGCACGCCAGCGAGTCGTGCGCCGCCGACGGCACGCGTACCGTTGCCATCACGCAGGAGCGCATGCTGCCGAGGAGCGTTCCGCCCGTCGCGCAGGCGTGGACGATTCCGATCTGCGCGCACGAAGTCGGCGCCGCGGCCGGATCGCCGTGCAAGATGATTTCGAAAGCGACCGACTCGTTCACGACGATGGCCTGCGACCGGCCGCTCTTCCTCAGCCGCAACGGCGCCGGCTACTTCGTCACTGACTACTCGGCCGACATGCGCGCGAAACTTCGCGCCCACCTCGGCGAGATGCCGCCCGCCGAACTGATTTCGCTGAACGGCAACGAATCGCTCCTCATGCGCAGCATGCGCGAAGACGTCGGCGAGTATCTGGCGCTGCTCAAAGCGATGCCACGTCCGTCCGAGCGCCCGCTGGTCAATTCGATCGCCGGCAACATCGGATTCCTCGACACGCGCCTCGTCGACGACCGCAACCGCGCCGCGTGGCACACGTACGTCCGCGAAGCGATGCGCGGTTATGCGCCTCTCACCTGGGACACGCCTGCCGGCGAGACCGCGGAGCAGCGCATCATGCGCGCCACAGCCCTCGGCGTCCTCGGCGTGGAAGGGGAGGATCCGGAAGTCATCGCCGGCGCCAAGCGTGTCGCGCAGCAGTACATGAACGATCCCTCCTCGGTCGACGCCGTCATCGCCGACCGCGCGCTTCCGATCGCCGCGTTCAACGGCGACGAGGCGCTCTTCAATCAGGTGCTCGAACACCTCAAGACCGCGCCGACGCCGGAGATCGCCTCGCGTTACCGCAATCTCATCCCGCTCTTCCGCGATCCGAAACTGATCGCGCGCGCGGTCGACTTCATCTACAGCGATCAGGTGCGCAGCCAGGACCTGCCGGGCATGGCGGCGACGCTCTTCTTCAATCCGGCCGCGAAACAGATCGGCTGGAGCGCTGCGAAATCGCATTGGGAGTTGCTCAACCAAAAGATCCCGACCGCCATCGGCGCGATCACCGGCTCGACGTCGACCTTCTGCGATCCGGCCATGAAAGCGGACGTGCAGGCGTTCTTCGCCACGCATCCCGCCGGCGCCGGCGAGCGCGCGCTCAAACGCGCCCTCGAAGCGATCGACACCTGCATCGCCTTCAAAACGGCGGAGCAGGCGTCGTTCAACGGGGCGTTGGGAGGTCCGCTGCCGTAGTCATCGGCGAGCGTAGTGCGGGCGTCTCGCCTGCCTCCGCCGTGGCGTCTCGCCCGGCGGGGGTTTCTGGGATTCAATCGCAGATTAGGCGCGATCAACGACCTCCCGTCGGGCGAGACGCCCGACGGGTGCAGCCGAGACGGCCGCACTACGCCACCCGACGCAACACCATCATCGAATACCCCTCGACCGCGACTTCATCGCCGGCCTGCAGTTCCGGATGCGAACGCAAGTCAGGGATGGGCTTGTTCGTGTCGATCACCGTCTCCCATCGTTCGCCCCACGGACCGGCCGGCAGGCGGAACGGCATCGGCTCGAAGTGGGCGTTGAACAGCAGCAGGAAACTGTCGTCAGCGATCTCCTCCCCGCGCGCGTTCGGCGGGATGCCTTGTCCGCTGAAGAAGACTCCGATGCTGCGCGCGAAGCCGCTCTGCCAATCGTCGTCGGTCATCAACTCGCCGTCGGGCTTGAACCATCCGATGTCGCTGACGTCGGCGCCGCGCAGCGGCCGTCCGTAAAACCAGCGGCGGCGCTGAAACACGTCGTGTTCGCGCCGGAACTCGATCAGCCGCGTGACGAACGCGAACAACTCCTCGTCGACATGCTCCCAGTCGAACCACGAGATCTCGTTGTCCTGGCAGTACGCATTGTTGTTTCCCTGCTGCGTGCGTCCGATCTCATCGCCGCCGCAGATCATCGGCACGCCGACCGACAGAACGAGCGTCGTCAAAAAGTTCCGCTGCTGCCGCGCCCGCAACGCGTTGATCGCTTCATCATCCGTCGGTCCCTCGGCGCCGCCATTCCATGACCGATTGTCGTTCGCGCCGTCGGCGTTGTTCTCTCCGTTCGCCTCATTGTGTTTCTCGTTGTACGAAACGAGATCGCGCAGCGTGAAGCCGTCATGCGCGGTGACGAAGTTGATCGACGCATATGGACGGCGTCCCGTCCACGCGTACAGATCCGAGCTCCCCGTCAAGCGATTGGCGAACTCGCCGAGAGCTTGATCCGTGCCGCGCCAGTAATCGCGGACCGAATCGCGGTACTGCCCGTTCCACTCCGACCACAGCGGCGGAAAGTTGCCGACTTGATATCCGCCTTCGCCGACGTCCCACGGCTCCGCGATCAGCTTCACCTGCGAGAGCACCGGATCCTGCTGAATGATGTCGAAGAACGCGCTGAGGCGATCGACGTCGTGCAGCTCGCGGGCAAGCGTCGACGCCAGATCGAAACGGAAGCCGTCCACGTGCATCTCCAGGTGCCAGTACCGCAGCGAGTCCATGATCAGTTGCAGCACGTGCGGATGGCGCATGTTCAGGCTGTTGCCCGTGCCGGTGTAGTCCATGTAGTAGCGCGGATCGTCGGGCATCAGCCGGTAGTACGCGGCGTTGTCGATGCCCTTCATCGAAAGCATCGGCCCGAGGTGATTGCCCTCGGCCGTGTGGTTGTAGACGACGTCGAGGATGACTTCGATGCCCTCCTCGTGCAGCGTCTTCACCATCTGCTTGAACTCCTGCACCTGCTGCCCGGTCTGGCCGCCTGACGAGTATTCGTTGTGCGCCGCGAGATAGCTGATGGAGTTGTAGCCCCAGTAATTGCGCAGCCCGCGCTGGAGCAGCAGCGAGTCGTGGATGAACTGATGGACGGGGAGGAGCTCGACCGCGGTGATGCCGAGCGTCTTCAGATGCTTGATGGCCGCCGGATGCGCGAGCCCCGCATACGTCCCGCGCAGATTTTCCGGTACCTCGGGATGCCGCTGCGTGAATCCCTTGACGTGGACTTCGTAAATGATCGTCTCGTGCCACGGCGTCCGCGGATAACGATCGCTCGACCAGTCGAAGTAGGGATTCGTGACCACCGACTTCGGCATGAATGGCGCCGAGTCGGAGTCGTTTCTCACCTCCGGATCGTTGAAGAAGTGTCCGAACACCGCCTCGTTCCATTGCACCTGTCCATCTACCGCTTTGCCGTACGGATCGAGCAGCAGCTTCGACGGATTACAGCGATTGCCGGCGCCCGGTTCCCACGGCCCATGCACGCGAAATCCGTAGCGCTGACCGGGACCGATGTTCGGAACGTAGCCATGCCAGATGAAGCCCGTCATCTCCGGCAGGTCGACGCAATTCTGGTTGCCGTCGTCGTCAAAGAAACAAAGTTCGACGCGGGTGGCCGGCTCGGAGAAAACGGAAAAATTCGTCCCGGCACCGTCGTACGTCGCGCCGAGCGGATAGGGCGTTCCCGGCCAGACCTTCACCGTCGAGTCGCTGCGTTTCTCCCGGACCATGCGGCTGCGAGCGGCAAAGGATGTGCCACGGGGTTTTGTCATCCTGAGGCCGCCGCAGCCGCGCAGGCGAAGCCGGAGCGGCGGAGGACGGCGAAGGATCTCAAGCTTCCCAAGCTGTGTTGAATCCCGGCGGGTTTCAGCCGGAATTGTGCACCTTGAGATCCTTCGCCGTCCTTCGGCACTCCGCCGCAAGCGGCTACGTGCCTCCGGCGGCTCAGGATGACAAACCCCCTCATGGCACACACCTCGCTTTTGCAAACGTGCATGAGACACCGCAATCCGCAGGATCTTCGGTGCACCTACCTGGTCGTGCTCGAACGCGACCGGGAGCCCGCTGACGATCTCCGAGACCTCGCCACCTACCTCTCCACAATTTCCGTCGCCGGCTGCGAAGTGATCGTCGTCGACGGATCGCCGTCGCCGATTTTCGAGACCAACCGCGCCGTCCTTCGCTGGGTGTCGCGCCACATCGCCGCGCGGCCGCGGCATCGCAACTTCAATGGCGGGATCGACGCCGTTCGCGCCGCTGTCGACGTCAGCAGTTGCGACAAGATCATCGTGGCCGACGAGAACGTCCGCTACCACGCCGACGCTATCGAAAACGTCTGCGACCTGCTCGATCTCCACGAAGTCGTCGAGCCGCAGGACTACTTCGAGCCGCTGCCGTGGTGGAGCGGAATCGAGGCGGGACGGATGCTCGTGCATCGCGGCGTCGAGCCGTTGCCCGATCACGGCGCCACGTTCGGAATCCGTAAATCGTCCGTTCGAGGCCTGCGCGGCGTCGACATCGCCTGGTCGAATGGTGAGGATGCCGTGCGCCGTCTGGCGTCGCAGGGCGCGGAAGTCTTCTCCGCATGCGAGGTCTTCGTCCGCCGCCTGCCGCCGCCGCTCGATCACTGGCTGCGCGATCGTCCGCGCCAGGCGGACGACGATTTCGCTCTCCCCGTCAAGAGCGCATTCTTCTTCGCTCTGCTGCCGGTGGCCATCGTGCTGGCCACGTTCGGCGGCCTTCGCCTCGCCGGTGGTTACGCCAGCGCGATCGCATTCGGATCGATGGTCCTGGCGTTGCGCGGCCGAGGAGGGGCGACGACGTTCTTCCCGTTGCGCGCGTGCCTCTGCGCGCCGCTGTGGGTGTTCGAACGATCGCTCAGCGTCTACTGGGCGCTCTTCCGCAAACTGAAAAGCACCTCGGCCGATGCGGCACACCCCGCCATTGCCGAACGCGGCGCAGCAAAGGTGGCGAGCGGAGAATGAAGACGCGATCGATTCTCCCCATCCTGCTGCTCTCCATCGCCCTCCCGTCACTTGCCTCGAACGTCGTCACCGGCCCGCTCACGATGGCCGTCTCGACGCAGAAAAAGATTCTCGTCGTGCGCATCGGCGGCACCGAAATGCGCCGCTACAGCGTCGCCGTAGGTACGAAGTCGAAGCCGACGCCGATGGGGCAATTCACGGTTAAACACATCGTCTGGAATCCCTCCTGGCATCCACCCGATGAGAAGTGGGCGAAAGGCAAGAAGCCGGCCGGACCGGGCGACCCGAAGAATCCGATGAAGATCGTGAAGATCTTTTTCCAGGAGCCCGACTACTACATCCACGGCACCGACGCCGAAGACTCCCTCGGCTCGGCCGCATCACACGGCTGTATCCGCATGGCGCAGGAAGACGTCTACAAGCTCGCGCGCTATCTGCAGGACCACGCCGGCGCCGCGAAATCGGACGACTGGTACGCGCAGGTGATCAACGGCAGTCAGTCGCAGAGCGTGATTTTGCCGCGGAGCGTGCCGTTGGTGATCGGTAAGTGATACAGGCGGCCCGGATGGACGTAACGAAGAGGTGCATGGCTCTCCTTTTGTAGGGAGAGTCTACTATACGCACTGCCGTCTGTAAATACTAATTTTGTTCGAAAGCTTTTAACGCGTCCGCCTCGGTGTCGTAGACGCTGAACATCGGCAGCAGGTTCGTGAGCTTGAGCGTTTTCTTCACGCGATCCTGCGGTTTCAGCAGGCGAAGCGACGCGCCGTGGCGGCCGGAGACCTTCAGGCTCTGTACGAGCTCGCCGAGGCCGTTGCTGTCGATGTAATCCATGTCGGAAAGGTTGAGCAGGATCTTACGATTGCCTTCGCCGAGGAGCTGTTCGATGAGGCGGGGGAGGAGGTCGTCGCCGACGCCGACGGCGAGGCGGCCTTCAAAATCGACGATCACTACGTCGCCTTTTTTGCGGGTTTCGATGTTCATGCGCGCGCATCATACATCGGCGCGCGCGACCTCCAGCGCCAGTTGCGCCGGACGCGATCCGAGCTGCGCGAACCACGCCACGCGGGCCGCCACGCAATCGATTTCGAGCTTGTAGCGGCCGGCCGGTTGCGGCGGCAGCGTCATCCGCACCCGCACCGTTTCGCCGGGCGCAATTTCACGCGGCGGCTCGGTCAAACGCTCCCAATGCAGATCGAACGTGATCAATTTTCCGCTGGCGTCGTGAAGGTGTGCGCCGAGTGCGACGCCGCCGAATGGAACATCCGACGGCAACCAGATCGCAGTGCCGCGATTTGTGACGGTGGCGTCGACGATGATGGGACGCTCTTCGACGACCGGCTCAATCAATGTCGCGGCGACGTCGGCGGCGAGACCCGATGGACCACGGCTGTCGATCCGCTCCGTCCCTTCCTTGAACAGAAAGAAACTGCGCACGTCGCGCAGAAACACGCGCGTGGCCGTCAACCACTTCGCTGCCGTTGCGCCGCCGGCGAGAACGTCTTCGTAGTCGTCGAGCGAGACTTGAAACGGCGCCGCATAGAAGAGCGCAAGCTTCAGATCGCGAAACCCGCAGCTCTGCGCCGTGCGCCAGAGCGCGTGGATGTCGACGTCGTTCTCGATCACGCCGTACGTGCGCATCTCGAACTGCGACAACGGCGTGCGCGAGTGCCGCGGTCCCGGCTCCGCGAACGCGGCGATGCCGCCCGGTTTCAGAACGCGCCCGAATTCGCGCAGGACGTCGTCAGGATTCGGAGCGTGATGGAAGGCGTCAAAGCAGATGATCCGTTCGACGCTGGCGTCTTCCAGTTCGATGCGCCGCCCGTCGTACTCCAGAAACTGCGGCGCCGGCCGATCGCCGATCGGCGGCTGTCGTTCATAGAGCTCGCGCGCGATGCGCAGCGCGGTCGCGGAGACGTCGAGCAGGATCACGCGGCAGCCGAGTTGCGTCAGGAATCGCGACAGCCATCCCGTTCCCGCGCCGAATTCGAGCACCGTCATGCCGGGCACGAGACGCAAACCCTGCAGCAGCGTGGCCACGCCGATGAGGATCGGCGGCGCCTCGTCCGGCTTCGCGAACGGCTTGGCGAGGTGATGCTCCCATTCCGTCAGCGACGAGAAATACTCCTCGGCCGTTCGATTCAAATCGTCGATCGACGTTCGCGCGATCATCTCGCGGACGTCGATCATCGCGTCGGGCACCGGCTCGATCGACGCGGGCTCCTCATCGCGATCCGCGGGCGCGAATGACGGCGGCGCCTGCACGAACACGATCGCGCTGGTCATCTCCTCGTGGTCTTCGAACGAAACGTGGCTGTTCTCGAAACCGGCTTCCACGAGAATGCGGAAGACTTCATCGAGGTCGTACGTGTGGCTGGGGATGAACGGCTCGCCGAACGGTTTCCGCCGCGCGATGTTGGCGATTCCGTTGACGACGCCGATGCGCTCGCGCAGGTCGCGCGTCAGTCTCACCACAGGCGACGCCATTCCTCGGTACAGGAAGTGGAACACTCCAACCCCGCCGGCTCCGATGCGGCCGAGGAGCTCGCGGAAAAGCGCGAGGCCGCGAGCTGGCAGAAGGCGCTGAAAGAGAAGATACGAATTGACGAGATCGAACTTGCGTGATGACGCTGCAAACTCCACCGCTGTCTTGAAGTGGATGTTGCCAACGTTCTGCTTTGCCGCTTCGTGCCGCGCGGCCGCAAGCATGGAAGGCGATCGATCGACCGCTGTCACCGATCCGGTGTGACGCGCGAACGGAATGGCCAGCCGTCCCGGCCCGCAGCCGTACTCAAGCACCGACTCGGGCGTGAAGTCGGACGCCAGCCGCTTCCGGATCGTGTGAAAGATCGAGTCGACGAGCAGCTCGCCGCTGTCGAAAAATTCGCGCTCCTGATTCGCCGTCCGGTTCGCGCTCAGAAACTTCGGATCCGTGAAGACGGCGAAGAACGGCTCGCGCTCCGCAAACGCCTCCCACTTCCGATCCGGCTGCACGCTCATGCGGACGGGATTATCGTTGCAACGCCCGTGAACCTGATCCTTCTCTTCGACGACGACTTCATCTCCGACGCGCGCGTGCGCCTGACCGGCCGCCGCCTGCAGCACGTGCGCGACGTCCATCGCGCCGCGGAAGGGGAGTCGCTCACCGTCGGCATCGCCAACGGCCGCATCGGCCGCGGCACGATCACGCACCTCGGCGACGATGCTCTGGAAATGGACGTCGCGCTCGACCGCGATCCGCCCCCACCGCTTCCGCTGACGCTCATCCTCGCGCTGCCGCGCCCCAAAGTCCTCAACCGCGTCATCGCCGGCGCGACATCGCTCGGCATCAAGCGCATCGTCCTGATCAACGCCTGGCGCGTCGAAAAAAGCTACTGGAGCTCCCCCCGCCTCACTCCCGAAAACCTGCTCACGCAATCGATCCTCGGCCTCGAACAAGCGCGCGACACGGTTCTCCCCTCGATCGAGACGCGGCGCCTCTTCCGGCCGTTCGTCGAGGACGAGCTGCCGTCGATCGCCGCCGCCACGCGCGCGCTGGTCGCCCATCCGCACGCAAGCGAGGAGTGTCCGCGAAACGTGCGCGAACCGGTAACGCTGGTCATCGGCCCCGAGGGCGGCTTCATCGACGCCGAAATCGCCTCGCTGGAACGGATTGGATTCACGCCAGTCTCGATCGGCCAACGCATCCTGCGTGTGGAGACGGCGGTGCCGTTTCTGGCGGCACGGTTGTATTAGGCATCGCTATCCGCAGATCGCGCAGATAGCACGCAGATGAAGGACGGCTTTTCTGCGTATATCTGCGTAATCTGCGGATCGTCCTCGGCGCTGGTAGACTCGCGTAGACGCCGATCGATCTGAGCCGATCGTCATCAGATTTCGCCTCGAAACCCGCGTGTCGCAGTGCGACAAGCCCGTGTCGCAGCGCGACGAGGGCGTGTCGCAGCGTGATGCGCACCGTGTCGCAGTGCGACGAGGGCGTGTCGCAGCGTGATGCGCACCGTGTCGCAGTGCGACGAGGGCGTGTCGCAGCGTGATGCGCACCGTGTCGCAGTGCGACGAGGGCGTGTCGCAGCGTGATGCGCATCGTGTCGCAGTGCGACGAGGGTGTCGCATCGTGATGCGCACCGCGTCGCAGTGCGACGAGGCCGCGTCGCGACGCGACGCGACACGCATCGCATAGAATCCCCGCCCCATGGCCACGAAGCCGGATGCCGGCGAGAAGCTGATCGCGTCGAACAAGAAGGCGTTTCACGACTACTTTGTCCTGCAGAAGGCCGAGGCGGGCGTGGCGCTGACCGGCACCGAGGTCAAATCGCTGCGGGATGGGAAAGCGAACATCAAAGACTCGTACGTCATCTTCAAGAACGGCGAGGCCTTTCTCTTCAACGCCCACATCTCGCCGTACTCGCATGGCAACCTGCAGAATCACGAGGCGGAGCGGAGCCGGAAACTGCTGCTGCATCGGCGCGAGATTGAAAAGTTGCACGAGCAGGTCGTCGAGAAGGGGCTGACCGTCGTCCCGCTGCGGCTCTATTTCAAAGGCGGCAAGGTCAAGGTCGAGATCGCGGTCGTGCGCGGAAAGAAGCTTTACGACAAGCGCGAGACCGAGAAAAAGCGTGAGCTCGATCGTGAAGCGGCCGTGGCCATGAAGCAGCGATGACGCGACGGGTGTGGTCAGAGAGCCACAACTGCGGGTCAGAACGACCACAGAATCGATCGCGCGCGATCGAGATGCGAAACTCGTAAGTCACACACAGCAATCGCGTTAAGTTCGTTTGAACGCGATTCGGCGCCCGTGGCACTTCCTCTGCTCTTAACGCGCACGGACATGTACGTTAAACGCAAGACGATCAACACCAAAGTCAGTATCTCCGGCATCGGCCTTCACTCCGGCATCTACACCAAAGTCGAGCTTCACCCGGCCCACGCGGGCAGCGGCATCACCTTCGTCCGCGCAGACCTCGGACTGCGCATTCCGGCGCTGCAAGCCTCGACCACCGCGCTCGACCACGCCACGACGGTCGGCCGCGATGACGTTTCGGTCGGAACCGTCGAGCATCTCCTCTCCGCGCTGATGGCCTGCGGGATCACCGATCTCGACATCCGCATCAACGGCCCCGAGGTCCCCATCATCGACGGAAGCGCCGTGCCGTTCATGCATCTCATCGATGCCGCCGGCGTTCGCGAGCTTGCCTCCGACATCCGCGTCCTGCGCATCACCGAACCGATCGAAGTCTCCGACGGCAACAAGAGCATCCGCATCACGCCGTCGAACCGGCTGGTGATCAAGTACAAGATTGACTTTCCGCATCCGACGATCGGTAAGCAGGCGCTGCAGTTCGACCTCCATCACGACAACTTCCTCAAGAAGATCGCGCCGGCGCGGACCTTCGGCTTCAAACATGAAGTCGAGAAACTTCGCGCGGCTGGTCTGGCCCGTGGCGGTTCTGTCGAGAACTGCATCGTCCTCGATGACGGCGGCGTCATGAACGGCCCGCTCCGTTTCCGCGACGAATTCGTGCGCCACAAGATCCTCGACCTGGTCGGCGATCTGGCGCTGATCGGACGTCCGGTAGTCGGCGAGATCACCGCGTACAAGGCCGGTCACGCACTGCACTCGAAGTTCGTCGAGCAGATTCTTCGCGCTGCCGAAGCCGAGGAAGGCGTGCCGGCGATGGCCGCGCGCGGCGTCGAGAGCTTCGCGTAAGCGGAAATATCAGAGGGAGATCGGGCGTCGTGTGGTAAAACAACCACACCGTGCGTCCACTCTTTTTTGCATCTCTCTTCCTGTTCGCAGGAGCCGCGTTCGCGGCCGATCCGTCGATCGACACCCTTTCGGCGAAAGACGTGAACCGTCAGGTCAGCGTCCACTTCACCATGGGCCACGCCTTCGAGCGCGAGGAGACCATCAAGGGACTGCAGAGCGGCGTGCCGACCACGCTGACGTACGTCGTCGAGATTTTCCGCGACCGTCCGCGCTGGTTCGATGAGGGGATCGCGCGGACGCGCATTGAAGTCATCGCCACCTTCAACTCGCTGACGCGCGAGTACCTCCTCAACTATCGCCGCGATCACAAGCTGGTGCGTTCGGAGACGTTCAGCGATCTGGCCGCGCTGCAGAAGGCGATGACCACGATCGATGAGCCGAACCTGTTCGACATCGGCAAACGTCCGCCGTACAAACTCAAAGTGCGCGTCAAAGCCGACCTGATGCGCGGCTGGCTGCTGTACTTCATCCCGTGGGAGTTTTCGACGCGGTGGAAGACCGCGCGCGTGGCCTCCCCGCCGGAGCCGGCGGCGAGATGAGTCTGCGAGACCTGCTTTTACGGTATCGCAAGGACCCGCGGGTCATCGTCACCGTGCCGCTGCTGATCCTGGCGGCGACGAGCCTCATTTACTACGCCGTCCAGAAAGCGAAAGAACTTTCGCCCGAGGCATTGAGCAGCCAGGTGCTGCTCTTCGTCCTCGCGAACATCAACGTCCTGTTGATCTTCGGCATCCTCTTTGTCCTGCTGCGCGGCATCGTCAAGCTCGTGCTCGACCGGCAGCGCGGCATCATCGGATCGCGATTTCGCACCAAGCTGGCCATCACCTGGGTGGCGACCTCGCTGATCCCGGTGCTGATCCTCTTTTTCTTCGCCAGCGATCTGTTGCGCACGTCGATCGACCGCTGGTTCAACACGCCGGTAAGCCGCATCCTCACGAACGGCGAAGCGATCGCGCAGATGTCCGAGGATCAATCGGCCGCGATTGCCGCCGCGGCCGCGCGGGAGATTGCCGCAAGCGATCCGGCGCAACTCGACGCAGCCCTCGGCCACGTCCAGCAGTTTCACAACGTCGACATGGTCGGCCTGTATCGCGACGGCACGCTCGTGCGCGTAGTCGCCAATCCGCGCGCGCCGATTCATGAAGCGTCCGAGCCGCCGAAGAAGTTTTTCGACGACGTTGCCGCGTCCGGACACGCAACAAGATCGATGTTCGTCGCAACGGGGAAGTGGATCCGTTCCGCCACGCGCGTCGGCAACACGCCGTACGTCGCCGTGGCCGGCGTCTTCATCCCCGGCACCATGAGCCGGCTGATCGACGAGTCGATCGTGATGCACAAGAATTTCGAACAGCTCAACGCGCAGCGTCCGACGTTGAAGGCATCGCAGACATCGCTCTTCCTCGCCGTGACGCTGGCCATCCTCTTCGGCACGCTTTGGACATCGATCTACGCCTCGCGCCGCATCACCGTGCCGATCAAAGCGCTGGCCGAGGCCACGGGACGGCTGGCCGAGGGCGGATATGGACATCGGGTGGCGGTCGCGGCGACGGATGAAGTGGGACGGCTCATCGAGTCGTTCAACGACATGTCGACGCAGCTCGACGAGCAGCGCCAGGCGCTGACGCAGACGAACCGCTACCTCTCGACGGTGCTCGACAGCGTCTCCGCCGGCATCCTTGCCTTCACCGACACCTTCGAGCTCCTCAGCGTCAACCACGCCGCGCTGCAGATGCTGCAGATCGAGCAGCCGCGCTCCGGCGCCAACCTCGCCGACGTGCTCATGGGCGATCTCACGCCGCTCTTCGACACGCTGCGCGAGCTCACCGCGCGCGGCGCCCGCGCGCGCGAGGTCACGCTCATCCGCGGCGGCGAGCTGCGCTATCTCGAAGTCTCCGTGGCCCGCCTTTCCGGCGGCGGCGATGAGGGATGGGTCGTCGCGATCGAAGATTCAACGTCGCTGGTCCAGGCGCAGAAGCTCGCCGCCTGGAACGAGGCCGCGCGCCGCATCGCGCACGAGATCAAGAATCCGCTGACGCCGATTCAGCTTTCCGCCGAACGGATCGCGCGCAAGTTCCGCAACAACGACGCCGACACGCCGCAGGCAATCGACGAAGGGACGAAGACGATCGTCTCCGAGGTCGGTCAGCTCAAGCGGATGGTTGACGAGTTCGCGCGTTTTGCGCGCATGCCGGCGGTCCACCTCCGCCACGCGCAGCTCGCCGAAATCCTGCAGCAGGCCGCCGGGCTGTATCGCGACGTCAAGCCGGGCGTCTCCGTCAGCGTCACCGTCGAACCCGACATCGAAATCCTCGTCGATCCCGAGCAGATCCGCCGCGCTGTCGGCAACCTGCTCAAGAACGCCGTCGAAGCGACCGAATCGGGCGAGGTGCGCGTCTCCGCCCGCCGCGCGCCGCATCGCGTCGTCATCGAAGTGGCAGATCCCGGACGAGGCGTCCCGGACGCCGACAAGGAGAAGCTTTTCCTCCCTTACTTTTCCACGAAAGGCCGCGGCACCGGCCTCGGCCTGGCCATCGTCCACCGCATCGTCAATGACCACGACGGCCGCATCTCCGTTCACGACAACCACCCGAGAGGAACAAGGTTTGAGATCGAGCTGCCCGCGTGAATCACCTGGGAACGCGGGCGTCTCGCCCGCTGTTTCGCGCGACCGTGAAAAGGAAAACCGCGGACGAGACGTCCGCGCTCCCGGGGGCGGTACTCCGCCTCTGGTAGAACCCAAGGGCTGGTATTCGCGCGGCTACCTTCCACACTTCGACGCTCCGGGTGTAGTGCAATCGATCGGTTTTCGACTTGCCGATGCTGTTCCGTTGGCTTTGCTCGAAATGTGGAAACAGCAACTTCATGTCGATCGTCATACGCCGGCCAGCGATCCACGGATGATCGGTCTGCGCCGCAAAATTGATCGATATGAGGACGCCGGCCACGGATCATGTGTGCTCCGTGAACCTCGCGTCGCAGCTATTGTCGAAAACGCGTTTCTCTATTTCGATCGGCAGCGGTACGGCCTCATCGCGTGGTGCGTTATGCCGAATCATGTGCATGTGATGACGGAGATATACGACGGCTTCACGCTCTCGAGAGTTCTTCATTCGTGGAAGTCGTTCACAGCGAAGGAAATCAACAAGGTACTGAAAAGGCGCGGCCAGCTCTGGCTTGAGGAGTACCACGATCGCTACATTCGCAATGAGCGGCATTTCCTCAGCATGGTCGCGTACATCGAGAACAATCCTGTGAAGGCAGGGTTGTGCCGCGAAGCGCGTGACTGGGCGTTCTCAAGCGCGAAGTTCAATCCAAGAGAGGACGGCGGGCGAGACGCCCGCGTTCCCAGGTAATGGCCAAAATTCTCATCATTGACGACGAAGCCGCGATCCGCGAGACGCTCGCGAACATCCTGCGCGACGAGGGGCATCAGCCGACGTTGTGCGATTCGGGCGAGGCGGCGATCGCGCAGTTTGCACGCGAGGAATACGACCTCGTGTTCCTCGACCTCTGGCTTCCGGGCATCGACGGCATGGCCGTGCTCGAGCGGCTGAAAACCACCGGCGCGCCGCCGGTGATCGTGATCTCCGGCCACGGCAACATCGACTCGGCCGTCCGCGCCACGCGCCTCGGCGCCTACGATTTCCTCGAGAAGCCGCTGTCGCTCGAACGCGTCCTGCTCACTGTCAATCACGCCCTCGCGGACCGCAAGCTGCGTGATCAGGTGCGCGATCTTCATCGCCATTTCACGCTCGAGGAGTTGCTCATCGGCGAAAGCGATGCGATGAAAAAGCTCGACGAGCAGATCCGCTCCGCCGCGCCGTCGAACAGCCGCGTGCTCATCACCGGTGAAAACGGCAGCGGCAAGGAGATCGTCGCGCGCACGCTGCATCGTCTTTCGCAGCGCGCGGAGCATCCGTTCATCGACGTCAACTGCGCGGCGATCCCCGAGGAACTGATTGAGTCCGAGTTGTTCGGTCATCGCAAGGGAGCGTTCACCGGCGCGATCGACGATCGAAAAGGCAAGTTCGAACTCGCCGACGGAGGGACGCTCTTTCTCGACGAGATCGGCGACATGAGTCTGAAGACGCAGGCGAAAGTGCTGCGCGTGCTGCAGGAGCAAACGTTTCAGAAAGTCGGCGGGCAGCAGACCATCAGCGTCGACGTGCGCGTGATCGCGGCGACGAACAAGAGCCTCGAGTCGGAAATCGCCAACGGCAGTTTTCGCAGCGATCTCTACTACCGCCTGAATGTCGTTCCGATCGAGGTGCCGCCGTTGCGCGCGCGCGGCAACGACGTCACGCTCCTGGCCGAACATTTTCTGCGCCGCTTCGCCGCGGAGACCGGCACGCCGAAGAAGCGTCTCTCCTCCGGCGCCGCATCGAAATTGCGCGCGTATCACTGGCCCGGCAACGTGCGTGAGTTGCGCAACGTTATCGAGCGCATGGCCATCCTGATGAAAGGCGAGGTCATCGAGCCGGAGGACGTGCAACTCGGCGCTGCCGTGGCTGCGGCGCCGCAGATCGACGCGCGCCTCACGTTGAAGGAGGCGCGCGACGAATTCGAGAAGCAGTACATCCTCTCTCGCCTCCGCGAGTTCGCCGGCAACGTCAGCCGCACCGCCGACGCCCTCGGCGTAGAGCGCTCGAACCTCTACCGGAAGCTGCACGCCTACGGGATCCGCGTGGAGCGTCCGTAGGAATAGGAATCGCCGCACTCCCGTTAGCGGGCGAGATAACGGCGCGAGCTTGACAGCACCCCAACCGCTGGCTACTCTTCGCCGTCGTTCGCGGGCATAACTCAGTTGGTAGAGTGCAACCTTGCCAAGGTTGATGTCGCCGGTTCGAGTCCGGTTGCCCGCTCCAAACGAACCCGATCAAGGGCCGCCGAAAGGCGGCCCTTTTGGTTTACTTCGTGCGGACGATTACTTCGCTACGACGTTTAGATTGATCATCAACTCGTGCCAGAAATCTTTCTCCACTCCCACTACCTGAGCATGCTTATCGGGATGAACGAGCTGTACGAGCTGGCCCCGACAAGCCTTAATTGTCAGGCGATTGTCGTTGATCAGCTTCTTGAGCGTACTCGCCAGAGCGGATAGGAATGTCGTGACCATGTCCGCCGGCCAGGCCTTAGAGAAGCTCGTGTCGTCCGCGATCTGCTGCAACGAAACGGCGATCGAATCGGTCTGCTCCCTACGAAAGGAGGTCATGCTCTTCACCAGCCTGGAGACAAACTTCTTCGTCGCGGCAGGAGCGTTGGACAAATGCGCGGTTGGTGGCTGGCGCTCCTCGTCGACGAACTCTTCGCGGGCATCGTCGTCCTCGTCGTCGCGAAATGTGTCCTCGTTTTCGGTGGTGAAGTCGGTTTCCGCTTCCCCTTCCTCCTCTTCCTCGGCGTAGCGCCATCGGAATCCCGTCTCGGATTGCCGCGCTCCGGTCGCCAGCATGTCGCGAAGGAGCATCGTTGCCTTCGTGTCTTCCGCAGTCCAGGCATAGAAGAGAACGAATACCACTTTGGAATCGCGTACGGTTCCACGAATGCGGAGCATCTCCTGCCACATCGTGTGGACGCTTCGCTTGGGGCTGTAAAAAATCGCGGCTTGTGCCTGCGGCAGGTCAAACCCGCGTCCGAACAACTGCCTCGTGGCGACAAGAACCGTAGCCTTTCCTTGACGGAACTGTGCGATACGATCGTAGCCATCCTTGAGCTGGCCGTGAACGAACGTCGCGTTGATTCCCTGCGCAGCGAGAGCGTCAGCTAGCGCCTCGCACACCGAGATATTGCGCACGAAGATGGCGATTCGTTTACGGGGCATCTGCCCGGCGATCTCGATGACGTCCTCAAGCTTCGCCCCGGGACGGAAGACATGGGTTGTTGACAGAAATCGTCCCCGGTCGCCTTCGCCCCACGTATCGATCTCCTCGGTGGTGAACGTCCCGACCATATCTTCAAAGAGCAGCAGACGCTCTTGGATGACGGCCTGGATATTCGCGCACACCTCGCGCAGCCGGGGCGTTATGCGCACTTCCTTTACCAGCCGACCACCGGCGAAAACGCGGAGTACATGCACGCTGCCTTTGACGATCGACGGGATCTGCGCCACGAGCTGAGGCAGGGAGATGGGCACTGAGATGATCTGCATCACGATGCCATGGAAGCGACTCAGGGCGCGCCGCATCGCGGCGTCGAGGTCTACGACATCGGGGTCGTAAACGGCACGAGGACGGACCTCGACCATGGGTACGTAGTCGCGGTACTGGCTTTGTGGTACGTCTACAAGTTGGGGATCGAACTCCTTGCGCCAGATCGTGTCGAACAGGCCGCTCTTCTTCATGACTCGACATTCTGATGCCGCGCCGGCGTCGCGCTCATCAGGAGATAGCGGCGTTCGCGCCGGCGAAGAATCTCCAACAGACGGGCGTAGTCCTTCGTGAAACGCAGCCGTTGCCCACGCGCGGTTAGGATGCCGATGGAGAATGCGTCATATTCGTCGAGGATCACCAGCGCGACTCGGTCAAGCGCATCCTCGGGGATCTGTGCAGAATCGACCGTATTGCAAAAAATCTCAGGAAGAGAAAACCAGAAGTCGGTTTTGCGCGCGCTCACTTGATGGTAAACATTCGTGCTTGCTTTCCACTCCGGCGACACTTCCAGCGGCTTGCACAATTTCGATTCGCCTGCCCACCAATCGCAGTAGTTGTGATGCTGCGCGCGCAGGACCGAGCTCGGTACGACGCAGAGAACTTTATCCCCGCCCGCCTGATGCTCGGAAAGCCAGATGCAGCCGACGATCTGGCTGATCAGCGTCTTTCCCGTGCCGGGTGGCAGATTGATCTCGGCGTTACGCCCACTGCGAATGACGCGTAACGCTTCCATGGCGGCGGTAGCCTGATAGGTACGCCTCGATAGTTCGACGCGATCGAGCGCGCGCAAAATATACGCGGGCAGCGAACGCACTGGCGCCGTCACAGTTGCCCCGCGGCCGCCTTGAACACGTTCTTCGCCTTGCTGTAGCCGATGATGAGCATTGTGATCGAAAGCAGCAGATAAACGCCGAGAAAGATGTAGCAGGGCAAGTTTACATAGAACGCGATGTAAGGAGCACTCGCTCGGCCGGCGCTGCAGTACAGGCGGTATATAAAAAAGAAGAGTACAAGTTGAAAGAGCGTGACTGCGGCCCAAGCGACGAAAGTCGCTGGCGACGCCGACTGGCGCGACTCGAAATAACACTCAAGTTTCTTGTCCCAGAGAGTAGGGTCGTTGCGCCCGTCGAGGATTCGCCACTTCGATTCTGTCCCGAGAATCCCATTGAGCCACTGCCCAAGCGATACGAAGAAGAACGAGCTGAGCAGGCCTACGAGAGTTAAATAGAGGCCGGCAATAGAGATTACGTTCTCTGCCGAGATGTTCATATCGTCTCCTATAGCGATGCGATTTCCGGAAGCACAATATTCATGTAATCGACGTTGTAGTTCGCTATGACGAATTCGCGTCCGCGAAAGGTCACCTGTGGGTAGGCGATGTCGACATCTCCTCCCGTGAGCAACTGGTCGATCGCTGACTGCAGCAGGTCATGTTCCCGAACTGTCAGCTTGATGCTGGCTTGCTTTTTCGAGATTCGTGAGGGATCGTTTTTGGGTAGGGCTTCATAGTCACTGATCTCCTTCCGCAGCTTGGTCGTCAGGCCCTCCTTTGCCCTCTGATGCAGGGTGGTGTTCTGTCGCTGGCGCAGGACGCGGGAGACGTACGAAGCGGTACCTGGTGGAAAATTGAATTTATCGAGGAGACGTCGATACGTGTACTCCTCCCCGGGCATCACGGTCGCGTACAACTCCTGCAGCCACTCGATGTACTGATGAGAGAGGCTGATGTAGCGCTTCCTGCCTCCGATCAGATCGATAAATTCGTTCGTGGCCAACTGCGCGATTTTTGCCGCCACGTCCGGGTCCTTCTGATCTGAAAATGCACGCCGAAGGATGTCGGCGCGATCGGGATCAATCGTGAGAGTAATTGAAAGCCCCTTAGCCGAGGTGAGTGCCGTGTCGTTCTTAGCCATTGCTATTCTCCCTGTGTGTGCTTGCTTCCGCGATCACCTTTCTGCACCAGGCCTGTAGCAAGGTCCTCCGGCTTTGTGACATGTCGCGCGTCCGGGGCATGTAGTGCACGGACATCCAGAGCGAGGGGTCGGTGACGTCGAGGATATCGTTGGCGCGGGGCGCGACTTTCGTTACGTCATTGAGTTTGATGCGCTTGTTCATGGCCGGATAGAGGAGGTAGTAAGTGCGCAGCACTTTCGCGTAGACGACGTCGAAGGTCAGGCTGGCGTTGCCGACCGGCTCGGGCGCGGTGGGATCGACATAGTACTGCGAGAAATCTTCGTCATTCGGGAGGATGCGCATGCTGATCTGCGGCGCGTTCGTGAGAATCGTGAATGGGGGATTGAGAAACGCTGCGTAGCTCGACGGCGGCGGCGCCTGATCGCCGACGGTGAAGGTGAAGAGAAAGTTGCCGGGGAGCGAGGTGTCGACGGTGAGCGGATCGCCCGGCTTGAAATTCTGCGCGACCTGAACGAGCGCGCCAGGCGTTTGCAGCGGCACGGTGCTATAGCTCCACACGGTGATCGGCGGACAGACGCCGGCCGGAAGCAGCTTGCCGTATTGATAGACGCTGATCGTGGCCGGTTCCGCGATCCCCTGGTTGATGAATGTGTCGGTCGGGCCGTGCTGCTCGGCGTAGACGGCTTGCTGATTGGAGACGATGTAGTAATCGCTCTCGGTGAGGACGTCGGTGTGAAAACTCGTTCCGGTCAGACGGAACGTGGCTTTCGGATCGGAGAGCGCGTTCTGTGCATCCGGATTGTTAGAAATGTCGAAGTCGAAGAGCCAGCCGCGCTGGTTGCCGGCGGCGGTGTCGGTGTAATCGACCGGACCGATGGCCGCGGACGTTCCGTTGCCGTCGGCCATCAGCGTCACGGCGCCGAACGCGTATTTGGCGTTGCCGTTTGGCTGATTGTTGTCGGGGAACGTGCCGACGAATTCGGCGGAGATCCGATTGCCGTTCTGCTGCACCACCGCCGGAGCGAGCGCGATCGTGCCGCCGCCGTTGTTGTTGGTCAGCGGCAGCGTCGAGATCGAGGGCGGCGGCGCGACGAGGAGCCGTCCGATCGGACCGGTGGTGATCTCTTCGTCGTCGTACAGCGGCGCGATCGTAGCCACGAACTGCAGTGACGCGGCGTTTGTCGCCGCCTTCGCGTACAACGCCTCCAGCGCTGCATTGCCTTTGGTCGGCTGCACGACGCGAAAGAGGTAGTAGCGGAAGATCGCGCCGATGATCGACGGGTCTTCGAAGCCCGGGATGTTGAAATTCGGGCCGCAGTTCGACTTCAGGATGACGTGGTACATGTAGCCGCCGGCGCCGCCGTCCGCCGTGAGGTTCACGTTGCGGTAGAAGTTGATCCACTGGCAGGCGCCTTTCGAGGCCGGCCCCTGCAGAGCGATCGCGTCGCCATTCATCAGTGTCAACTGCTCAATGAAAAACTGCGTGGCTGGAGGCGATCCCTCGGAATTCACATCGGTGATGCCGCCGGAGTAGGTGAGCGGCGATCCGATCAACGACGTGACCGGCGCGGATGGATCGGGCGCGGTGTAGAGATGATCGGGATCGGTCTGAACGCCGACCACGGACGCCGCGCCGGTGCCGACTTTCGACCCCATGTCGCCGTAGTAGTTCCACTCGGCGGGAATGATCTCCTGCGTGCCGCCGCCGGCGAGATTGAACGTGTGCGCCTTCTGCACCCAGGTGATGAAGTCGGCGTCGGACATGCCGTACGTGCGCGGCTGCACGAGCTTCGAATCGATCAGCGCCAGCGTCTGCCCGGCGTTCGGTCCCGAGGGGAACGTGACGGAGCCGGCGTAGTCGTCGTTGTTTGCCGTGCCGGGATTCAACGTGACCGTGCCGGTGATGTTGATGCGAGGAAAATCAAAAAGGCTCATCGGTCCTCCGTCAACGGATCAGATTTTCGCGGGAAGGGTAGACATTATGACGGAAAGCCGCCGGCGGGTATATCGAGGTACAGGGCGATTTCCGGCGGCGGCGCTACTCCCTTGGTGAATGCATCAGCTCCACACGGTGCTGCTTTCGACGCTGCTGTCGCGGAAGGTGACGGCGATCGTCCACGACGTCCGCGGGTTGGCGCAGCTCATCGAGGAGGAGCCGGACCTCTCCGAACCCGAACGCGTGGCGCTGCTCCGCGCCACGCGTCGCATGCTGGCCGAGGCGGACGCCGTCCTCGGCTGGCTTTCGCAGGTGCCGATGAGCGGAGCCCGGAATTGACCGCTCAGTCGCCTGGGGCACATTGCGACATCGGCGGGCAGGAACCTTTCTGGCTACGCATATCGCGGTTTTTCGCGAAGCAGAAGTCCTCGACGAAGGCCTTCGAGTACTTCGTCACCACGTCGGCCGGAATGTCGGCCGGCGTGAGCTCGCGGAACTGGAACGTAATCGCTCCGCTCGCGCTCACCGTGCCGAGGAGGTACCCGTAGACATCGGTCTTCACGTTCGGTCCGGGTGTTGCGGTCTCGGGCAAACGGTAGCGGACAGCACCCGAAGTGCCGACGATCCATCCAGGCAGGACGCCGCCGTGCGAGCGCCAATAGTCGCTGTCGTAGACGTTGTCCATCACGAAATGAGAATGGCTGGCCAGGACGTAGACCTGTTTCTGGTATTTGTCGCGCATCTCCAGCAGCATGCGGTAGACGGCACGGCCGGTCTCCTGCTGGCGCGCGTAGTTACCCATGCTGTGGCCGCAGGAGCGGCTGTTGGGGAGCGCCGCGTGCGCGCCGAGAACGACGGTCTTGATCGATGCATCCGCGGCGTCGCGGTCCAGCAGCGCAATCAGCCAGTCCATCTGCGTCTCGTCGAACATGTCGCAGGAGCCGTTGTCCATCGTGATGAAGTCGACGCCGTTGTTGACGACGTGGAAGTAGGTATGAACCGAGGTGTCGTAAGGGCTGTCCTTGAGCCGTTGGGCGCGGATCGCAGGTCCATCGAGATACGCATAAAACGCCTTGACGAACGAGGCGCGCGTCGTCGGCCAGATGGTTTCGTGGTTGCCGATTCCGGCGTAGACCGGGATGCCCAGCTTGTCGAACGGCTTCAACTGATTGTCGACGGCGTCACCGAGCGCGTTCATCAGATAGTTTTGAATCTGCAGCGTCTTGCCGGCCATGACATTGGCCTGAACCATGTCCTCGTCGAACGTGTAGATGGCGCGGTAGTCGCCGAGGTGCCAGTAAAACTTCGCATCGTTGGTTTTCGCAGCAGCGGCGATGGCGGGCATAACCACGTCGCCGCAGTTGCGGGAGTCGCCGGCCACGACGAAGTGCCATGAACCGTCTGAGGTCGCAGGAGTCGTCTGCGCGAGCGCGACGATCGGGAAGAGGAGAAGTGCGAGGGCAATTCGAGTTTTCATGACGTTCTCCTAGTTCGTTGCTTTTAAATACCGGTCGAACCATTCGATGGTTCGCTTGATGGCGTCGATCTGGTTTTCCCTCTTCGCGAATCCATGTCCCTCGGCGGGATAGATGTGCACGTCGACGGTCTTGTTGGCGCCTTTAAGAATCGTCACAACCTGCTCGGCCTCTTCCTTCGGCACGCGGATGTCGTTCTCGCCCTGTAGCACGAGCAGCGGCGCGGTGGCGTTGCGGAGGAACTTGATCGGCGAAGCGTTTTCGTAAACCGTGCGGTCTTTCACCGGATCGCCGAGGAGCGACTTCTCGTACTCCTGAAGGCGCGGGTCCTCGTGCTGCAGCATCGTGTACCAGTCGACGATGCCGTACTGCTCGACGCCTGCGGCCCAGACGTCAGGCGTCTTGCCGATCGCCATCAGCGTCATGTAACCGCCGTAGGAGCCGCCGGTCATGCCGATGCGCTTCGCGTCGACGTAGCCGGTGGCGGCGAGGAACTTCGCGGCATACACCTCGTCCTGCAGATCGCCGCCGCCGAGGTCCTGGTAATTCATGTGTTGGAAGGTCATGCCGTAGCCGGTCGAGCCGCGGACGTTCGGCGCGATCACGGTGTAGCCGCGCGAAACGAGCGCGATCACGTTGCGGCTGAAGGTGTCGACGGTCTGGCCGGTCGGACCGCCGTGGGGGAGGACGATGCCGGGATTCTTACCGTTGCGGTCGAGATTGAACGGAACCCAAAGCAAGGCGCTGATCGTCGCGCCGTCGAAACTCTTGTAGTGGACGATCTGCGACGCGGGGAGTGCGGCCGAGGCGATGCTGGCGATCGCGGAGCGGCTCAGTTGCGAGGCGTGCGATGTGGCGAGGTCGTAGACCCAGAGGTCGCCGGGCATCGTCGCGGATTGATGCGCGATGAGCACGCGGTCGCCGCTCGGACTGAACGAGGTGGGAGAGCCGGCCGTGCTGTTGAAGCCTTCCAGCACCGCCAGTTTGTGAGCGTCTTTGCCATTGGCGGCGGCGAGGTAGATGTCGCTGCGGCCGTCTTCGTTGATGATGTAGGTGAGCCAGTTGCCGTCGGGCGAGAATTCGCCGGAAGCCGCTTGCCACTTCACGGTCGTGACGGGCGTCATCGCTTTCGATGCGACGTCCAGCAGCGCCACGTTGGCGTATCCGCTCTCGTCGGTGGTCAAGAGAAGAGTCTTGCCGTCCGGCGAGAGATCGCTGGCGGCATAGTCCGCGGGCTTGGTGTGCGGCGTCAGATTGTCGGTGCGGCCGCTGGCGACATCGATGCGCCAGATCTCGCCCATGGTGCCGTCGGGATTGGTGCGGTTGGCGTAGAGAGTCTTGCCGTCGCGGCTCCAGGCCACCACGCTCCAGGTGCGGTCGGCGGTTTTTTCGTTCGTCAGATTGCGGACGGATTTCGTGCTCAGGTCGAGGACTGCGACGTCCGTCTGCGGCGTGGCGGTGGCCTTGTAATCAAGCGCCAGCCATTTCGAATCGGGCGAAAAGAGCGCGCTCGTTTCGGAGACGTTCGGCGTGTTGGTCAGATTGACGGGCGCGCCGCCCGCTGACGGAATCGCATAGAGGTCGTAGGCCTCGTTGCCGCCGCGATCCTGCTGCCAGACGATCCATTTGCCGTCCGGCGACCACACCGGAGAGACCTGGCGGTCGTCAGCGACGGCGAGTTGCACCGGCCAGCCGCCGGCCGCGGCCACTTTCCAGAGGTTGATGCGGCCGGTCGTGTTAGTTCCGAAGACGATCTCTTTTCCGTCGGGCGACCACGACGCGCCGGTGACGCTGCGGCTGAAGAAGAGATCGTCGATCGGCACCGGCGCGGCATTGGCGTTGCGCGGCGACGTCACCGAGGCTGGATCGGTGATCGTCCGTTCTTCCGGCGAGCGGGCGAAGACGAAAAGGAGCGAGGCGAGCGACACCCCGAGGACTGCAAGTTTTCGCATCCGGCGATCATAAAAGGAAAACGCCCGGGTTCGCCGGGCGTTTTCGACTCGTCGATGCGATTGCGTTCAGCGACGGCCGGTCGGTTTCGCGCTCGCGGAGACGTTCACCGTCGCCGTCTGGCTGTTCACGCTGCCGCACGGATTTGTGACGCGCACCCAGTACGACGTCGTGTCGTTCAGCGCCGAGGTGGTGAAGTTAGCTGAGGTACCGCCGGGCAGCGGGAAGTTCGAAAGTCCGCTGGCGCCGGTGAACCACTGGTACGTGAACGGTCCGCTGCCGGACGCTTTCACGGAAAGCTGCGCCGGCCGGCCTAGACCGATCGTAGATCCCTTCGGCTGGTCGATGCCGAGGATGAAAGGAGGATCGCAGAGGACGGTGACGAAGACCGTGGCGGAGGTTGACGTGATGCCGTCAGACGCGGTGATCGTGACGAAGTGATCGCCGGCGGTTGTCGTCGGCGTCGTTCGAATGGTCAGGATCTCGTCGCCGGAACCCGGCGCCGCGATGACCGGATGATTGACGGAGACGAGGAGGTCATCGGCATCACTCTGCGCTGAGACGCTGACGTCGCTCGTCGCCGTCGACGATGCAAACGTCGAGAAAAGAACGGTCGTCGTGCTGGAGTTGCCGATCGTCACCGGCGTCGCGCGGACATCGTCCGGAAGGACTACCGTCAGTTGCGGCGACGACGTTGGCGTTCCGCCGTTTCCGCCGGTGCCTCCCGGATCGCCGCCCGTTCCAGGCGTGCTGCCGATCGTGCAGTTCTCGGGCGGGGAGCCGTTGTCATTGATCGCGCCGCACTTCGAGTCATCAGCGTACGTGACGGTTCCGTCGATTACGAGGCTGCTGTCGCACTCGATCTTGTAACTACCCTCGAGCGCGAGGATGTGCAGACGCTTCTGAAAGCCGCCCGGAACGGGAAACGATTTGCTCTCATATACGATTTTTGTGACGGCGAAATCGCCCGTTTGATTCGGGCACGTTACGCCATTGAATTTCAACGACGCGTCCTCTCCGGGAGCAATGACGATGTTGTCTTCTGGCGACGACACCTGGAGTTGGAATCCCTTTACGGCGACGGACGATTTACTGGCGATGAACGTGATCGCTTTCGGTGCGATCACGGACGGGAAAAAAAAGACGGCCACATCCGTCAGAGTCGTATTTGTCTGCAATGCGGTTAAGTTTCCGCGTAGCATCGGATTGGTCGCCAGCGACCGGAACGTGATTTTGAACTTCGGGTTGATCGGCACCGAATAATCACTGCCGTCCGCCGCCTGAGCTGAGGCGCCGCGAGCGACGGCAAATGCCGCGATCGCAGAAAACGCTCCGACGAGAATAAGCTGTCTCTTCATCGCACCCTCCCACCGAATTGTGTCGTGAACGAAATTTATACCATGTCTGTCGACCACAAAACTCACACCCACGCCTGGGGCAGTCAGCCGGAGATGTTCGGTCCGCGCCACGAGTACCGCCTCGGCATCATCCTGCGCGAGGTCGACAAGCTCCCTAGGGGCGCGCGCATCCTCGATGCCGCCGTCGGCCTCGGGCAACTCGCCGGACGCATGCAGCAGCGCGGCTACGACGTCATCGGAATCGACTATTCGTTCGAAGCGGCGCTGCATGTGCGTAAGACGCTCGGCATCCCCGCGGTCATCGGCGACATGACGAAGCTCCCGTTCCGATCGAACGCCTTCGCCGGAGTGACCACCGGCGAGACGCTCGAGCACCTCGACGACGACGCCTCGGCCGTCCGCGAGCTGGCGCGCGTTCTCGATAGCGGCGGGAGATGCATCGCTACAGTCCCCGCGCTTCAAAGTCTCTGGAGCGCCAGCGACGACTACTACGAGCATCGCCGCCGCTACACGCGCGATCAGCTCACGTCCTTATTTCGTACGGCGTCGATGCGGATCGAGAAAGCATCGTTCTGGGGCTTCCCGATCGTCCTGGTCTACGACATGCTGGTGATCCTTCCGATGAACAAACGGCGCGCGCGTATGGCAATCAACGAAGACGCGGCGCTGCGCTCGGTCGCCCGCGCCGGACGCTCGAGGATGCTGGTAAACGCCGTCCGCGCCATCTTCTCGCTGGACCGGCTCTTCTCGTTCGTCCCGTTCGGGCCTGGGCTGCTGCTAGTCGCGCGGAAAGATTGACGCGTCAGCGAACCATCAGCACTGCGACGCCGAGCGATCCGCCGAGGAGAAGGACCATGACGGCCCAGCGTCCGAGCCACAGCAGCGCCGTCTTGAAGGCCGCGGACGTCGGGCCATCGGCGTAGAAACGGCGTTGCGCGAGGAAGAGGTAGACCAGCGAGATCACGATCGTCACCGCGGTGACTCCCTTTTGCAGCGGTCCGGGACGAAATCCGCCGCCGAATGCGTAGATCGGCCAGTCCACCACCAGCGCTACGATGTACGAGAAGGCGAGATAGTGCGCGGCGAAGACGAGATGCTCCGCGAAGTAACGCTTGCGATGCAGCACCTTCAGCACGATGGCCAACCCGGCGATGTTCATCAATTGCAGAAGCGAGTAGTTTTTGTGCCACCGTTCATCGAGGCGCTCTTCGAACTCCTCGCGCGTCAGATGTTTCCTCACCGCGCGCTTCTCGATGAGCCGCGTCAACGCGCCCGCCTTGTCGAACCGCTCGAATGACTTGACCGTGTACACCGCCGCCGGCTGATAGAACGTGAAGGCCAGAAACTGCAGCGCGAACAACGTGAGGAACAGCCGCAGCGGCGGGATGTACCGCGACTTCCGCCCCGCGAAATACTCCGCTGTCAGAAATCCAGGCTTCGCCACGACGTCGCGCAGCGTCCGGAAGAGTTTCGAGTCGAGATGAACGAACTCATGGACGACGTCATGCGCAAAGTGCGCAACCGACAGATCGTGATGCCCCGGCTGCCGCTCCCCGCACGCCGCGCAGTACTCCGCCGATTGCCCTCCGCAGTTGGTGCAGGGCGTGAGGGTGGGGGAGGCGGTGGTCGTCATGCGAGATGGCGATTCTCGCACGACCCTGCTTCGACGCCGGATGGCGTCACGTAAGGTAGCCGGTGGTCGCGCGCGAAGCGCGAGACCACCGGTCATCGATCGCGCCCGATTTTCCGACCGCGGCAGCGGTCGCGGAGGGAACTCACGCCGCCTGGTATTTGATACGCGACGCCTGCCGGCGTCGTGAAAATTGCGCCGTGCGTGATTCCGGTGGTCTCGCGCTTCGCGCGCGACCACCGGCTACCGTCCGAGACGCCATCCGGCGTCGGGTGATGTGCCTCTGCGCTATCCTTTCGCTCACCAGAATCGGGAGAGATCTAACCATGACTGTCTCCGCCGCGCCGTCCTCGCTCGAGCGGGAGCTCGAGTATCGGAAGAAGCTCACCGGGATCACCAATCAGATCAATGCTGCGGAGTCCATTCCGCACATTCTGATGACGCTCAAGGACAAGATCCTCGAGCTGCTCGATGCCGAACGGCTCACCATCTACGCCGTCGACACCAAGAACCAGGAGCTGTACTCGATGACCAAAGTCGGCGACATGCCGAAGGAGATTCGGGTGCCGAAGTCTTTCGCGTCGATCGCCGGCTTTACGGCGCTGGCGCGCAAGACCATCAACATCAAGGACGCGTACGACGCCGCCGAGCTCGGGAAGTTCCACGCCAATCTGCGCTTCGATCAGCGATGGGATAAGCAGACCGGCTTTCGCACCAAAGCCGTCCTGGCCGTTCCGATCCTCTTCGAGAAATACCTCCTCGGCGTCGTGCAGCTCATCAACAAACGGCACGGCGTCGCCTTCACCGCGCAGGACGAGGATGCCGCCGAGGAGATCGGACGGATTCTCGGGATCGCGTTTTACAACCAGCATCGCGCCTCCCGGCAGACCAAGCCCTCCCGCCTCGGCGCGCTCGTCGACAAAGGCATCGTGTCGGAGAAAGACATCGAGGCCGCCGTCTCCAGCGCGCGCGTCAACAACACCACCATCGAAAAAGTGCTGATCGAGGATCACAACGTCCCGAAAGAAGAGCTGGGGAAATCGCTGGCGGCGTTCTACAGCACCAGCTTTTTCTCGTACGAAGGGACGCAGACCATTCCGCAGGAGTATCGCGACCGCGTGCCGTCCGACATGTGGAAAAAGTACGTCTGCGCGCCGATCGAGCGGCGGCCGGGCGTGCTGGTGATCGCCGTCGACGATCCGCACGACCTCACGCGCCTCGACGCCATCCGGGCCATGAACCTCTCGCCGCGCTACGACTTCTGGGTCGGGATGAAGCACGAGATCCTCGCGTACATCGGCGCGTCATACGGCGAAGTGGAAGAGTCGTCGACCGACAGTGCGGATCTCGCCAAGATTCTCGACCAGCTCGGAGAAGGGGAGGGCAACACCGAGGAGGAAGAGAAGGACAAAGACGAGATCGACGAAACCGATTCGGGCATCGTCAAACTCGCCAATCAACTCATTCTCGAAGCGGCGCAGCGCGGCGCCTCGGACATTCACGTCGAACCCGACGGCGCGAAGAATCCCTGCCTGATTCGGCTGCGCGTCGACGGTGACTGCGCGAAATTCATGGAGATCCCCGGCCCGCATCGCAACGCACTCGTGCAGCGCCTCAAGATCATGGCCAAGCTCGACATCTCCGAGCGCCGCAAACCGCAGGACGGCAAGATCCGCTTCAAATCATCGAAGGGCGTGATCGAGTTGCGCGTGGCCACGATCCCGACCACGAACGGCAACGAGGATGTGGTCATGCGCATCCTGGCCGCGTCGAAACCGCTGCCGATCGAGAAGATGGGCTTCAGCGACCGCAATCTCAAAAACTTTAAGGAGATCCTCGCGAAGCCGTACGGCATCTGTCTCGTCGTCGGTCCGACCGGTTCCGGTAAGACCACCACGCTGCACTCCGCCCTCGGCTCGATCAACACCGAGGACATGAAGATCTGGACCGCGGAAGACCCGGTCGAAATCACGCAGAAGGGATTGCGCCAGGTGCAGGTGCAGCCGAAGATCGACTTCACCTTCGCCGCGGCCATGCGTTCATTTCTGCGCGCCGATCCTGACGTGATCATGGTCGGCGAAATGCGCGATCACGAGACGGCGGCCATCGGTATCGAGGCGTCGCTGACGGGGCATCTGGTCTTCTCCACGCTGCACACGAACTCGGCGCCGGAGACGATCTCGCGCCTGCTGGACATGAACATCGATCCGTTCAATTTCGCCGACGCGCTCCTCGGCATCATGGCCCAGCGCCTGATCCGCACGCTCTGCCCGAAGTGCAAAGCGCCGCATCATCCGTCCGAGGAGGAGTTCGACGAGCTGATGGAAATCTACGGCCGCGATTTTTTCCCCGACCTCGGCATCAAGTACTCCCCCGACTTCATGCTCTACGAGCCCAAAGGCTGCGCGAACTGCAACAACACCGGCTACAAAGGCCGCATGGGCGTCCACGAACTGCTCACCGGCACGGACGAAGTGAAACGCGCCGTCCAACGCCGCGCCCCGATCGACGAACTGCGCAACATCGGCATGGAGCAGGGCATGCGCACGCTGCTCCAGGACGCGCTGGAAAAAGCGATGCGCGGGGTGACGGACGTGAAGCAGGCAAGATCGATCGCGGTGAAGTGACGCGACGTAGCGCTGGCCGCTGTGTACGTACCGGGGACATGGTGGACAGGTGGCCGGGGACATGGTGGACACCGAAGAAGCGCACAGTGAGCGGCGAAAGGAAGCTGCTCAATGGCGTTCAAAGAGGAGTCCAGAATGTCGAATCGCCGAGAGTTTGTAACGC
>Ga0207650_10000061_pt1 | contig 149822 bp, 97 predicted proteins | sample KBSS63metaG_FD_184325 | JGI IMG/M metagenome (GOLD analysis project Ga0207650, IMG submission 184325) | Switchgrass rhizosphere microbial communities from Kellogg Biological Station, Michigan, USA - KBS S6-3 metaG (SPAdes) (version 2) | ecosystem: Host-associated > Plants > Roots > Rhizosphere...
CACGGAAAGCGACAAAAAACGTCGCTTCCCGCAGCGGCTTGGAAAAGTCAGGCCAAAAAGCAGCCTGACTTTCCCACATTCCCACAGCCACTACTACTGGTTAGATATTTGAATTGGTAAAACCAAACCCGGACATTTCACTTGCTAAAAAAACCGGACATTTTAATTTGCTAACAACATCCCTTAACCATCAATATGAGAATTTTCAAAGAATAATCAAAGAAGTCTTTGAGATCTGCCGCTCATAACGAAAACCGGTAGAACGGTGTGAACTGTCACTCCTTCCAGTGCACGGTGGTCCAGGACTGTGGGTCGAAGAGTTTTGGATCGAGTGTGACGTCGGCGCGCATCTCCGAGTACGTTTCAGTGGTCACTACCTTGCCGTCGACCATGAAGATCACTTCAGGCGCGATCCAGCCGCCGCCGAGTTTCTGATACTTGTTGAACTGAGTCTCCGAGGTTTGTGCTCCATCTTTACCGGTGGGACGAAGCATTCTGACAAAGTAAAGCTCCTTCTGATCGATCCAGAATTGCGGCGAGTGCAGGTCACCAGCCTTTGCGCCAACCACGTAGACCGGCCTTCCTTGCCACGTGTCTTCCCTGAATTGCGATAAATCAAACTTCAGCGCCTGCAACTTCGCGGACACGTCGCTGGCAGGCGCGCGATAGATATCGAACCCGAGAATCAGAAGCGGATGCTCGAACGCGCGCGTCGAATCAACTTTACCGTTTTTGAAAACGAAGATTTTGCCGTCAGTAAACAGAATGCCGTTGCCTTCAGATGTCGGTGTGAAGTCGATGCGCAAACTACCCGGCACCGACATCGCCTCGTACCACGTCTCGACCTTCGACGTCCCATCAGCTTCAATATTCGTTGTTTTCTGAACGAACGTGGCGGTCTTGTACCACGACTTCCCATATTTCTTCTGCATCGCCGAGATCAGCTCATTCGTATTCGAGATTTTTCGATCCGGTGCGATCGTTAACGACACCAAAGAAAGTGCGATTATCAAAAATAAATATTTCATCATCATCCTCGTTCACTGTTCAGACTACCGAGCGCCCGTTCGCGAAACAGCAGGAACAGTGGCAGCGCTAACGAAACTCCGACTATCAAATTACATACAACATAAAGCCACAGATGTCTCATGCCAAGTCGCCGGCCCTCTGAGAAAACGAATATCCAGAGCACAACCGACGACACAACAACATCCATGCCAAAAAATCCGGACACATTGTTGCTGAATAACAAAGTGAAAAAGAGTGTTAGATCCAACCCGTGTGTCTTGAGGAACGGAATGAGCTGTGAAAGCGGGAGAGCCGCACCGAGAATCGCCGCGAGCAGGTAAAGTATCTGCATGGGTTACTCTTTGATTTTCTCGCACCGCGGAAACGGCAAGGTCAATTCAACGGCGTACACGTCTTGCTCAGTCGTGAGTTTGACCACATTGCTAAAAACGTTGACGTTGTTGCGCTCACTCTTCGCAATCAGGTCATCGACTTTAGGACAGTTTCTGTACATGCCTTTCGTGACCCACTCTTCCGCCGACAGCTCACCCGTCAAACCTTTTAAGACCGTGAGAGTGAAGCGACCGGCATCATCAGTTTGCTCATCTACGTCGCCGTCAACACTTTCCTTTGGCTTAGTGACCTTAAACTTCACCCACTTCTCAACAACGGGATTACCATCGGAGTATTGCAAGACACCTGTAATCGTAACGGTTTCCTCCAGCTTGGGAATAACGATGTCAAGGTTGGCCAGTCTCTCGCCGGGTCTAATATTAATTACAGCCGCTCGCTCGCGCTGCGTTACGTTTGGATAAAATATCTTCGGAAACGGCTCGCGATTACTTGGCTTTCCATCCTGATTTGCGACAAGCACGTATTCGCCTTCAGGAATCTCAGTGATTTCGAACCGGCCCTTTTCATCGGAGCAATCTGATGGTCCCCAGGCGTCTTGACCAGGTCGCAGCAAGTAAACACAGACGCGACTCATTGCATTGCCCTTGGGATCAAGCACTCTGCCTCGAACTGAGTTTTCAACAGTAAAGGCAATGTCAACACTCGCGTGTTTCTTTGGTTCAAGCATAATTGCGACTTGCCTGGGCGACTTCATTTCCCATCGTCCAGATTCATCTGTCACAACACTCGCAGAGTATTTGAGAAAGTAACGATCAATCTGCCAGCCTGGTGGCATTTCTGGTTCTATAAAATACTTCCCGGGCGGTAAGCCATAAATCTCGAATACTCCATCATCGTTCGTCTTTGTTTCGTAAGTCTTATTTGCTCCAATGATCTTGATTTTCTTACCGTCAACATCGATATCGGGATACGAGAAGCCACCGCCAATGCTTCCAGAGATTCGAGTTTTGCCACGAACCTTCGCGATATTTTCGAGGTAAAGCAGATCCTCAGAGACCCTATGCAATCCCCTTGAGCGTCCGCAGAAAGAAGTGAACCACAAACCAGTGGAGAGTTTCGGGCGCGTCAGGTAGAACAGGAATTGGCGTCCAACTGATTCTTCGCTGAAGGTCCAGATGCAATCGGCTCCACCGCCTTGTCCAAAAACAATTTCATCTCTTGCTTTGAGCTTTCCTTTGAATACCTTCTCTACAACCAGAGTCGCAGACCTTATGCCATCAACAAGAAATTCGGTTTCTGTGTCTTTTACCTTCTCGACCTTCTCGACAGATGTAGCTCTTAAAATAACGACTTCATCAGATTGTTCGAATGCTTCGAGCACTGTGGGTCGCGGACCACACGAGCAGGCGTTTGCGGTTTTCGTCGTAGTGAGGAGTAAAGCGACAGAGAACAATGAAAAGAGCAGGCAGCGGAAGGAAGAAGATCGCATTTAGTTCTCTCCTTGAATGACTGTAGGGGTGGCCCTCTGTGGCCACCCGTCGCGTTATTTCATCGAACGGGTGGCCACGGAGGGCCACCCCTACAGTTGGTTCCAAGAGTTATTTCGCATTCGCCGCGAACGCGTACAATGCATTGCGTGTGCGGATATAGAGATTGCCACCAGCGATAGCGGGTGTGGCCCATACCTCGTCATCCAGATCGTTCGTGGCGAGGATTTCCCACTGCGCATCAGCTTTAAGCACGGTCACTTTTCCGCTCGCGCTTACCACGAAGATCTTGCCATCTCCAGCCACAGGAGATGCGTAGTACTCCTCGAGCGCGTTCGGCGTACGGCCCTGTTTCAAAACTTGTCCACTCGCCGGATCCAAACTCGAAACTATCCCACCCTCTTTCATCAAGTACATCACGCCACGATAAACCAACGGCGCCGGAATACCTGGATATGATTTCGTAAGCCGCCAGGCGACGTTCGACGTTGTGACATCGCCCTGACCGGCTAAACGAACTGCCGTCAGTCCGTGGCCCGACGTAGTTGAGTTGCGAATGAAGTCGTGCTCGGCCCGCTCGATGTATCCGTCGCTATTCGCATCGAGCCAGCCAAAGTGCTCTAAAGCTTCCTTTTGTGACTTCACTTCATCGCGGTGAATTCGCTGGTCTTTATCAGCGTCGAATTGCTTCAGCATCTCATCGAAGGGTGGCAAAAACGGTTCATCAGCGCCCTCTCCGATCACGTAGACCATTTCTGTTCCCAGGACCGGTACGCCTTTCGGATACGAGCCGATCTTAGTCACCCACCACAATCGCTCACCTTTATCGAGCGAATACGCGTCGACACTCTGCGAGCCGAGCACGATCACTTGCGCTGGTCCATCCTTCGGTTTGTAAATCGCCGGAGTAGAATAAGCCTCGAAGTTAGGACGGCTCTTCTTCCACAGTTCTTTTCCATTGCGCGCATCGACAGCAATGATGAAAGAACCGGCACGCTGATCGCAGACCATCACGAGCATGTTACCGACGATAACAGGCGATCCACCCATACCGTAGAAGCTGTTGAAAGGTCCTAACGGCACGCGCCATCGTTCCTTGCCGTCTGGGCCATAAGAGATGAGTCCGAGTTCTGCAAAAAACACGAACACGTTCTTTCCGTCGCTCACAGGAGTTGGCGAGGCTCCATCGTTGGCCTTATAGATCGTCATATGTCGCGCGCGTACTGCATCACGGCGCCACAAGACTTTTCCGGTTTTTCGATCGAGAGCGAGCGTGATCAGTTTGTCGCCTTCGGTTGCGGTTAGAAAGATGCGCTCGGCGGTGATGACTGGTGATGAGCGAGCGAAAGGAACGGGTGTTTTCCAGGCCACGTTCTTTGTCGAGCTAAACTCAGCAGGTAGAGGAAAGCCCTCGGCGACGCCTGTGCCGTTTGGTCCACGGAATTGCAGCCATTCATCGGTACGGCCCTGCTGTCCGTATAAAGTAGATTCAGTGACAACCAAAAACGCGATTGCGATAAATAGAAGGGAACGGGAGCGTTTCATGTTTCTTATGGTGGTTCGGGGCGATCGAACGCACGTCCTTTCTGGGCAAGGTAGTTCCGGGTACTGGCTAATTCTCGCTCAGTCTTTGGAGGTACGCAATACTCTCTGCGGTTCTCTGCGTATCTCTGCGCTCTCTGCGTTAAGACATCAACTCAAACGCAGAGAGCGCCGAGATACGCAGAGAACCGCAGAGAAACAAAATAAGGAGAAACGATTATGAGTCAGCAGGAACTGGCTAGACCAACTGCCGCAATAGACCGTGCATGGGCCATTCTGTTTGCGCGCCTGGTTCTCGGTTTGATTTTCTTCATGGCCGGAGTCATGAAGGTGTTTCAGCTCGGACCACTCAATCACGCTCGCAAATACTTCCTGCCCTTCGCCGACACGTTTCTGCCGGTCTGGTCGCTTTGGGCCACCGGCGTTGTGATTCCGTTCGTTGAGTTAATTGCAGGCGCGCTGGTGATACTCGGGCTTCGTGTTCGCGAGGCATTAGTGGCACTGGGCTTCGTGCTTGCGATCGTCACTTTTGGACATCTGCTGCACGAGCCTCTTTACGAGTTTCACACTCACGTGATACCTCGGCTTGCATTGCTCTTGTTTGTTTTTCTCCTGCCGCGCGCTGACGACCGTTTTTCGCTCGACTACGTTTTAGCAAAACGGTCTGTCGATTTTGGGGTACGCCAAACGACTATTGGTTAAAGGGAGGAGATTAAGATGTCTAATAAAAAATCGCTCTGGGCTGGACGAATCCTCAGCGCACTGCCGGCGTTATTTCTACTGCTCGACGGCATTATGAAACTGGTGAAACCGCCATTTGTCGTCGAGGCTACGGTACAGCTCGGATGGCCTGAGAGTGTAATTGTCGCTCTCGGCGTCGTGCTGGTCGCCTGCACGATACTGTATTTAATCCCGCGGACGGCCGTACTCGGCGCGATCCTTTTGACCGGTTATCTGGGCGGTGCGGTCGCTACGCACGTTCGCGTCGGCGGTCCATTATTTTCCATCCTCATGCCTGTTATTCTTGGAGTGATGCTCTGGGGCGGTCTTTACTTACGCGACGAACGCGTTCGATCATTGGTATAAGATAATTGCGATGATCAAGACACCTCTACGGATCGCCATCCTCCTTCTGGTTTGTATAACCGCGGCGGCTCAGCAGTCGACAGACACCTCAATGAGCCGCTTCCAGGCCGGACTCGAGGCCCAGAAGGCGAGACAATACGAACAGGCATTGCGCGACTATGCGATCGCGCTACAACTCGATCCGAAAAACTTCCTCGCGCAGTTCAACGTCGCCAGTTGCTACGCTGAGCTTGAGCGCTGGCAGGACGCAATCACCGCTTTTCAGGCAGCCCTCGCGTTGAGACCAAACGAGGCCATGACATATGTCGGCCTCGCCAGCGTCTATGTGAGAATGGACCGCACCACTGAAGCGATCGACGCCTTAAAACAAGCACTGCGCCTGAATCCAAAACTCACCGCCGCACATCGTGCGCTCGCAAGTTGTTATGTTCGTTTGAACCAGCATGACCAGGCGATCAGGATTCTTTCCGAAGGAGCCCAGCTAACGCCCGACGATCCAGAGATCCTTCGAGATCTCGCCGCGGCATACATCGTTGCCGGATCGTTTCAGCAGGCGATCGAGCTCATTAACCGGGTCATTGCTTTACAACCTAACCAGGTAAACGACTACATCGGTCTCGGCATTGCTTATGAACGAGTGGGCGATCTGCAATCAGCGGTGAAAGCACATGCACAGAGCGTGCGGCTTGATCCGTCAAGCGCTCAGTATCAATACAATCTTGGCGTCACCTTACAGAAAACCGGAAACCACAAGGCAGCAATCGCGGCACTAAAACGCGCCACCGAGCTGAAACCTGACTGGGCCGACGCTTATTACTTCCTTGGCATCTCGCATTACGATCAGGGGGAAAATGAAGACTTCCTAAAAGCCCTCAAAGAAGCAAATCGCCTGATGCCCGAGGCGCCCGAGATACTGATCAAATTCGGACATGCGCTGCGCGCCAACGGCAAGTTCGCGGAAGCGATTGAGCCTTTGGAAAAAGTCGTGGCCGTACGTCCAAATGATGCCGAGCTTTTATATCTGCTTGGCAACACCTGTTTGATGGCGACCAAATATGACAAAGCGATCAAGGTCCTCAACCAGGTGCTGGTATTACAACCGGATCACGCCGAAGCACGAGAACGCCTGCGCGTCTCGATAGCAAGAAAGAACCTGCAGCCTCGTCTCTCTTTACTGAAGCAACAAGTGGAAGAAAATCCTCGCGACTGGAAAGCGCACGCGCGATTAGCCGAGGCGTATCACGCCGGCGGAATGTTTCTTGAAGCTAATGAGGAGTATGCGAAAACGCTGGAGCTCGAACCGAATCATTTCGAAACGAAGGTGAGTTGGTGTGTTAACTACTCAGAATGGGGTGAGTTGGACCAGACAGTCGCGTGTTATCAGGATGTAATCAAGCAAAAGAAGCATCATGTGTTGTACATGAGTCTCGGTGATGCGTATCAACATCAGGGGAAGTTTGACGAAGCGATCGCGGCGTATCAGAAGTCGATCGAGTTGAAGCCTGAATTCGCGTTCTCGCTTTACGGGCTTGGCTATCTGTACATGAAGCAGGGACGCTACGAAGAGGCGATTCAGCCGTTACAAAAACTGATCTCGGTTGAGCCCAAACACATTTACGGCAATCACGCCCTCGGCATGACCTACGTGGCGCTGGGAAATAAGACTGCCGCGATGCAGCAGTACTACATCCTCGAGAACCTCGACGCTCGTGCCGCGGCGGATCTGCTGAAGGCCATTCCGAAGTAGGCCCCAAAAAGGCACAAAAGAAGTTCAGCCACAAAAGGCACAAAAAATCTAGCCACAAAAAGGCGCAAAAACACACAAAACAAATATGAGTGTTCGAAATTTTACTGCGCGTTGCGGTCGCGTGTCGTTGATAAGTCTCCTTCTGATGGCGTGCGTATTAAACGTGCTGGGCCAGACCGGCAGACGGGAACTCACGCTTGAATGGATCTTTGGACCGGAAGGCCGGACGGTGGCGAGTGTTCCCGCGACGGCGTGGCTCGATGATGGAGCTCTCGTCATACTCGACGATCGTCGTCCACCAGCCGCACGAACGTTTGAAAAGTTGAATCCGGCAACGGGCCAGAGACAGACGATCGTTGATGCCGCGCGTGCGCTGGCGGATCTCAAACGTGCCGTCGAGGGAATGAATCCAGACGCTTTGCCTTGGCCGCTCGCTTTCGATGGACCAGGACGGCAAGCGTTGTACATATTCAAAGGCGATGTTTTCGTTCTCGAATTACAAACTGCGCATTTCCGGCAGCTCACTGCAACGCCCGCCGAAGAAACATCCGCGAGCTTTTCTCCGAACAGCCGCCGCGTCGCTTACGTGCGCTCCAACAATCTCTATTTCTTCGACCTCGACGCTAATCGTGAAACGCAGATCACGCGCGATGGTTCAGACACGCTGCTCAACGGAACGCTCTCATGGGTCTACTGGGAAGAAGTCTTTGGGCGCCGCGATATTGGCTACTGGTGGGCGCCGGACTCACAAGCAATCGCGTATCTTCAGTCTGACGAATCAGAAGTGGACCTCAGTTACTTCACTGACTTTGTGCCTTTCTCACCGCGTGTTGTGCGACAGCGCTATGCGAGAGCAGGCCGCGCGAATCCTCGCGTGCGACTCGGAATAAACGAGTTGGGACAGGCCAACACCAACTGGGTTCAGATAACAGACAAACCATTCGAATACATCGTGCGCGCCAAATGGCTGCCTGATGGCCGGCAGTTGAGTTTGGAGACTATGCCGCGTGTTCAGACCGAGCTGAATCTGTATTTCGCCGATCGCAAAACCGGGAAAACTACACACGTACTCACAGAGACTGATCCCGGTTGGGTAAACATGGCGGACGATCTCTACTTCTTCAATGACGGACGGCACTTTCTTTGGCCATCCGAGCGAGACGGCTACCTGCATCTTTACCGTTACCGGATCGATGGCGCGCTCGAGAACCAGGTGACGAAAGGACAATGGGCGCTCGCGAGCGCGGGAGGCATCGCGTTTTGGGTACGTCAGGCCCTCGTCGGTGTTGATGAAAAGAATGGTTGGGTTTATTTCACTGCGCTCGAGCAGTCGTCGGTAGAAAGACAGTTGTATCGCGTTCGGCCTGATGGATCCGGGTTCATGCGCGTTTCGAAAGAGCCTGGTACACATCGCATCTCGATGTCGCCGGATGCGCGATATTTTCTCGACAGATATTCAGACGTTCGTACGCTCCCGTCGTTGCGACTGCATGCGAGTGACGGTCCAGTCATGCAATCGCTCGCTGCTCCGCGCACGGAGTTGCTGGCTTCATATGACGTGCAGTTTCCTGAGTTGTTGACGATTCCGGCGGACGACGGCTTTCCGATGCCTGCCGAAATTCTGAAGCCTAAGAATTTCCGTGGGGATCGAAAGTATCCGATCGTGATGTTTATCTATGGTGGAGCATCTGCACCGCAGGTCCTCAACGCCTGGCAGGGAGATACGCTGTGGAACCAGGTATTGCTTGACGCCGGTTATGTCGTCGTCAAGGTTGATAATCGATCAGCGACAGGCATCAGCAAGAAGTTGGAGAACACAGTCCTCAAACGTTTGGGCGAACCGGAGACAATCGATCTGGTAGCTGCGGCGCGTTGGTTGAAAAAGCAGAGTTGGGCCGATCCAACGCGTGTCGGAGTGTGGGGCTGGAGTTACGGCGGTTACATGACACTGAACCTGATGACTCGATCGCAGGAGTTCAAAGCCGGCATATCAGTCGCGCCGCTCGTCGACTGGCGCTACTACGACACGAAGTGGACCGAAGGCGCCATGCGCACGCCGCAAGAGAATCCGCAAGGTTACGAAAATACATCCTTGATCCCGCTTGCAAAACAAATGCACGGACGTGTTTTGATCGTCTTCGGTACTTATGACGACAACGTTCATCCTTATAACGAGTTCGCCTTCATCGACGCCTTGATCGCCGCGGGGAAGAGGTTTGACATGATGGCCTACCCGATGCGCAAGCACGGCATCTCGGACGAAGCCGCCCAGCTTCATTTGTATCGACTGATGCTCGACTTCTGGAAATCAAATCTTTAGCCACAAAAAGGCACAAAAAGCACAAAATCGATCAATTATCCGTTTTTCGCTTTTTGTGCCTTTTTGTGGCTCCTCTTGTTTTCCCATATGAGCCGGTGTATTCTCCTATGGCCAAGCCATAGGAGAACCGGTGTCAAACAAAACTGAAATCTGGCAGGGGACGCTTGCCTTGATGATCCTGAAGACCCTCGACACGCTCGGGCCGCTTCATGGATATGGGATTGCCCGTCGTATTGAGCAGATCAGCGAAGATCGACTCTCGCCAAACTACGGAACGCTTTATCCCTCCCTGCTGAAACTCGAGCAGGAAGGCTGGATCGCCGCTGAATGGGGTGTTTCGGAAAACAACCGCAAGGCAAAGTTCTACAAACTCACCCGCTCCGGACGTAAACAACTCGAAAGAGAAACCAAAGAGTGGAACCAGACCACCGCGATCGTCGCGCGTTTTTTTGAACCGGTGGAGGATTAGTCATGAAACTTCGCGCCTGCTTGTTGAGATTCAAAGGCTTATTTCTGAAAGACGCGCGCGAACGCGAACTCGCGGACGAGCTGGAGAGTCACCTGCAGATGCATATCGACGACAACATCCACGCCGGAATGTCGCCGCAGGAAGCAAGGCGCGTCGCCGTGATGAAGCTGGGTGGCCTCGATCAAACCAAGGAAGCCTATCGCGATCGCGCGGGGATTCCATTTGTCGAAAATGCGGTCCAGGATCTGCGCTTCACGTTAAGACAGCTCCGCAAAAATCCGGCGTTCACCGTTACCGCCACCACGATGGTAGCGCTCGGCATCGGTGCAAGCGTCGCGATCTTTGCATTCGTCGATGCCGCGCTCATCAAGCCATTGCCCTATAAAGATCCTTCGCGTCTTCTGGCTGTCACGGAATCAACGACAGACATTCCGGTCGCCAACATTTCATACATTGACTATCTCGACTGGAAGAAACTGAACAGAGTTTTTGAATCACTGGAGGTCTACTGGCCACTGCCGCACACGATAAGCACGCCGGCAGGGATGGAAATGGTCGATGGCGCCCAGGTGACTGCCAGTTTCTTCCGTACGCTCGGAGTTGGTCCTTTGCTTGGTCGTGATTTTCATCCAGGAGAAGACGAGCCCGGCGCGCCTCGTACTTTGGTCCTCAGTTACGCGTCCTGGCAGAAGCGTTTTGGTGGCAGGCAGGAGATCATCGGCCAGTCAATAACTGTGGATGAGGAGCCTTTCACCATCATCGGAGTACTGCCGCAAAACTTCCATTTCGCGCCCGTCGAGAATGCCGAGTTTTGGACCACCGTGAACACTAGCTGGGGCTGCTTTAAAACACGGCATTGTCACAATCTGGACGGAATTGCGCGTCTCAAAGACGGTGTGTCAGAACAGGCAGCCCTCGCTGATGTCACGCGTATTGCAAAAGAACTCGAGGCGCAGTATCCGGATTCAAATCGGGACGTGGGCGCAACCGTCGCTCCGCTATCCGAATTAATTGTCGGAGACGTTAAGCCCGTTCTGTTGCTACTACTCGGCGGCGCTGCGTTACTGCTCTTAATCGCGTGCATCAACGTCGCAAGTCTTTTACTCGTCCGTTCTGAAACGCGTCGACGCGAGTTGTCCGTTCGACGTGCGCTTGGCGCGACCAGAGCGCGATTGATTCGTCAGTTTGTGATTGAAGGTCTCGTGATCGTTGTCATCGGCAGTGTCGCAGGGCTCGCCGGCTCGCATTGGGCCATGCAGATCTTAAAAGGTCTTATTCCCACTGACATGATGTCGGGCATGCCATATCTCAACGAGCTGGGATTGAATTCACGTGTGCTCATCTTTGCCGGCGCTCTCGCCACATTTGCGGCAGCATTGTTTTCACTCACTCCTGCCTTTCGTCTTTCGAGCCTGGACGTCAGGGAAGGCATGGCTGAAGGCGGTCGTGGCAATGCCGGTAAAGTCTGGACGCGAATCGGCTCGAAGCTTGTGGTCCTGGAATTAACGACAGCCATGGTGTTGTTGGTCGGAGCTGGTCTCCTCGGTAAGAGTTTGTATCGTTTGCTGCAAGTTGGTTTGGGTTTCGAACCAAAGCATCTGATCACGATGAGAGTTGGAGCACCTTATTCGGCCTACGGAGAAGATGAGAAAGCGGCGGTGGCGCTCGGGCGAAAAGTGGTCGCTGAGATCAAGAGTCTGCCGGGCGTAACATCAGTTGCTCTGGCTCAGACTCTGCCTTTGACGTTCAATTCCAACACCAACTGGATCAGGTTTGTTGGCCGTGCTTATAACGGTGAGCGCAACGAAGTACTGCAGCGCGGCGTCAGCTCAGACTATTTCAACACACTACAAGCGAATCTTTTACGAGGCCGAACATTCACAGACGCCGATGATTTGACCAAACCCAACGTCGTCGTTATCAATCAAACTTTGGCGAAGAAATATTTTCCTGGTGAAGATCCGATTGGCCAACGCATTGCTGACAATGATCTGAATCCGAGATCGATAAAGGAAATTATTGGCGTTGTCGACGACATCAGGGAAGGGCCACTGGATGCGGAGGTCTGGCCCGCCTATTACCACGCTTTCAATCAATTTCCTAACAATAGTTTTGCCGTGGTGGTCCGGACTTCACAGGAAGGCGAGTCGCTCATACCAACCGTTGCTGATGCAATACGCCGGATCGATTCAAGAATCAATATTTCGGGTGAGACAACGATGACGGCGAGAGTTAACAATGCGCAGACAGTTTACTTGCGCCGTTCCTCGACGTGGGTCGTTGGCGGTTTCGCCGCTGTGGCATTGTTGCTCGGAGTTGTCGGACTCTACGGCGTGATTGCTTACTCGGTGAGTCAACGTACTCGCGAAATCGGAGTGCGAATCGCGCTCGGCGCACAACGCGGCACTGTTTATCGACTCGTCATTAAGGAAGCAGGCGCACTGGCACTCGCGGGAATAGTGATCGGCACCGGTTGCGCGATCCTCGCCGCCTCGCTGATGCGCAAACTACTCTTCGGCACTCCACCGTGGGATCTCACCACACTCATTTGCGTGGCTGCTGTGTTAGGCGCTTCTGCATTGCTGGCGAGCTTCCTTCCCGCACGACGTGCGGCGTCCGTCGATCCGATCTCAGCACTGCGCGCTGAATAGATGTAGCCGTGGAGGACGAAGCGCGCTTGGATCGGGTCAGTACAGGGAGCGGTAGCGACCTGGTCAACCGTTGGAGTCAAAAACCCAATTACTCACCAGGTCGCTACCGCCCCCTGCACTGACCCGAAGCTATGGAGGACCAGTCATGAAACTTCGCGCCTGGTTGTTGAGATGCAAAGGACTATTTCTGAAAGACGCGCGCGAACGCGAGCTCGCGGACGAGCTCGAGAGTCACCTGCAAATGCATATCGACGACAACATCCGCGCCGGGATGTCGCCGCAGGAAGCGAGGCGCGTCGCCGTGATGAAGCTGGGTGGCCTCGATCAAACCAAGGAAGCCTATCGCGATCGCGCGGGGATTCCATTCCTCGAAAATGCGGTGCAGGATCTGCGCTTCACGTTCAGACAACTCCGCAAGAACCCGGCATTCACGGTCACTGCAACAATGATGGTCGCGCTCGGGATCGGCGCCAGCGTCGCGATCTTCGCATTTGTCGATGCCGCACTCATCAAGCCATTGCCCTATAAAGATCCTTCGCGTCTGGTCTACGTCACGGAAACTACGCCCGACATTCCGCGCGGTGTGATTTCATACCCTGACTATGTCGACTGGAAGAAACTCAACCGCGTTTTCGATTCGCTCGACGTCTACAATCAGCGCGGTTATGTGATAAGCACGCCCTCCGGTGTAGAAATGATCGACAGCGCCCGCGTGACCGCCGGCTTCTTTCGTACGCTCGGTGTTGGTCCTTTGCTTGGTCGAGATTTTGCTGAAGGCGAAGACAAGCCCGAAGCGCCTCGCACTTTAATGCTCAGCTATGCGTCATGGCAAAAACGTTTTGGCGGTAGACCAGAGATCATCGGCCAATCGATAACCTCAGATGACATTCAGTACACCGTCATCGGCGTCCTGCCTCAGAACTTTCATTTCGCGCCAGTCGAAAATGCCGAATTCTGGTTCGCACTTAACCCGATCGGCACGTGCTTCGAGAGACGGAGTTGTCACAGTCTGCATGGAGTCGCACGTCTCAAAGACGGCGTATCGAATGAAGCCGCACTCGCCGATGTCACACGCATCGCCAGAGACCTCGAGGCTCAATATCCCGACTCAAATCGAGGCCAGGGCGCATTTGTCGCACCGCTATCCGAAGTAATCGTCGGAGAGGTTAAGCCTATTCTGCTGCTGCTACTCTGTGGCGCTGCGTTGTTGCTTCTAATCGCGTGCATCAACGTCGCCAGCCTCCTGCTCGTGCGCTCGGAAACGCGTCGCCGTGAGTTGTCTGTTCGACGTGCTCTTGGCGCCACGAAAGCCCGATTGATTCGGCAGTTTGTGATTGAGGGCCTCGTGATCGTTGTCATTGGCAGTGTTGCCGGTCTCGTGACTTCTTATTGGGCCATGCAGATCTTAAAAGGACTCATTCCCACTGACATGATGGCGGGCATGCCATACCTAAACGATCTGGGACTCAACCCTCGTGTGCTCATCTTTGCGATCGCTCTCGCTGTATTTGCAGCCACACTCTTTTCACTAACCCCTGCCTTTCGCCTGTCGAGCTTAGACGTTCGTGAAGGCATGGCTGAAGGCGGTCGTGGCAGTGCTGGTAAAGTTTGGACGCGAATCGGTTCCAAGCTGGTGGTCCTGGAATTAACAACCGCGATGGTGTTGCTGGTTGGAGCAGGATTGCTCGGCAAGAGTTTTTATCGCTTGCTGCAGGTAAGTGCAGGTTTTGAAACAAAGCATCTGATCACCATGCACGTCCGAGCACCTGAGTCACCTTACGGAGAAGATCCGCAGGCGCTGGCGCTGCAACGAAAGGTGGTGGCGGAAGTTCAAAATCTTCCGGGCGTAACCTCAGTGGCACTCGCTGATGTACTGCCCTTGTCCTACAACGGCAACACCGACTGGATCAGGTTTGAGGGTCGCGCGTTCAACGGCGAACACAACGAGGCTAATCAACGAGGAGTGAGCTCGGAGTATTTCAACACATTGCAAGCGAAGCTCTTGCGTGGACGAATGTTCGCAGACGCGGACGATATGAGTAAGCCGCGCGTGGTCGTTATCAATCAAACATTGGCGAAGAAGTTTTATCCCGGTGAGGACCCGATTGGCCGGCGATTTGGCGACTTTGACCAGAGTCCTAGATCGATGAAGGAGATCATCGGCATCGTCGACGACATCAGAGAAGGGGCGTTGGATTCGGAGATTTGGCCCGCTTACTATTATTCCCTCAATCAACAACCTGACAATGGCTATTGGGTCGTGGCCCGCACTTCACAGGCAGACGAGGCGCTCATACCAACAGTTGCAGACGCAATACGCCGAATCGACTCGAGAATTAATATTTCAGGCGAGACAACGATGACGGCGCGAGTCAACAATGCGCAGACGGTTTACTTGCGGCGCTCGTCCACGTGGGTCGTTGGAGGTTTCGCGGCGGTGGCGCTGTTGCTCGGCGTTGTCGGACTCTACGGCGTGATTGCTTACTCGGTGAGCCAACGTACTCGCGAGATCGGAGTGCGGATCGCACTGGGTGCACAACGAACCACTGTTTATCGACTCATCATCAAGGAAGCGGGTGTGTTGGCACTCGCAGGAATCGTGATTGGAACCGGCTGTGCGATCCTCGCCGCGTCGCTAATGCGCAAACTACTCTTCGGCACTCCACCCTGGGATCTGACAACTCTTCTTTGCGTGGCCGCAGTGTTGGGAGCATCAGCGCTATTGGCGAGCTTCCTCCCCGCACGACGCGCAGCGTCTGTCGATCCGATCTCTGCACTGCGAGCCGAATAGAATTCTTCTCTGCGTAGCCTCTGCGTCCTCTGCGCCTCTGCGGTGATCGTTGTCGTTAACCACAGAGACGCAGAGGACGCAGAGGTTACGCAGAGAAATCCAAAATGTTGTAGTTGTCTAAAGTCTTCCTCAACCTCAGCAATCCATTAATTACTCGCTAATCCAATTCCAACAATTCCGATTATTTGGTTTCTGCTACGAGTCGGCCTGACGGCGTGACGAACTGGCTTTAGTCAATGCCAGTGTGGAGGGCACAGTCGTTGCACCTTTCCAAAGCTCTCACCAATGGACCAATCCAAAGTTTTGGAAGGAGAATGTAAATGAAACTTACAAGAAACTGTATCCTCCTGGTCATTTGTCTTTGCCTGGTGGGCATTGCTAATGGCCAGGAAACTACGGGCGTTATCGAAGGCACTGTCGTAGACGCACAAGGCGCACGAGTTGCCGGCGCCACCGTGCTGGTTGAAGGGAACGCGTTCAGCCGCACCGTCACAACAGACGGCGAAGGTTTTTATCGAGTCTTACAAGTCCCGGCGGGTAAGTATTCGATTACGACCAGCGCTGCCAACTTCGCGACCGAAAAGAGTGAGAACGTAACAGTCACACTCGGCCGCGCAACTACTGCCGACATCACACTGAATGCCGGACAAGTTTCGGCTAATGTCGTTGTAACCGCGGCTGACGTTGCCGCCATCGACACGACCTCAAACAAAATTCAAACCAATATCACCACGGACATCATCAACGCAGTTCCTCGCGGAACTAAAGTCGATAGTGTATTGAAGCTTTCAGGCGCAACCAGAGAAGAACCTCTGAGCCGTGGTTTTCAGGTAGACGGCGCGAGCGGCGCAGAGAACACTTTCGTCATCGATGGTTCTGAAGTCACAAACTTCCGCACCGGCCAATTACGCGAAACCAATAACTTGCCTTTCCAATTTGTACAGGAAGTGCAAGTAAAGACGAGCGGTTTCGATGCTGAGTTTGGTGGCGCGACAGGCGGCGTGATCAACGTTGTCACCAAGAGCGGTGGCAATGAATTTCACGGCGACTTTGGGATGCAGTTCGAGACGGATGCTCTCAGTGCGCGACAAAATCTCACCGGGAAAGTTAACAACAGTGACCCGCAGTTTCAGGCCAATCCGCTTATCCAGGGAACCAGTGCCGCGGTTTTGAGTTACATCAATCCACCGGGAGACAACTTTAACAACACTTATCCCAGCGTCACGGTCAGTGGACCAGTTGTTAAAGACCGGCTCTCGTTTCTCGTAAGCGCGGCGCCGCAGTTTTATCACTCGTTCCGCTCGTTCAATTTTGCAAATGGACAAACGGTGGACTACACGCGCAACGTGCGAAACGACTATGAGTTTGCACGTCTCGATTCATCCATCGGGAGCAAGCTGCGCTTGTCCGGGACTTTCACCTACAGCCCGCAGCGCGAACACGGACAGATTCCCTCATACACGACGTCAGCGCCGCCTTCAAATGACTTCAGTCAACTCGGCGGACGCGTGGCGGCAAACAATGTCACAGGCAGTGGCACTTGGACTCCGACAGCCAAGCTTGTGATCAGCGGCCGCTTTGGTCGTAACTATCTGAACGAAAAAGATAGCTCTTACGGTGTTCCAGCCGGACCGCGCATTCGCTGTCTCAACGGCGGCAGTCCTGCTGGCGTGCCGGCGACGAATCCGTGCGCTTCCGGTTTCAACAGTACGTCAGACATTACCAAGACGAGCAAAGATATTTCGATTCGCAACACGATTGAAGCTGACGCGAATTACCTCGTTGATAGTATGGCCGGTCGTCACAATTTCAAGTTTGGCTACCAGCTCAACAAGCTTTCCAACGATGTGGACCAGGGATACTTTGGTATCGGTGAAGTGCGCTTGTTCTGGGGACAGTCAGATCGCGGTATCGGTCCGGGAGTTTGTCCGACAGGCCCATGCTCCTCGTTCGGTTATGGCTATCTTCAGGATTTCGGTACGGTCGGTTTGGCGAAGAGCACCAACACCGGTCTCTACGTTCAGGATAGCTGGCAACCGAAGCCTCGCCTGACACTGAACCTTGGTCTCCGTCTCGAGAATGAGGACGTCCCGTCGTTCACTGAAAACGCGCAGGCGATCAAGTTTGGTTGGGGCTCGAAGCTCGCGCCGAGACTGGGTTTTGCTTACGACGTTTTTGGCGATGGCCGGATGAAGGTGTTTGCCAGTTACGGCAAATTCTACGATCGCTTCAAGTACCAACTTCCGCGCGGGTCATTCGGTGGCGACAAACTGTTGCGCTACTTCTTCCCGCTTGCCGATCCAAACTACACCACTTACACGCGAGCTTACGCACTCTCGCACACGTTGGTTGGACCACTTGATTTCCGAGTTCCTTCCGATGATCCGTCAGACAACCGTGTCGATCCGGATCTAAAACCGGCTCGACAAACTGAATTCACCGTGGGTACTGAGTATGGCTTGACTAACACCATGGTATTCAGCGGTCGTTACACGCGCAAGAATCTTGACCGCACGATCGAAGACGTTGGTTTCATCGATGCTGCGGGCAACGAGAATTTCTTTATCGCGAATCCGGGTATGGGCCTCGTGTCTCAGCCTTTTGCGCCGGGACTGCCCGCGTCACCGCTGGCGAAACGTCTCTACAACGCAATGGAGTTGCGTCTCGACAAACGTTTCACCAATAACTATTTCTTCAACCTCAGTTACACGTACAGCCGTTTGACTGGTAACTACTCGGGTCTGTCGAGCTCGGATGAGCCGGACGCGCTTGGCGTCGGTCGATCGAGTCCAAACGTCAACAGGTTCTTCGATCTGCCGTTCCTCGGCTTTAACACGAACGGAGATCCGGACAATGGACTATTGGCGACTGATCGCCCACACGCATTCAAGGCATTTGGTTCTTACACGCTCGATTGGAAAGACTTTTTCGGTCACCGGTTGGATGGTTCAGGTTCCAACAGTACTGAGTTTGGACTGGCGTTCATCGGTTTGAGTGGAACGCCGGTGTCGACTCGCGTGCAACTCTATGGCGCGTATACATTCCTGACGACGCGTGGAGACTTGGGAAGAACGCCTGCGTTCACGCAGACGGATTTCCAGATGACGCATACGATCAAGTTGGGTGGTGAGGGACGATACGCGTTGAAGTTTGATGTGAATCTGCTCAACGCATTCAACGAGAACAATGTGTTGAGTTTGTTTTCACAGATCTCACCCGACTCTTTGACGGCGGGAAATTTTGGGATCAGTGATGCTGACGGGCTTGGTGAGTTGAATACTTTCCGGGCCGTGTTTGCCGGCGGACTCACAGATCAAATCCTGGCCGGTCTGGCTAACGGTAGTATCGCGAGAGATGCGAGATTCAATCAGCCGCTCACGCGACAGATACCACGTCAGGTACGCTTTGGTTTCCGATTCGTGTTTTAGGTTGGTTTAGGTTTTGGCGTTTAGATCAAGAGTCCATCCGCTTATCCGGATGGACTTTTGAGTTTTAGATTTGGCTTGCCGGTTTTGTTTGAGCGTTTGTCTCAAGAGTCAGGATCCACTGTCCAGGTTTGAGTTTGGATTCACGGTTTCTCCGCAACGCTCTGCTGGCGCAAACGTTGGATCAGCTTCTTTATCAACTCAACGTCTCTCGCATCCGGTTGGACCTTCAGAAATATTTCCAATTCATCGGCGGCTTCTTTGTATCGCTTCATCTGATTAAATAGCAGCGCCAGTTGCCAGTGCGCATCCGGCAGCTTCGAGTCAGCCAAAACATTTGCTCGCTTCAGGTAAGCCTCTGCCTCATCCGGCCGGCTTGTTTGACGCAGCGCAATCCCCAGCCACAGATTAGCGTTTACCGATCTCTCATTGAGCGATACTGCGCGTCTCAACGATTCGATTGCAGCTTGTGTCTGCTTGAGATTGTATTGGGCCACACCGAGCGCAAACGAGCTCGCAAATGACCTCGAGTTAACCTCCAAAGCTTTTGTAAGCGCCGGAATCGCAGCTTCATACTCGCGATCTTTCACTTGCTCCGTACCTAACAACTCGAGTGCGTCAAAGTACTGCGGGAAGATCTCGATGGCGCTCTTCAACGCGACGAACGCATCCTGTCTCTTATTGGATTTGAGTAGCTCGGATGCTTTCTGAAACTGCTTACGAGCCGGCTCCGGCACTTCCTGTACAAACACGACACCGCGCTTTGCTGTGCTGCCGGTGTTGTTCGTCGTCATCAGCACAAAATCGAGCTCCTCAAATGCGGCTCCGAAACCATGCGGCCTCGCGAGATCCACACGCTTGGTTTGGCTTACATAGTTTGTTCCTGCAGTTTGTATGCGGACTTGAAACGTTCCGTCCGAGAGTTTGCGGAAAACGAAAAGTCCCGAGCCATCAGTCTTGACCGTTCGAATAACCGAATCAACTTCATTCAGCAGCTCGACGCGAATGTCAGCAATCGGCGCACGCTGATCATTCGACACGTGACCGCTGATGGAATTGGAGTTTGTTTGCGTTGCCGTCAGGAAGCCGAGCGCCAACACGATGATCAATATGTGCGCAGCCATTATCGAATCACAGCTAAAACACAAAGGGGATAACCCCCTCTCTGTTTGTGACGAGGCGGCCTGTGGTTATGACGAGTAGGCATGCACCGCTTGAAAGAATTCGTGACACGTAACACAGAAAAAAGGCTTGACATGGTCCGGCATGGGGCATAGGATGCCGCAGTTTACTCGGTCGGTAATTGCTCTCACTGAAGCACGTGGTTTTAGCAGTAGCCGGCACTAACTCGACCCGAAGCATCAATGACTCCTCTCTACTTCATCCTTGCGCAAATCCGCAATCGGCAGATCCATGCGAAGTCTGAGAAGAATCTTATGTTTCGGACCAGACATTAGTTATCTCAAAAGTACCGAAACACCGCATATCGCTCCTGCGGTGTGAGCGCGAATGTTGGCCGCTACCCAAACGGCGGCTGTTTGGTCCTCAACCATTGACTGACTCTTTCAGTCTCTCACCTCCGGCTCTACTCAGCCGGTGTAAAGGAGAATGTCTATGAAGTTCCGCTCCACTTTTGCTCGTTTTCGTTTGCTCAGCAGTGTAATGGCTCTGGCTGTCTTGTTGAGTGCGCTGGCCGTAACCCCAGCCCGCGCAGACACATGTGCCGATATCTGCTCGGGTTGGACCAGCACGTCCGGCTGCACGACCTGTAACACCTGCTGCGTGCGTCCCGATAGCAGTTACTATTGCGTCGAAAAAAGTGACCGTGATTGTGGTTCCGGTGGTCCAGGGTTGCTCGATTAACACGATGCGGCCGCGGAGCACTTTCCGTTAAATAATACGAAAAAGCTTGACGCGGCCACCCAGTAAATGGCAAAAAGGTGGAGATACTCGCTTCTGCGAGGAGGAATCGCGAGGAGGAACCAATAGAATGGTTCAAATGAAGAGCGCGGCCCGTCGTGCTCTCAATGCCTCCAACCTTGCAGAATCCTTAACTTCACCTGGAGTTATTTCTACTTAACTCCAATCGTCGAGTATTTGCTCCACCCGAATCTATTAGACGACGTAACCGACCACCGGGAGGCTGGAGATATGCTCACACTCAAACGACTGTTCAAGCAAAGGTCGCTGTGGCGAACCACTAGTTCAGTCGGTTGTTTATTGGTCCTATCCTTATCAGCTCTGTCACAAACTGAGACTCAAAATAGAGTTGTCGCAGAACGGGCCAAAGATAGACGTATTACTCTGGATGCAAATGCGGCCGAAGCCCAACGACGCAGTTTTGCCACGTCGACGGTGATTTCGCTCGCTACAGAAGCCCGGAGCTACAAAGATCTGGAACTGAGATCTCGTGTGCTGGCTCGCGCCGCTGACGCCTTATGGAACGCAGACAACACCACGGCTCGGGCTCTGTTTCTGAGAGCGTGGGATGCTGCCGAAGCCGCTGATGCTGAGGGCCCTAAAATTGATACTAAACGTCTTCCCAAAGGCGTCCCAGCGGCCTTCGTGATTGGTCTGAAAAAAATGAGCGGCAACGATCTTCGTGTCGATGTACTGAGCCTCGCGTCACGTCGAGACCGAGCGTTGGGCGAACAATTCCTCGCGAAACTGAAAATTGAAAACATACGAGAGGGTGACGCAAAGAGTACAGCCCGCGCGCAAGATGTTTTTTCCGCTTCCGAGGCTAGTCAAAAAAGATTGCTGGTGGCTAACAAATTATTAGCTGCAGATGAGGTCAAGGCGGCAATAGAGTTTGCAGCCCCGGCACTGACACAAGTCAACGCGCAATCGATCGGTTTTCTTTCCGAGTTGCGGGTTAAAGACGCAGCGACTGCCGACAGGATCTTCGCAGATCTCCTGGCGCGTACCGAAGCAGACCCAATGGCAGATGCAAATACGATTTCCGGCTTGTCGTCGTACGCCTTCACACCAGGCTTTTACATAGTCTTCATGGACGGCAGTAACCCGTGGATGCAACCGGAGGGACCAACAGTCCCTCCCAATCTTGACCCTGCCTTGCGAAGTCGATTCTTCCAGGTCGCCGCTAACGTGCTCTTACGACCGGTGTCGCCTTCCGATCAGGACGTGAGCTCCGGCGGGCGCCGGGGCAGACTGATGGTTATCACGCGATTACTTCCGCTTTTTGAACAGTATATGCCAGAGACGGCGCCAGCGCTTCGTGCCCAGCTTACTGGGAACGAGGGTCGAAACATCGATCCTACCCACTCGTTATTAACTGAAGGCATCCGACCCGAAAATTTCAGCGCAGAAGTCGGTGACATTGAAGAGCAACTTGGTCGTGCGAAGTCGTCAAAGGAGCGCGATCAGATTTATGCGGCTACAGCGGCCAGAATTGCTCCGGCGGGCAACAAGCGCGCGCGTGAGTTTGCTGATTCTATCGATGAGTCGCGACTGCGGAAAAATATAAAAAATTACGTCGATCTTGAATTGATCAAATTTGCCATTCGAAAAAAGAATGCGAGCGAGGTGATCCAACTTGCAGGCGCCGGGGAACTGAATTGTCTCCAGAGCTCGTGGTCGTACACCCAGGCGGCCCATTTGCTCTTTGAATCAGATCGCGACAGTGCTCTAAATCTTCTCGAGAAAGCTACCGATGAAGCCGAGCGTATCAACCCAGATGACGGCGATGCAAGTTTCGCGCTCATCAATGTCGCTAACCAATTCCTCGCAATCGATCATACGCGCGCCTGGGAAGTAATGAACAAGACAGTCAAATTTGCAAACTCCGCTGAGGGGTTTACGGGCGACGACATTAGCATGCCGTCAGGATCGATGATCGTGACTAAAAACGGCACCAGGTTCATTCGCCTGCCGGACGCGGACTTCAACTTTTCACGTGTGTTGCGGGCGCTGGCCCAGGACGATCTGTTCCGCTCTATCGAGCTGGCAAAAGGTTTCAAATACGACGCTACGCGTGCCTATGCGACGCTTGCGATTGCCAAGGCTGTTCTCGAAAAGCCGATCGGGACGGTCGCCGCAAAGAATTGAAGAAAGGCCGGGTGAACTAACGTGCGGGCAAATCTCAGGTCGAACATCGAATTGGCAGCGCAAGTTGTAATCGCGATTGCGGTTGTGATCGCGGCCGGCGTTCTCGTGAAGCGAAACGTTTGGCCCGGACAAGCGAGCGGCAGAATAGCGAGCATTAGCACTGGAGAGCGGCTGAACGTTCCCAACGTCGACTGGGCGCAGAACAAAAAGAGTCTCGTCTTCTTCCTGAAGAAGGATTGTCCCTACTGCACTTCGAGCGCAGGTCTGTACCGGCAGTTAATCGATGAGGCGACAAGACGAAATATAAAGTGTATCGCGGTGTTCCCGAATACTTCCGAAGAAGCTCGCAAATACCTTCAATACATTGAACTCCCAATTGAGAATGTTTACACCGGCCCACTGGGCGCATCCAAAATAAGCGGCACGCCGACCGTCGTTTTTGTGGACGGAGGCGGGATCGTAAGGAGCGTTTGGATCGGCGCGCAAACTGATAGAGAACAGGAAATGCGCGACAAACTGCTTGCACTTTTTGACTCGTAGTCTTAGCCACAAAAAGGCACAAAAGCACAAAAGAAGGTAGAAAGACGAATCTTCGCTAGCTTTCTTCTTTTGTGCTTTTTGTGCCTTTTGGTGGCTAATTCTCCTAATAGATATTTCCACCGGCCTGGGTTGAGGTCACGGATCCGTTGTTTACGTTGAGCGTGTAGGCAACGCCGCCGGTGCCGGTCCACGTCGAGAGGTTGAAGGTGCCACCCTGCGGGACTTTGTAGACACCGATGTTCAGATACGTCATCGGGGTTTTTTCCGCGAGCACTTGAGCCGGACCGGGCGCTTGAAGGAAATAAGCGGCGCCGGCACCAACCATCGTCGCGGCGCCGGTCGGTAGCACTAGTAACGCTGTCTCTTCATCAATTCCGATCGCACGCGGCTGCGCGGCCCAGCCGTTGTTTACAATGCGCGCTAGAAAAACGAGTGATCTTCCGAGTCGATCGCGCGTCACAAAATGCGAGTCGTAGAGTTTGTTTCCACCCAACGACGACTGAAACAGATCTCGATCGAGTGTGACGTAGCGATGAAACGGATTGGCCAGGGCCTGGCTCGAGGTCACAGATCCGACAGCGCCCGTGTAAATGAATTGACTGAGCACTGCAAGTCCGGCGCTCGTCCCACCAACTGGCGCCTGCTTGGAATTGAGCAGAAAATTCACGCCCGTCTGCACAGCGGTTCCACGCCACAGCGCAACATACGTCGACTGGTCGCCGCCGGCAATCCACAGTGCTTCGGCGTTTTGAATTTGAGTGCTGACATACGCAGAGTTTGCACCAGTCACACTCGTGATGATGATCGTTTCAACTGAATCCATCTGCGGGCAGAGTTGTTGGATGTAAGGGTTGTAAGCGTCTGTGCCGGTGGTCCGGATCACAAGGAAGTCGCCGCCACCCGCGCGCTGGCACATCCATTGAAACGCGGCGTCAACGTCAGTTCCTCCTCCCATCAAAACGAGCCCCGGACTCAGTGTCGGAGAAGGTTGAGCATCGCCGGGATTACCGACGACGAATGACGTGAATCCGGTTTTGGGGCCAGCGGAGATCGAAATCGAAATCCCGCACAAAAAGACGAACGCTAAGAGAGTACGTGTGAGCATAGGAACCTCCTGAAAGTTAAAGAGTGGGGGACGTTATATCACGTCCTGAGCGTGATGACCGATACCGAATGCTTTGGCAGAGTGACGACAAACGTGCGTCCGCTCGCCAGCATTCGTTTTTGAATCGACACTGCATTAGGTCGGGAAAAACTGTTGGCGACATCAAGTGATGGAGCAGTGACGGTTTTTAACTCCGCTCGTGTCGCAACCGTCACGCCCTGAATATTGATCGTTGTGAGTAATGCCCCAGTCCGATTCGTATTCACGGCTTTGATAAAGATCGTTTTGCCATCAGCAGTCTGGCTAACTACAGCATCAAGATAAGGAATGTTCGTGCCTTCATGAGACGTATTAAAGGTCGGACTGCTGACGCTGCTTGCCAGACGCTGATCACCGCGATGCTCCGCGTAAAGCTGGTTCACCAGAAAGATCGGCGAAACGAAAACATTTTGTCGACCCGCTTGAATAATACCGCCCGGCCAGCCATTAACCAGATCAGAAACAGCGCTCATCTCGACAATCTCGCCCGACCGCTCGAACACATTCATCAGCCGCGCAGCATAGAGCGCAGACTCCATCGAATACTGCCGCTCGCTCGGAAGATCGAGTCCCCATTCATTAATCGCGAGCTTAATACGACCCGCCAGTCCGAGCTCGCTTAACAATTGTTGGACCTGTGTGTAGAAATGCTCGAAGGACAAGGGACGCGCCATCAGATTCAACGGATCGCCGCGCAACTCGCGCCGTCCGTAATAGTGATGAATCGCGAGGTAATCGATGTTGCGCCCGGCTTCGCGCAGCACGGTCCGGTTCCAGTTCATGTTGTTGTCGCCAACAGCGATCAGCTTGATCGACGGATCGACAGCGCGCATCGCGTGGGCATAACGGTTGTAGTTGCGCGCATACGTTTCAGCATCTGAGTGGCCGCGTACCCAGTTGCCCCAGATCTCGTTTCCGACTTCCCAAAACTTGACGCCGAATGGAGCCGGATGACCATTGGCTGCACGCATCGCTCCATATTTCGAAGTTGCTGGTCCATTGCAGTATTCAACCCACGCGGCCGCTTCATCCGCGGTCGCGCCGCGCCCCTCGACATTGACCGTAATTGAAGGTTCAGCTCCAATAGCGCGCGCGAACATGACGAACTCATCCGTGCCAAAGTCGCTCGGCTCGGGTTCGTTCTTCCACGAGAGATTGGTCCACGTGACGCGCTCATCGCGCGGTCCGATCCCCCAGAGCCAGCGGTAGTCCTGCGCGACGTTGCCACCCGGCCAGCGAATAAAAGCCGGCTTCAAGAGTTTGATCTTGTCGAACACATCGCGACGTACATAGCCGTCCGTGACGTCAGCGGGTATCAACGACACTTGATCGATCCAGACTGTCCCTCGCCCTTTAAAAAGGATCGCAACGCGTGCTAGTGGATCGCTCCGATCTGGAACCAGTGAGAACTGATACAGGCGCCAATTATCCCTGGTGATGTTGATTCGACTGACTGTAGTACCCGCGTAGACCTGATACTGGTCTGAGTCCGATTCGAGCGTGACTGCGACGTCGCCTTCGTAATCACTGGTCCTAAGCCAGAAGTGACCTCGATACTCCAGACGAGACCTGATAGGAATGCGCGGCTGATAGATTCCGTGACGCTCGATCACACCGTCACCAACCTCGATACGCAGCGAATGTTCTTTGACTTCGCTTCGCTGTTTCGGGTAAGGAAATTGATCGTCCCAGTGAAAGCTGAGTGCGTAATCATCGTTTCGATCGTCTGGATAACGTTCCCAATTGCGTGAGAGACCGATCGCGTTCGGTGGCTCTTCGAAACTGCGATTGCGAATCAGCTCCGCGTGCAATCCGCCTTTGATGCCCTCGTACATGAATTCCAGAAACTGTCCGTAGAGCAGGGGACTGATGCGGTTTTCAACCTTGCGAGCATCGATCGTTATCGATGCCCTCGATTGTGCTGCGACGAGGTGAGGCTGCGCGACAACAACCGTCAGCAGAAACAAACGGATCAAGACGATTCTTTGTGCCTTTTTGTGGCTCACCGCGTCTTGCCGGTCATCCGTTTGATGAACTCAACCTCTTCCGGAATGTAAGGTTTGCCGTCGTTACGAAACACTTCGTGAAACCAGATCGACGGCTCGCGATCTACATACGGATGCTGCCATGAATCCCAAGGCAGATTTGTTTGTGTCTTACCCTGGACCAATCCCCAATTGATCATCCCGACATTGTGAACCTTGCCGACCATAAGACCACCGAAGAAAAAACTGCCATTGCCACGAGCCATGTATTCCGTGCAGATCATCGGACGGTTGTAGCGCTTGAGCCAGTTGATTCGCTTCTCCAACTCTGTCGGGTGGTCGTAGTTATGAAACGTGATCACGTCTGAGTTTTCGATCTGCAGACGATCCATCGCGGTCATCTTTTCCGGAGTGGACCAGTCGCCCTTCCAAACGGCTGAGGTCAGTGGCTGCTCGGGCTGCGCTGCACGCGCCCATGCGAACGCTTGAGGTAACAGGCGCAACACGAGTTCCACTTTGTTCTTCGGTTCGAGTTCGTTGTAACTGCCGGGATTCTCGTTGTCGGGCTCGTTCCAGAGGTCCCACGCGAGGACGCGGTTGTCTCGCGCGAACCGTCCGACAACGCCTTTCACGTACGCTTCGAGACGCGGATATTCCGAAGGGTTCTGGAGCGTCGTGCGGTTCGGGCTTTGCACCCAACCGGAGTTGTGAACTCCCGGACGCGGTGCACGCTGCTTGCCAAGCTTCGCGTCCGGATCCCAAACCGAGTCGAAGAGTACGAAGATTGGTCTGATCTTATGTTTGGCGCAGATACTCAGAAACTGATCAAGACGCCGCTTGAAACCTTCCGCGTCCTGCCAGAGCAGATCGTGCAGGTAAACGCGCATGGTGTTCATGCCGAGACTTTCGGCCCAACCGAGTTCGAGATCGATTCTTTTCGGATCGAACGAGTCTGCCTGCCACATCTCGAGCTGGTTAATGGCGCTCGCGGGATTGTAGTTGCTGCCGATTAGCCACGGCTGCCTCGCGTACCAATCTCGCGCTCTCTGTTCGGACCACCGCTCGGTTTGCGCAAACGCACTGACAGCGAGCAGGAGCCAAACAGCAATTACCTGGACCAGCCTTCGGAGAGTGGGCATATGAGTTGACCTTTTCATTTGATCAGAACCTTACGTTTGCGAGACGGCGGACGATCTCGCGGCTTTCGTTTCGCGCCTTCTGCTTTTCGCTTAACTGTTTGAAGATCGCCAGCTCGCGATTCGCTTCATCCGTTCGCCTTAACTTTACGAGCACGCGGCTGAGTTGATAATGAGCTTCGAGCAGCTCAGGTTGTAAAGTCACCGCACGTTCCAAGAGGGGCGCCGCTTCGGCATACCGGTTTGTGCGAACGTAAAGCTTTCCCCAGGTCAGATAAGCGGACGCGAGATTCGGGTCGATCTCAACAGCGCGTCTAAGATACTTTTCAGCGCGAGGTGTGTCAGCGTCCGAGCTCTTCAGGATCGTCTCGGCGACGAGGTAATGCAGCGCTGCGAGTTGCGGGCTTAAAGCGATCGCCTGTTCGTAGAAGCCGATTGCCTTTTCGTACGCGCCTCGTTCACTGTAAGTCATACCGAGATACGCAAGGGCGGGAACCAGTTTCGTGTCGAGTGCGAGTGATTGCTTGAACGAGTTTTCCGCCTCCGGGTTCTGACCATACGTGAGTTGAGCAATTCCGAGGGCTAACCATAGACGTGCTGAATTCGGAAACTGCTTGAGCGCTTCCTGCAAACGAACAATGCCGGCCGCGGGTGCATGCGAGTCGGTGAGTAGAAGACCATAACGAAAGTGGTAGATCTCATTTTGCGGATCGCGTTGCACTGCGAGACGCATGGCGGGTATCGCATTCTCATACTGACCGTTTGCTTCATAGGCTTCCGCCAAAGTTGCGTAAATCCTCGCGTCCGTTGGATCCAATGTGAGCGCAGTCTTCAGCTCTTTGATGGCCTCGTCGTGGAGCCCTTTCTCGATTAAGGCCTGGCCCAGCTTCACGTAAGTAATAAAAAGCGCACGAGGAATTTCAGCGTCGGAACTGTTCTTACCAGCACGCTCCAGCAGACTTCGCGCCATCCGCAGATCATCAGGCTGGCCGCGATCGAAATAAATCTGCGCGAGATTCGTTAATGCGCTCGGTTGGTTCGCGTTGAGATTGAGCGAAGCTTCGAATTCTGTCTGCGCCTGGGCCGTCCGGCCGAGGCGCATCAGAATCGCGCCGTAATTGTTTCTCGTCGACGGCTCGGATGGGGCGAGAGCTGCTGCGGCTGCGAAGTGTCGCTCCGCTTCGTTTAGTTCGTTGGCCTCGGCAGCAATCATGCCGAGGTACGTGTGCGCGTTGACGTTCCGCGGATCGTCCTTCAGCGTCTGTTCAAAAATCACCTTCGCTCGTGCTTTGTCACCACGCTCAAGCGCTACGACACCGTCGTTTACCTGACCAACAACACTCGCGGCGTTCCAAGCCATAACAATCAGAACTGCCGCGATAATCAATTTGTGCTTTTTTGTGGCACTCATCTCAGAAAAGCAGCCGTAAACGTAGCTGCACGCGGCGCGGATTGTTTGCACCAACACTCTGAAATCCAAAGTTTACAGCGTCGCGCAGGTCCGTTGTCGGCAAGAAGAAATAGGTGCGATTGAACAAGTTGAACGCTTCCGCACCCAACTCAAACGTCACCGTCTCGGTGATGCGCGTCTTCTTCAAGATACTTACATCCTCGCTGTAGAAAGGCTGCGAGTGTACGTTGCTGAGCGCTGGAGCGAGCGTGCCGAAGAACCGCAAAGGATCTGCGTAATACGCCGCGTAAGCCGCAGAGCCGATCGCTGCGCCACTCGGATTGTTATTAAAGCCCGAGCCAAACTGCGGCGGAGGTGCGAACGCTGCCGTATTGATCAATTGCCGGCCAAAGCGATTGTCGATGAACGCGCCATCGGTCTCGAACGATTGACCAGTTGGATTTAATCGCAGATTTCCAAGATAACCCGTCAATTGCAGAAAGTCAGTGAAGACCGGATCGGACGTGAAGAAACTCAGCGGCACGCCTGACTGGTATCGATTGATACCGTTCACCTGCCATCCGCCTACTAACTTATCCACGATTCCGCTGGTGTTCAGGTAACGCTTGTTCTTACCGAACGGCAACTCGATCAGGTAATTGATCACAAACACGTGTGGCGCGTTATTCGGCGAGATCGAGCGGAACGACTCGCGATCGAATGGATTTTGCAACACACCACCGAGCGGTGATCCGCCGAACAGATCTTCAGACGCGTCCGTGATGAGTTTCGAGAATGTGTACGACGCGCCCACTTGAATACCATTTAAGAAGCGTCGCTCGAGCTTTGCCTGAAGCGCGTTGTAGTCGCTCGTTCCCTGGCTCTCGAGAATGTTGTTGATGCGGTTGTATTGTGGGAACGGTTTCAATGCTTGAGCGACATTGCCGGTGAATCCAGGAAAGACCGCATTCGTTGACGAAGGCAAGGCCGCGCCAACACTCTGCGCAAACGACACGATCGCCGGATCCGCAAGCGCATCGGCAAGAGACATATTAAGAACCGGATAACCAAGCTTCAGCGCATTGAGTGGCAGTCCATTCAAACGCTGGAAATTCGATCGCAGTCGCGTAGCGTGATGGCCGATATAACCAACCGAAGCGACGAAGTTAAAAGGCAATTCACGCTGTACATCGACGCTGTATTGCAGTGTGCGTCCCGTTCTAAAATCCGGATCGAAAAACTGTATGTCCTGCCCGATGAACTGGCTGTCTGGCGCGATTGGCGGAATCGACGGATACGTCGACAAGAAGAACTGCGCGTTTCGACCATTCGGTGTTCGCGGTCCGGAGCTGGTGTTGTAGCCAATCAATCCAGTGTTCAGCTCGTTCTGGCCTTCAAACCCGTAAATGATCGGCGAATAGTAGAGACCGATACCGCCGCGAATCACTGTGCGTTCGTTCCACGCGTAAGCCACACCGAACCTTGGACCAAAGTTTGAATGGTCAGTTTTTACGAGTGAGCGCTCCGCGGCCTGTACGCCACCTTGTCCCGCCGCTCCTGCAATCGCACCAAGCCGTCCGACCTCGGGATTCAGAACATTTGGATCAAACCCGCGGTAGAAATTGCGCGCTTCATATCGTTGACCCGGCACGTCATAACGAATGCCGAGATTCACAGTCAGATGCGGAGTGAGTTTCCAATCATCCTGCGCGAAATATCCGTGCGTGATTTGTCTGAACTGCGGATCGATCGAGTTGTTTGAATTGAACGAGAACTCCGTCGCGCCGGTTATCAAACTGGCGATGGGCGAACCACCGTCCGGATCGAAATCAGCCGCTGTTTGATCGTGCCGGAAATTGAATGAACCACCGGGATCGATCCTTTGCCTGAAATTAAACTGCGACGTACGGAACTCTGCGCCGAACTTGAACGAGTGGTTGCCGGTGACATACGTCACAGCATCAGCGATGTGCCACGAAGTATCAAAAATGTGATCGGTAAAGAAACTCGAACCAATGTCCTGGTAAGCGCGCGGATCGGCCGAGGTCGTCGGGTCACCATAACCGGGAAAACCGAGTCGCGGATAGGCGCTGTTCTGCGTCGCGTTAACTGGAAAACCGAGCGACGACGTGTCAAACGGATCGGTAGTATTGCGATTCGCGACATCATAGCGCGTGAACCCGACATTGAAGTGATTCAAGAGCGTTGGGGTAAACGTGTAATCGTCCTGGACGCGAACCAGAATCGATTTGAAGTTTTGATTGAAAGCCCCCTGCGACGTGAACGGCAGAGGGAAGCGCGGAACCGGATCACCCGCGATGCGATCGTTCGTGCGATGCGAGAAGCTGCCGGAAATCCGGTTCTTGTCAGACGTGACGAAATCGAGCTTCGTCGTGTACTGGTCCATGTTTGTCGGTCTGAGTCCGATTGACAGGTAATTCCCAAAAACCGTCGAACCCAGCGGGCCGGTCCGATTCGGTGCCGGGAAAAACTGGAGTGCGTTTGCGCCGACCGGATCGATTCGAGCGCCGCCCAGGTACAGATCGAGGCGATTGCCGGGAATCGCAGCGCGAGTTCCCGCAGGCTGACGTGGATCGTAGATCTGTATTCCGTGTCCGAAGAAATTCAGGATGTACGGGTCAGTGAGCAGCTCGGAAAAGTCTCCCTGCCGCATCCTCAGCGTTGGAACAGTGATGATGTTGTTTGAGCCTTCCGTGAATCGGTAGCCTTCGTAGTTGAAAAAGAAAAAGGCGCGATTGCGGAAGCGATGAACCATTGGCCCACCTTCGCCGAAGTGCGGGAGCGTGATTGGACCACTGACGTTGAAACCGAAATCGTTTTGATTGTCGCGCGCCCGATCGAGTCCCTGGGCGTTACCGCGAAACGTGTTCGCGTTGAATTTTTCGTTGCGGATCAAATCGTAAATCTCACCGTGATAATCATTTCCGCCACTCTTTTGCGTGAAGTTGATGACGCCGCCGGATGAGTTGCCGAACTCGGCCGAATAAGTGCTGGTTGAAAGCGTAAACTCCTGAAACGCATTTGGTCCGGGCGCGACTTCCGAGAAGAACGTGCCGTTTTGCGTGCGTCGCGTAGTGGCGCCATCGATCAGGATCTCTGTGCCCAGTGCCTGCCCGCCGCTCACACGAAAACGCGTCGTGTCAGTACCTTGCGCGCCGCTGGCCTGCGTCACGTTGCTGTCGAGATAAATAAAAGACAGAGGCGTGCGGCCCGCGAACTCGGAGCTGACGAGCAGTGGCAGCTCTCTCACTTGCCGTTCGCTCACGTTCGTCTGTCGCACTGGTGTTTCGGTTTGCAGGACTGGAGCTTCGTCGTTGGAAATCGTGACGACGCTGGTGATCTCGCCGATCTCCAGTTTGAAATCGAGGGTGCGGTTCACTTGCACTGCGACCACGATGTTTTCCGCGGAGGCGGTTTTGAAGCCTTGCGCTTCGACGGTCACTTTGTACGGGTCGGCCTTGAGCTCGGGAATCGTGTAGTTTCCCTCGTCGGAAGTTTGGACCTCGCGAGTTTCGTTTGAATTAAGGTTTGTGGCGGTGACTTTGGCGTTTGAGACGGCGGCGCCGGTTGGATCAGTAACGCGGCCGGTTAACGATCCACGATCACTCTGGGCAATAGCGGAAGTGACCGAAAATAGAAAGAACAGTGCAAATACCAACCCTCTTGATAGCATGACTCCCTCCTGGCTCGGAACTTTGAAACTGGGCTATTTAAGTGTGCTTCAACCTTGGGGGAACGAAGTGACACGAGGGTTTCGATCGGACCAGGGGGAACCGAATAACGATTGAATGCTGGTATAACAAGCACATTTCGCGTTGTCAATAAAATTCCAGTATGGATAGCACAGACGCGACGCTACCGCGCTCGGTTCTGCCTACTGGCACTAGTAAACTTTCCAGTTGACTTAAGACCGCGGGGCTGCGTAGGCTTAAGCCGTAACTATGAATCACTCCGAACGCAGTCAGCATGAGCCAACTACGCATTGTCGTCGCATCCCCCAACGACGTCTCACCGGAACGAGATTGCATTCAGGAAGTTGTAGACGAGCTTAACTCAAACCTCGCCTCCGACCACAATCTCGACCTTAAATTAATTCGTTGGGAAATAGATACCTACCCGGGATTTCATCCTGAGGGCCCACAGGGTCTGATTGATTCCATCCTGAGAATCGAGGACTGCGACCTCCTCATCGGCATTTTCTGGACGAGGTTTGGTACCGGCTCTGACGGCACATCGGGCACGGAACATGAATTTCAACAGGCGTATAAAGCATGGCAGAAAAAGGGCAGCCCGCAGATCATGTTTTACTTCAACACCCTCCCTTCTCGAACAAAAGGAGTGAGCGAGGGTGAGCAATTGCTAAAGGTACTGCAGTTCAAAGAAAGGTTTCCCCAGCAGGGACTATGGCGGGAATATGAAGGCAAAGACGAATTCAAAAAGCTCATTCATCAAAATCTCACCAACTATATTAAGCACAACTACCCTGCACCCAGTGTTCGACAACGATCAAGAGCGCGTAAAAGACCGACACGGAATGGAGTCGAACCTGTTTCTCGTGACGTTGACACTTTACTCGACATTTACAGCGGAAAGGTTCTTGACCAAGTCGGCAAAGTATATATCTTCGGAGAGCGAGTTCCCCGAGAACTCAAGAAAGTCTTCGTCGATCTAACAATTAATGAAGAGTACGAGCGTCCGCTACTTTTGCCTGAAAACGCAGGCCGTCTGGCTTTCGCTTCAGGCACAAATCCCGCTGAAGAAGACGATGGCGATTCCCACGAAACGCCCGATCTGCCCGGTAGAAAGAAGCGTACGATCAAACCCGATGAGTTACTTCTCAAAGAGACCAATGTCGTAATAATCGGGGCGCCTGGTTGTGGGAAAACGACACTCTTACGCTATCTCGCTTTAAGAACCTTCGAGGATAACCGGCAACTCCCCATCTTTCTGGAACTCAAGACAATCACGGCGCCGGATCTCAAGCGGGCAAAATTCAGCCTCGCACAACTCATACTCAACAAAGCCATCATTGGCCTAATGCATCTGGACGCAGCCGAGCGAAAGCTGCTGAAGGACTATTTCTTTGCACGGTTGGCGGAAGGCAAGGTGGCGATTTTTCTGGACGGCCTTGATGAGATCAGTAGTGCTGATTTTTTTGGTGCGTTGTGTGAGTCGATTCGCGAGTTTACACATTCCGACTTTAATCAAAGCTCAATCGTAGTCTCGACGCGGCCGCAAGCGCTCGAAGCTCGTTTCGAGCGATTCAGTGAAGTTGAAATCGCGCCGCTCAATCAACGCCAGATAACGCAGTTTCTCCAGCACTATTTCGGCGATCGGACCGCCAAACGATTCCTGCGAATGTTTTCCCGGAACACTCCACTGCGTGAACTCATGCGCGTTCCATTCCTACTGGCAGTGATCGTGCGACTACATCGCAGTCAGGACACCATCGTCGATAACCGGTTGGAGCTTTACCGGCAAATTGTGTTGCATCTGGCCGTGCGGCTCGACCAGGAAAAATCAGTGGTGCGGTCTCACTTTCAACTAAAAGATCCGAAGGGCTTTATAAAGTTGGATTTTTTGAAACGGTTGGCGTACGACAGTCTGGTCCTGGATTACCTGGATGAAAGTAGTGCCGAGCAATTGAACGCCAGTGTCGTGTTTACTGCAAAAACGATTGTCGAGAAAGCAAAGGAATTTGTAAGGGATGCTGGTTTGACGAGTGATGTTTCATACCAGCTCGTGAGTGACGTAATAGCAACTCCTCTGCTTCGTGAAGTTGGAGCTGAGACTTATGTTTTTGCCCACCTGACTATTCATGAATATCTGGCGGCCGAGAGTCTTTGTGCGCAACCGGATTACGTCAAACGATTTTGCCAGATTTATTTTCATGAGAAGTTGTCGGAAAGCGAAATCTTACCGATGACCCTCGGGATTGTAGGTCAGACCAGCAAGCTGAGTGCCCTCCTTCAAGAACTTCCTGAGTCGATAAATCTCATTAATTTCCGCATCCACGCTCGCGCCCTCGGATATATGGCGCAGGTGGATGAGCAGACCGCGATAGCACTAAACGACAGGCTAATTGAGTTTCTTGCAGACTTTGACCGAGCTGAGGACGTGCCTTACAGGTACTCCGTATTACAGAGTTTTTGTGCCTCGGGCATCGAATCAGCAAGTTTGATTTCCGCGCTTACTGCTCTCTGCCTGAAAAACAAAAACGTACCAGAATTCGCAGTCAATATGTTAGGTCAGCTAAGCGGACCAACCGCGATTGAAGATTTAACTACGGCCTTGAAAGGACGTGACATACCTTCGGGCTGGAGAGCGGCCGAGCTCTTAGGGCAAATGGGCGATGAGAGAGCCGTTCCATTTCTTATCGAAGCACTGAACAGTAAGGAGATTGGAGTTCAAGAAGCGGCCATTGACGCGCTCGGTCAGATCGGCGGAGACGAGGCTGTCTGGGGATTGTCACGAGCAATAAATGGTGAAGCGGATGCGTTTTCTATGAGGGCTATTTCGGCTTTGGGGAAAGCTGGAGGTAGACCAGCATACGAAGCTTTAGTCAAGCTGCTTGAAAGTGATGTTCTGGTTTTGCGGTTAAGTGCAATTGATGCGTTAGCAGAGCTCGAGGAACAGCAGGGATTTCCAGTCCTGGTTCGGCTACTACAGTCCGCTGAACCAGTTGTTCGCTCAAGAGCGCTCGTTGCGTTGGCACGATTTAGAGAGTCTTTTGTTCCTTTGACAGAAGCTTTGCACTCTCATGACAAAGGCGTACGTAGAACTGCAGTCATTGGTCTGGAACGCTTTGGACGGAAGTCTGTCTCATTTTTGATCAGAGCATTAAAGGACGAGGAAGAAGATGATGTTCGTGCTGTAGTGGTAAAGACTCTCGCAAACATCGGCGATGAACGGGCTGTGGCCCCATTGTTGGAATCCGCTGGCGATTCGAATTGGGAAATTCGTCTGGCCGTGGCGAATGCATTAGGCAAGATCGGCGGAGCGGCGGCGGTTCGTGGCTTGACCGCGATGCTGAAGGACAAGAGTCGAATCGTCAGCCACAAAGCTCTGAGGATGCTCGGAAGAGTGGGAGGTGAGGAGGCGATCTCTGCTCTGATTGAAGCTTTAAAATCCCCGGATGGGGAGTTCTCCGCGGTAGCAATTTTGGAATTGGGCAATTTAAAAGTAGAGAGCGCAATAGATGGACTGATTGAAACTCTGAACCATGAGTCAGGCTACATTCGAGGCTGCGCAGCAGAGTCGCTGGGCTTAGTTGGGAAAGAATCAGTCGTTCACTTATTAGCACAAGCTTTGAAGGACGATGACGTTTTCGTGAGAGGGCGAGCGGCTATCGGCTTAGGCTCAATCGGAGGTGAGCAAGCTCTACAAGCATTGCTGAGTGCTACAGGAGATAGCTGCATGCACGTGCGTCTTAGAGTCACCCATTCATTGGGTTTGATCGGCCGGAACCAGGCAGTAGAAGAGCTTGTAAAGCTATTGGATGATGAGGAATTTGAAGTGCGAGTCGCGGCGGCAGACGCCCTGGGAAAAATAGGAGGAGAATATGCCCTGTCGTCTCTGTTTTCCTGGTGGTTTAAGGTTGACCTCGATCCCTTTAAAGAAGGGAACTTGCGAGTTGTCGTTGGACGGATCTGGGCGAAAGCAGAACGAAACCCAAAGAACCTGGTGAAGGTATTGGGCGACCACGATGTAAATAAAAGTGCACTCGCTGCCCTCGTGAGACTGAACGCGGTCGAAGCCGTGATCCCACTACTTGAGAAATTGGAATCAGGTCCGCCCGAATCAGTGTCGCATGCGGCTCGTCAATTGAGCATGATTGAGGGAAAGAGTATAGCGGCGGGCCTTCTGAAAGGTCTCTCTTATCCGAATGAATTTGTAAGATTAAAGGCTACTCAATTCATACCCTATTACGAAAACCGCGGCGAGCTATTAGACATGCTCTCCACCCTGATCATGTTTGAGTCGAACATGGAGGTACGGACAAGCGCGATGGAAGCAATTCAAAAATATCGCCTCAAACTCAGTGGCCTCGGAGAAGAAGAAACGTGGATGTCGCAAAAAATGCTGCAGCGATAGATGGGGCTATTCATTGTTTGTCTTGTTACTGCGTTTGCTTGGCTGCTGGCCGTCGGTTGCAGCGCGGCTGCGTCGCATTGGCTCCTGGTACCAGCGGCGTCCGGTTCGGTATTCCTGTTCGGTGCGACTCAACATGGCCAAGGCGCGTTTCGGTCGGAGGTGGGCGCACGCAACGATGATCGTATTTAGCAAAGCCATCGGCGCGACATACGAACCGGTGAACGATGGGCTGCTGGTGGGCGCGAGCAGATAGTGGTCGCAGTGCAATGCGATCGGAGTGGTGTCGCTATCCGTTATGCCGAACGTCGGAATGCCGCGTCCATGGGCGCGATCGACCGCTTCGACCGTCTCCCTGAGGCATTTGCCAAAACTGATCGCGACGAGCAGATCTTTTACAGTCAGTAGATCGATCTTGTGTTGAAGATTTCCAGTGCTGCCAACCGGAGCTTCTGCTGCAAATCCGAGCGGTATCAGACCATACGCAAGAAACCACGCCAGCGACGCCGCCAGATCGACGCCCACAACGAGGATATTGCGCGCGCTATGGATCCGCTTCGCCAAGTCCACTGCACGATCAGCCGAAAAAGCGGATCGCAAAACACTCAAACTCTCGACATCTCGTTCGACGCAATGCTGGATCTGTTGCTTAACACTGCGTTTCTCCTGCGTTGCAGCTTTCAAAACCGTGTACGGCGTTATGTGGTCGACGAAATGCTGTCGCAGATCCGCCGCGAAATCAGCAAAACGCTCATAACCCAGAGCCTGAACCGTTCGCACAATCGTCGCGGCGTCAACGTTGTAACGTTTCGCCATCTCGCGCGATGAGAGAAAGAACGTCTCTTCGTGATTGTCCAGAATCTCTCTGATTAATCGACGCCGCGTGCCGCTCAACGGCGATTGCGAAAAGCGAACTTCAAGCGACGTCAAAGAAGATCGGGCTCCGTTCTCATCGCGACTATTCGCCGGCGCCATACTCTTGCTCCTTGCTGTTGAAGACTATTTTCGGGAGAGGTACACCCGAGTCTCGGTTTGCCGCTCGATAAAAAAAGAGTCAACTTCAAAACCCAAACCGGTAGCATCGGGCACAGTTACTGTACCATCAGAAGCCACTGTGACCTCAGGCGAGATGAGATCGCGTTCAAAGTAACGTGAGCTGGCCGAGATATCACCCGGCAACGTGAATCCGTTGAGACTTGCGAGAGCGATATTGTGCGCGCGGCCAATCCCGGATTCGAGCATGCCTCCGCACCAAACCGGAATACTTCGCGCTGCACATAGATCGTGTATCGCGAGTGCCTCTGAATAGCCGCCCACGCGCCCGATCTTGATGTTAATGATCCGGCAGCTCTCGAGGTTGAGAGCGGTCTTTGCTTGTCGTTGGCCCGTAATGCTCTCGTCAAGACACAGAGACGTTTTCAAACGCTTCTGCAATTTTGCATGATCCACGATGTCGTCGCTCTGCAGCGGCTGCTCGATCATCAGCAGGTCGAAATCGTCGAGTTTCCTGAGATGGTCCACGTCGGCAAGTGTGTAGGCGGAATTAGCGTCAACAGAGAGCAGGATGTCGGGATGGAGGCGCCGCACTTCAAACACGACCTGGTTATCCCAACCCGGTTTGATCTTCAGCTTGATGCGCTGGTAACCGAGATTCAGATATTTGTCTATACGTCTAAGAAGCTGAGATAAAGTTGGCTGAATTCCGAGACTCACGCCGACCGCAACGCGCTTCCGTTCACCGCCTATCAGCGCTGACAGTGATTGTTTATTCACTTGCGCGAGCAGATCCATAAACGCCAGCTCGAGACCGGCTTTCGCCATGTTATGTCCGCGGAATCGTGAAAATCTTTTTGCGAGTCCCGCCAGGTCTGCAATCGGCTCGTCGAGCACGGCGGGCGCGAGAAAATCTTTGATGACGTGAAAAGCAGTGCCGACGGTTTCATAGCTGTACAGTGGTTGTTCGGAGGCGACGACCTCACCCCAGCCTTTCAGCCCGCCCGCATTGAGACATACCAAAAAGATCAATCTCGAATCGATTTTCCCGAAACTCGTCTCGAAAGGCTCGACGAGGGGTAGACGGACCAGCCGGATCTCCACGCCTTCAACTTTGATCTGAGTGGGTGTTGCCTGATCGGAGATTTTGGAGGCGTGCATCATGCGCGCCAGAAAATAGCACACCGGATTTCGTCGTGCAACAAATGTTGTAGAAGAATTGACATAGTGCAACGGTCGATGTTATATAGCGCTACGCTGAACGAGATATGATTCGTGGTTGAAAAGGTTTCGATCGGCGCGTTTGTTCTTCCAAGCCGGCAATTCCATTCGCAGGATCGCGTTAAAAACATGCCCAGGCGGCTTTGCACAAAAAATGCAAAACCCACCCACGGTAGTGGGTGGATTCGTTCAGATCTTATCTACAGACATGTCGTGAGCTGCGTAGTAATCCCACCCACGGCAGTGGGTGGATACTTCAGATCCTCTGTCAGAAGAGAATTGAACGATCCACCAACTACCGTTGGTGGGATTCGAAAGCCACCATTTAGTTTTCCGCGTAGAAAGCATTTGAATGATCCACCCACTGCCGTGGGTGGGATTTAGGACTTTCTACCAAAGATGCCCAGGCAGGGTTCCATTAACTCTCTTTAGGAGGCGGAATCATGAAAGTGCTGGTCCTTTGTGCTGCTGTTTTACTATCCCTGATCGCGGCGCCAGCGTTGTCCCAAACAACAGTTTCGACCATCGAAGGTACGATCAAAGACGCGCAGGGCAGTGTCGTGTCCGGAGCACAGGTCGTCGTCAAATCAGCGGCGCTCGGAATCGAGCGAACTGTAACCAGCGATGCCGCCGGTTTTTATCGCATCACTGCATTGCCGGCAGGGAACTACTCTCTGGCGATTACTCATACGGGATTCGCGACGCGTAACTTTGAAGACGTGGAATTGACCGTTAACCGGACCTTGACGCTCGATATTCCACTCGAGGTCGGCGCGGTGCAGGGACAAGTTGACGTAGTCGGCTATGCACAACTGTTGAATCCGACTTCGTCTGCTACGGGCGCCACCGTCACGCCGCAGCAGATCCGAGAGATGCCGACCAACGGTCGCAATTACCTGGACCTGATGCAATTGGTGCCCGGCGTAGTCGTCAACCGGCAGGCGAATGCAGGCAGCGACAACTCCACACCCGTCCTCGGTGAGCGCGCGGGTAACAACAACTTCCTGATCGATGGACAGCCGAACAAAGATACAGTCACCGGCGGCGCCGCGTCGCAATTCAACCAGGAGACGATCGCTGAGTTTCAGGTTTTGACCGCGGGTTTTAGAGCCGAGTTCGGACAGGCCTCGGGCGCGATCGTTAACGTTATCACGCGCAGCGGAACGAACGATTACCACGGTCTCGCTTCGATATTCTTTCGCAACAACGTTTTCGACTCATCAAATTCACTCGATCCCGCGCAAGACGAAGCGCCGTTTTTACAACGCTGGGACTACAGTCTCGCCGTTGGTGGTCCAATCGTAAAAGACAAGGTTTTCTTCTTCGGCTCGGCCGAAAGAATTCGCGAGAATCGTACCCTCAACTTCGTGTTTCCGACGGGCACGCCGCAGATTGCTCGCGATTTCGAAGAGCAGTTTGATAATCCGTCTCGCATCTTTGACACGCGCGGCTTCTTAAAATTCGACGAACAACTCGGACGGCATAGTCTGAGCCAGTCAGTGAGCTATACCAATGGAAACGTCCGAGAGTTTCTGCCGCTTTCAAACGCGACCGACTTACCTTCGAGAAGAAACGACACCGGCGCGCGACACCTTCTGTTAGCGTTCAGCGATACGGTGTTGCTTGGCGATACAGGCAATCCGTGGGTCTTGACTCTGCGCGGCGGCTACCGCGGCGACACGAGTGAAACCCGGCCGGCGCATCCTGAAGCCGGCGTCGGCACCACGTTCCAGATGTTTAGTGACTTCAACACGGGCGCACTGTTCGGAAACCTGGGCTCGTTCTCTTTCGGCAACAACACGACGCGCACCGCGTTGGACCAGAAATTCACTTCGCTTTCGGCACAGGCTAACAAGCTGGTGGGCGAGCACAATCTCAAGTTTGGCTGGAATTTTCTGCGGACGAAGGCAGATGGTATAGAGTCGCGAATATTGAACCTTCAGCTCTTTGCTACCGTTCCCGACTTCACGAACTTTGGACCATTCAATGCCGGTTTTTTCACAGTCACGACCGCCGGTGGCCTGACACCCGAAGCTGACGAGATTCACCTGAGCAACAATTACAACGCTCTGTTTTTCCAGGACGACTGGAAATTTCATCCGAAGCTCACGTTGAATTTTGGTCTGCGCTGGGACTACGACTCAGAATTCGTTACCAAAGAAAACTTCTCACCTCGAGTCGGTTTCGCGTGGTCGGCAGCGCCCAACACAATCATTCGCGGGCACTACGGGATCTTCTACGATCAGTTTCGTCTCGGCCTCGTGCGTGACGTGCCCGCTTTCGGCGGCGCTGACCGGCGCGTGGTCCAACCGTTTTCTTATCCGAGAGGGTTTTTCGGTGTACCCACTCTCGCGCCCGCAGCCATCAACGCGTCGCTCTTCCCGGGTGGACTTTGCGTGTCGCCGAATCTGACGGATGCGCAGATCGCCGCGGGTAATGTGGCGTGTCCGTTCTCGCCCGGACTCTTCATCGGAATTGACAGGCTGAATCGCGTTGTCGCCCCGGGCCATTCGTTGATTCCGGCTAACGCGGTGATCAACCTGAGCAACATACAAGGTCTGTCTGGCCTGACTCCCGATCAATATTTACTGCAAGCCGCTACGGCTGTTGGTAAAGCGCCGGGCTTCTTTTTCTGGGGACCTTTCGGTGCCCTCTCGCATGCAGCGATACCGGCGCAACTGTTCCCGACCGACATCGATCGCTCGTTTGAGACGCCGTTCACGGAAAGTTTGAGTATCGGTCTGCAGCAGGAGATCAAGAACGTCGTGATCGAGGTCGACTATTACCACCGCAACATTAAGAATTTGCTTGGTGTTCGTGAGGCTAATATCGCGTTTTCTTCGAGGGCTTCGAGCCGGACGTTCTTGCCGCCGTTCACGGCCGGTCCAATTCAGACGTTTGGTCCATGGTATGAGGGTGAATACGACGGTTTGATCGTTAGTTTCACGCGACGTTTCAGTCGACGCTTCACGTTGAGTGGCAATTACGCTTTTGCTGAAGAGACTGACAATCAACTCGGAATCACGACGCTGCCTTCGGATAGTTTCGTGGGAATTGCTCCGGTTGTAACAGAGACGGGAACGGGCCGGACGAATCAAAGCGGCTCATTCACGCGTGCGAATGGAAGATTCGTCGCGCAGGCCGGCACGTTTGTTAACGGACCGGATCTGGATAAAGGTCCATCGGATCTTTCGGTCGCGCACACATTTCAGATTAATGGCTTGGTTGAATTGCCTTGGCAGTTTCAGGTCAGCGGGATTTTCCGAGCGCAGAGCGGATTTCACTATAGCCGGCAGCCGCTCGCACTCGAAGACGCGGATGGAGACGGGACGTTCAATGCGATCGATCACGGCCCGGGACGAAACGCGTTTACGAGCCCGGCGTTTGTCAATCTCGATCTGCGCGTCGCGAAGAGATTCAATATCACGGAGCGCGTGAAGGTCCAGGCGCTGTTTGAGCTCTTCAATGTATTCAATCGCCAAAATCCGGCTGCCATTCAGGTACAGCAGAACATCGTCAACAGCCCGTTCGGATCGTTGCGGCAAGTATTACCCGGACGCGAGGGGCAAATCGGATTGAGATTTGAGTTCTAACCAATAAGTGGCTTCTTCTCTGTGCAACCTCTGTGTTCTCTGTGTCTCTGTGGTTATCTTTTCTAAGACATAGTGAACCACAGAGACACAGAGAACACAGAGGTTGCACAGAGAAGAAAATGAGATTGACACTAGCGTTTTTACTGTTGCTCTACGTGTCGGGCAGCAGCTTCGCTCAGGGTACGCGACTGCTTCGACATCCGACGGTAAGTCGTGATTCGGTCGCGTTCGAGTATGCGGGAGATTTGTGGATCGTCGCGCGTAGTGGTGGCGCAGCGCGGCGTTTGACCTCGACGCCTTCACTCGAGATCGATCCCTACTTTTCACCCGACGGTTCACAGATCGCATTCACTGCGACTGTCGCGGGCAACACGGATGTTTATGTCATGTCGTCAGCCGGAGGTGATCCGCGGCGGTTGACTTACCATCCGGGTCTCGATCGCGTTCGTGGTTGGAAGCCTGACGGCAAAAGCATTGTCTTTGCTTCCAACCGGACGAGTGCTCCACAACAGTCTTACTTCCAGCTTTGGTCCATCAGCGTCGATGGCGGACTGCCCGAGATGTTGCCGCTGCCGCGCGCTTTCTCAGGCGCGTATTCACCAGACGGCAGTCGTCTGGCGTATGAAGAGTTCTCGACAGTGTTCGTGCCGGAGTGGTACGAGACGAGTATGTGGCGCCATTATCGCGGTGGCCGCACGCATCCTGTTTCAGTGATCTCGCTCGCCGATCATTCCGTACAAAAACTTCCATGGACCAACAGTAACGACGCTTCTCCCGCATGGGTCGGAAACACGATCTACTTCCTTTCCGATCGCAACCACACCATAAACCTGTTTGCTTATCGAGTTGATACAAAACAACTGGCGCAGATCACGCACCATGAAGATTTCGACGTGATGACGCTTTCAGCGAGCAATGATGCAGTGGTCTACGAGCAGGCCGGCTACATCTATCTCGTCGACGCGAAATCAGGAAAGGCGAATCGTCTCAATATCGAGGTCACAGGAGATCTTCCGTGGGCGCGCCCGCAGTTCAAAAAAGTCGCGAGCATGATTCGCAACGCAACACTCTCCCCAACCGGAACTCGCGCTGCCTTTGAGGCGCGCGGCGAGATCTTCACCGTGCCGTCAGAAAAAGGTGACTTCCGAAACCTGACTCAAAGCGCGGGCGCACACGATCGCAGTCCCGTTTGGGCGCCGGACGGATCGCAAGTAGCCTGGTTGTCGGATGCGAGTGGTGAATACCAGTTGATGATTGGCGATCCGCAGGGCGTTACACCGGCGCGAACGATTGCATTGCCAGTCAACGCTTTCTTCGATCGACTTACGTGGTCGCCCGACGGCGCTCACATCCTGCTGGAAGACAACCACGATAGTCTGTGGACGGTGGATGTCGCGAACGGTAGCTCCACAAAGATCGACACCGACTCTTACCCTGATCCAATAAGGCAATTCAACGCAACGTGGTCACCGGATTCGAAATGGATCACTTACTCAAAGAACCTCGCCAGTCATTTGCGAGCGATCTTTGTTTATTCGTGGGTCGATAAGAAGTCGTACCAGATTACGGACGGCCTCGCTGACTCGATCTCGCCAACATTCGATGCGGGTGGCAAGTATCTTTACTTCATGGCGAGTACCAACTACGGCCCGAGCACCGGGTGGCTGGAAATGAGCTCTCTCGATCGCCCGGTGCGTCGCGCGATTTATCTCGTGGTGTTGAATGCAACCGATCCATCGCCGTTGCTACCGGAGACTGGCGACGAACCGAAACCACCGGATCCCACAGCACCAAAGCCGGATCCAAAGCCGGTAGTTCGCATCGATCTCAACGGTATCAATCAGCGCGTACTTGCAGTAAATATTCCGGCGGGTGACTACGGCAATCTGACCAGCGGCGTCGCCGGCACATTCTTCTATACGGAACCTTTTGTTCCCAACACACCGGGCACGTTGCGCCTGCAACGATACCAGCTAAAGGATCGCGCAGTTGCCCCCTTTCTCGAGGGGAGCATTCGCTCGTATTCAGTTTCAGCAGACAAGAAAAAACTTCTGTATCAGGCCGGCGATGGTGCGAATCGTTGGGGAGTTGTCGCGACTGAACGACCGGCGAAGGTTGGCGATGGTCCATTGAACGTAGCTCAGTTGGAGATGCGGGTTGATCCACGCGCGGAGTGGGCACAGATCTATCGCGAAACGTGGCGCATTCAGCGTGAGTATTTCTACGATCCGCAAATGCACGGCGCGGATTGGCAGGCAGTTTATGAGAAATACAAACCGTTGCTGAGTTTTGTTGGTCATCGTGCAGATCTCGGTTACTTGATCGCGATGATCGGCGGCGAGCTTACAGTCGGTCATTCGTATCTTTTAGGAACGGGCGACGTTCCCAGCGAAGATGCGGTCTCAGTCGGGTTACTCGGAGCTGATTTTGCGATTGAGAATGGGCGTTACCGGATCAAGCGAATCTATACCGGTGAGAATTGGAATCCGGATTTGCGCGCGCCGCTGAGTGCGCCTGGTATTCAGGTAAGTGAGGGCGACTACTTACTCGAAGTCAATGGTCGTCCGCTTGCACCCCCTGCAAATCCGTACAGCTTGTTTGAAGGCACTGCAAACCGGCAGACGCTGATTCGTATAAGCAAGACGCCGGGTAGCGAAGGCTCTCGGCTGGTCACGGTTGTGCCGGTAGCGAGTGAAGACACGCTGCGCACGCGAGCATGGATCGAGAGCAACCGTCGCCTCGTGGATAAACTTTCGAACGGCAAACTGGCGTACGTTTGGTTACCTAACACCACGACCGCGGGCTACGCGTACTTTACGCGCTACTACTACGCCCAGCAGGATAAAGACGGCGCGATCATTGACGAACGCTACAATCACGGCGGTATGGTTGCTGACTACATCGTCAACGAGATCGATCGAAAGTTGATGGGCTACTTCGCTTTGCGTGACGGCACGCCTTCGACCTCGCCGATTGCCGGCATTTATGGTCCGAAGGTGATGCTTATCAACGAATCGGCCGGATCCGGTGGAGATGCGCTGCCTTACATGTTTCGTCTTCGGAAAGTTGGACCACTGGTCGGAACACGAACGTGGGGCGGGCTGGTTGGCACGCTCGGCGTTCCGTCTACGATTGATGGCGGTGGAATCACTGCGCCGACCCTTGCTTTCTACAACTTGAAAGGTGAATGGGACGTCGAGAACATCGGCGTTGCACCGGATATCGAAGTGGAGTACACACCCGCTGAAGTAAACAAAGGGCGCGACCCGCAGTTAGAGAGAGCCGTGCAGGAAGCGTTAAAATTGCTCGAACAGAATCCTGTACGACGAGTTCCAAGACCGGCGCCGATCAATCGCGTCTCGAGGGGGAAATAGAAAATGCAACGCTCTTGGTTTTCTCTGTGCAACCTCTGTGTTCTCTGTGTCTCTGTGGTGTCCTTTTTTCAGATCCCACTAACCACAGAGACACAGAGAACACAGAGGTTGCACAGAGAATATTTCCGGTTTCCATTACTGGCGCTATTGTTCCTCGTAGTCTCCGGTACTAGCAGCGCGCAGTACAAACCGGCTGACTACACGCGCACCGAAGCGATGATCCCGATGCGCGATGGCGTGCGTCTCTACACGACAATCGATGCTCCCGCACGCGCAACGGAGAAACTCCCAATCCTGCTTCTGCGCACGCCCTACGGTCTCGGCGATACAAAACCCGATCAGTTAGCAACCGCCCTCTCAGAATTGTCCGAAGGTGGCTACATCATCGTTCGCCAGGACATTCGCGGCCGGTTCAAGTCTGAAGGCGAATTCGTGATGCTGCGCCAGCCGCGAGAGCCCGCGGACAAGAAAGCGATTGACGAAAGCAGCGACACGTCCGACACGATCACGTGGTTACTCGACAAAGTACCCAATCATAACGGGCGCGTCGGCATCGCTGGTACGAGTTACGGTGCATGGTTATCCGTGATGGCCATGCTCGATCCGCACCCGGCTCTGAAGGCTGTCGTGCAGCAAGCCTCACCGGCAGACATGTGGCTTGGTGACGACTTCCATCACAACGGCGCGTTTCGCCTGAGCTATGGTCTTGAATACTCGTACATGATGGAGTCGTCGAAAGAGATCTCCAACGTCCTGAACATCATCGATGAATTCGATTCTTACGAGTGGTATCTGAAGCTTGGTCCACTCTCGAATGCAGATTCAAAATATTTCAAGGGCAAGCTACCGACATGGACCAACTTTGTCACTCAGCCAGACTACAATGCGTTCTGGAAACGTCAGGCATTTGCCCCGTGGCTGAACAAGGTGACGGTGCCGATTTTGAACGTCGCCGGCTGGTGGGATCAGGAAGACTTCTACGGTCCGATCAAGATTTACGAGCTACTCGAGCGCCACGACACCGCAAAACAGAACTTCCTCGTGGTTGGTCCATGGAACCACGGCGGCTGGTCCAGGGGCGACGGCAGCAAGCTCGGCCGCATCGATTTTGGCAGCCCAACCGCAGCTTATTACCGGAAAAACATCCTCGCGCCCTTCTTTGCTTACTATTTAAAAGGACAAGCCGCCGGTGAACGCCCGGAAGCGCTAACGTTCAGAACGGGCGCCAACGAGTGGGTACAACACAGCGAATGGCCGCCAAAACAAGATGTCAGCGAACAACGATTGTATCTTCAGGCCGATCGTAAGTTGTCGTTTGAAGCACCGCCAGAAAAAGGCGGAGATGCTTTTGATTCGTACGTGTCCGATCCGTCCAATCCCGTGCCCTATCGACAGCGCCCGATCCAGGTGCGCGTGGGTTGGCCTGTCTGGTTAGTTGAAGATCAGCGCTTCGTCGATCATCGACCTGATGTTCGGTCGTGGGAAAGCGAGACGCTAACAGAGGATGTCACAGTCTCCGGGAAAGTCATTGCCAACATCTTTGCGTCGACATCAGGAACTGACAGCGATTGGATCGTCAAGGTGATTGACGTTTATCCGGAGAAGTACGAACCGGATGCAACGATGGGCGGGTACCAGCTCATGATCGCCGGCGACGTGTTTCGCGCGCGGTATCTGAAAAGCTTTGAGAAACCCGAAGCGCTGACGGCAAATACCATCTACCAGTACCAGATCGGATTTCCGGCGAACGATCACACGTTCAAACGTGGGCACCGCATCATGGTCCAGGTTCAGAGCACGTGGTTCCCGGTGATCGATCGGAATCCACAGACCTTTGTTCCCAACATCTTCCTCGCGAAAGAGACCGACTTTAAGCCAGCCACGCAGAAGATATTTCGGTCGGGGCGCCATGCGTCATACATCGCATTGCCGATCGAGAAGAAGTGAAGTTCGATGGAAACTGCTACGGTGACAATCCAGCCGATCGATGACGTCGCAAAGATGCGCGCTATCGAGGAGCTACAGAAAGAAGTTTGGGGTATTCCCGACATCGAAGTGGTGCCGCTGACACAGCTTGTGGCGGCGAAAGAAGCTGGCGGCACGCTGATCGGCGCGTTCGACGGCGAGACATTAGTCGGTTTTGTCTATGGTTTCCCGAGCTTCGAATATGGTCAGGCGGCCCATCATTCACACATGCTGGCGGTCAAGACTGCTTATCGAAACCTTGATCTAGGACGCAAGCTCAAGCTGGCCCAGCGCGAACAGGTGATGGCCCATGGCATCGCGGTGATGACGTGGACCTTCGATCCGTTGCAGAGTCTGAATGCACATTTCAATTTCAAGAAGCTGGGCGTCGTGGCGGACAGATACCTGCCGGACTTTTACGGCGCGGAAGCAGCGAGCTTTCTACATCAAACCGGAACTGATCGTTTGTGGGTGTCGTGGTGGCTCACGTCGGATCATGTGAAAAAAACGATCAGCGGTGATCGAGCGCCGGAATCTTTCACAAATGACGATGTCTCAATCGAGATACCGGGTGATATCAATTCGTTGCAACAGCAAGATCCGCGAACAGCTTTGAAGTGGCGTAAAGAAACTCGCAAGGCGTTCACTGAAGCGATCCGGGCAGGCTACAAAGTTGTTGGGTTCACTCGCGAAAACCAGGTCGGAAAATACCTGCTCCGCCGAGGAGATTGAAAATCCTGTAAATCATGAAAATAACTCGACGCGAATTAATCAAGAAAACCGCCCTCTCCACTGCCGGCCTAATTGCCGCACCGATGCTCAACCGGGGGCGCTTTCGGTTGTTTGCCAGTTCTCCCGCTGAATACTCCACGCGCGCAATAGATTTGATCGGAAGAGCGACAGTCATCGACATGCTCGCCGTGTTGACACTCGACTTCAACAAACAAGCAAAGTGGTTCAATGATCCGGAGACGTTCAAGCCGGCAGATGTGCAGCCTTACACAGACTCGTCGATCAACGTCTTTCACCAGTCTGTCGGCCTCGGTGGTCCAAATGCGTACGACAGTGCGTTGCAATACTTCGCGCGCTGGAACGGTTTTATCGCTAACGATACTGATCACTTCATGCGCATCGATAGCACGGCGGATCTCAAACGCGTAAAGAAGTCCGGAAAAGTCGGCATCATGCTTGGTCTTCAGAACTCCGAACACTTCCGACGACCCGAGGACGTGGATTTCTTTCGCGGCCTGGGCCAACGCGTGTCACAGCTTACCTACAACACACGAAATCTCATCGGTAACGGTTCGACGGAGCGACGCGACGAAGGTATCTCGGACTTCGGTGTTTCGATTATCGAGCGCATGAACAAGGTGGGAATGGCGGTTGATGTTTCGCACTGTGGCGATCGCACGACGCTGGATGCATTTGAGATCTCGAAGAAGCCCGTGCTGATTACGCATTCAAACTGTCGCGCGCTTGTGCCCGGTCATCCGCGTTTGAAGACTGACGAGGCAATCAAGAAAGTTGGTGACGCGGGCAGTGTCATCGGTATTACGGGTGTGCGTATGTTTGTGAAGGGTGATGAGCCGACGACGGTTGAGCATGTTATCGATCATTTCGATCACGTCAGGAAATTGATCGGATCGGAGCATCTGGGAGTTGGCAGTGACATGGATCTCTACGGCTACGATGCCATGCCGCCGGAGCTCAATAAACAGTTACGTGCTGGTTACAAGGGAAGCTATGCCTTCCGCGAAAAGATCGACATCGAAGGTTTGAATCATCCGAAACGAATGTTTGATCTCACGGAGGGTTTGGTGCGACGGAAGTACAGCGATTCAGAAATTGAAGGAATTCTGGGCGGCAACTTTGAACGTGTGCTCGCGCAAATTTGGACAGCGTAACTTCTGTTCCTCTGCGCAACCTCTGCGTTCTCTGCGCCTCTGCGGTTAACCAGTTATCTCACCGCAGAGACGCAGAGAACGCAGAGGTTACGCAGAGAAGAAAGAAAAGGAGTCGAGTCGTGAGAACAACGATCGTGTTAGTGACGATTGCTTTGGTTTTTGCGTTGTGCGTGATGGGCCAGGCTCCCATTCAGCCCAAGCCTGTTACCGAGGATAAATCGCCGCTGCCACCATCAGCTAACGGCGCGCACGAAATGACGGCGGCTGACGTCGAATCATTTCTGGATGGAATCGTTCCGCTTCAGCTCAAGCGAAACGACATCGCTGGAGCCACCATTGCGGTCGTGAAAGACGGAAAACTGCTCTTCGCGAAGGGCTACGGTTATGCCGATGTGAAAAATAAGAAACCCGTCTCAGCAGATGAGACACTGTTTCGGCCCGGCTCAATCTCGAAGCTTTTTACCTGGACCGCGATCATGCAGCTCTACGAACAGGGAAAGCTCGACCTCGATCGCGACATCAACGACTACCTCGATTACAAAATTCCTGACGCGTTTGGCAAACCCATCACGTTGAAAAACGTAATGACGCACACACCGGGATTCGAAGAGCAGATTAAAGACTTATTTGACACGAGACCGATCGCTCCCAATCTCGGACAGTATTTAAAGACGCACATTCCCGCGCGTATTTATCCGCCCGGAACTGTTCCTGCTTACTCAAACTACGCCACCGCAGTTGCCGGCTACATCGTCGAGCGTGTGTCGGGCCGTCCGTTCGAACAGTACGTTACGGAAAACATCATGCGCCCGCTGAAGATGACGCATTCAACGTTCAGCCAGCCGCTTCCGCAGGAGTTCGCGCCGTTGATGTCTAGTGGTTACCGGCTGGGTTCGGATAATGCGGAGTCGTTTGAAATCGTCAATCCATTTCCGGCCGGGAGCTTGAGTAGTAGCGCCGCCGATATGGCCCAGTTCATGATTGCTCACTTGCAAGACGGGCAGTTAGCTGATGCGAGAATACTCAAGCCGGAAACCGCACGCTTGATGCATTCGCGTCTCTTTGCTCTCGACGATGCAGCGAATGCGATGTGTTACGGGTTTTACGAAGAGTCACGCAACAATCAACGCATCATCGGACACGGCGGCGACACGGTCTTCTTTCACAGCGATCTGCATCTGGTCCTCGATCAAAAGGTCGGCTTCTTTGTTTCGTATAACAGTGCGGGTAACAGCTCGGGCCTGGGCGACTCGCCGAGGGCAACCCTTTGGGAAGCATTTCTCGATCGCTACTATCCTTACACTACGCCTGCAACGACTTCGGCGAGTGCTAAAGACGACGCGAAGGCCGTAGCTGGAACGTATGTTTTGAGCAGGCGCAGTGAGAATTCGTTTTTGAAAGTTGCCTCGGTGCTCCAGCAGTTCGAAGTTTCACCGGTTGGAGAGGGAGACATCCAAGTTCCACAACTCACGGGACCAAACGGCAAGCCAAAGCGCTGGCAAGGCGTTGGTCCAATGACGTTCCTCGAGCGAGATGGATCGGACAAACTGATCTTTAAGCCGGATCAGAATGGCCAGATGATGCTGGTGTTGCCGTACCCGTTCTTTGTGGGCCACCGAATCGGCACGCTGCAAAATGGCAAGCTGATTTCGATCGTGCTGGGTGCGTCGCTCGTGTTTATGCTGGCGACGCTTCTTCTTTGGCCGATTGCGTGGTTTGTGAGAAGACATTTCGGCGTGAGGTTGGAGTTGAGTCCGAAGGAGCGATTGCTGCGCATTCTGGTACGGATTGTTTTTGCGCTCGATTTGATCTTCATCGCGGCCTTGTTTGGACTCGTAACCTATGGCCTGACGCATCTCGAGGTCTTCAGCGACCGCGGCACGATGAAGTTTTGGCTTATTCAGATCGTAGGCATTGTCGGAGCGGCGGGGACACTGATCGTGCTCTTTAATGCGGTGTTCACATGGATCAACAGACGTGGTTTCTGGGTGAAACTACAAGCGGCCGTGATGTTGTTGGCGTGTGTGGGCGTGCTGTGGTTTGCCTTCGCCGGCAACCTGCTGCGCTTCACGTCTAATTATTGAAGAACAGCGGGGGCAAGCCCCTCTTCCTGACTTGTTCTTTTTTCAGGTTCGTAATCCTTTACGTCTTCCTGAAATGAACAAGTCAGGAAGACGGGCCTGCTCCCGCTGCTTGCGGTATTACTGTGCTCTCAGGTTTACGAGCACCGGGTTACTCGTTTGGCCGTGCAGCGAGATTCTTATCTTGACTTCGCCGGGGACGATCTGGTCGGTCAATATTAAATTCACTTGTGTGAGCCAGGGGAAGTTTGGCACCGGGGTCACAAACTCGACTGTGAGTGGCCTGACGGTTCCCGTTGAGTCTTCCGCAGAAGCAGTAATCGCAGAGGCCGGTTCGCCGTTTGCCAACTTCAACCCAATCGCAAACACGGCCAGGCGCGTCCGGTGATCTGAGCTGAAATTACGTTCGGTAACGATCGGAAGCGTCTCCGCCACGAATGTAACTGAATCGAGCGCGACAGCTCGTGTAGAATTTGTTTGGTTCAGAAGGAGAAGCGCGTCGTCATCAACGATCGTTGCCACTCCCTGAGCGTCTGCGATGGTTGCATTGACGGGATTGCTCAGGTTCACGAAAAAGTTTTCAGTTCCTTCTACGGCTGTGTCGCCCTTGATGAAGACAGTCAGCGACTGTGAAGTTTGCCCCGCTGGAATATTCAGAACGATCGAGCCGCCTCCAAAGTCGACATTTTCTGCGGCGCTTCCCGCCTGTGTCGTAGCCGTGACAGTTACAGTCTGAGTGCTCGGAGCAGATAAGCTGATCGTGAACTCCCATCCGACCAGGGTACTACTATCGTCACGTTCAGGCACCGTAATGTCATTAATACTCAGGCTGGGTGCTCCCTGAGCAAAAGTGATTCCGGCAGTTACAAACAATAAGCAGATTAAACCTAAAAGTTGTTTTATGAGCATTCTGATATTGGAGGGACCAGATCGAGTTTCAATCTGGTCCCGATAGAATAAAGTTTCGATGCAGACTATTGACGCCTGAATCGACGTCTCACAGCGCCTGCGACTCCCAACAACCCGGTGCCGAGAAGCACCATGCTCGCAGGTTCCGGAATAGCGCCAGCGCTACCTGTTACGGTACCTTGAATAGTTGTTGTACCTGTTCCTGCTCCCCCACCAACACCGGTCACTGGTAACGCGATTGTGTATATAGGATTCAAAGTGTAAGTGAACCCGCTGATTGTTATCGATGTGGTTGAAAAGGTCAGGGTGGCTATGCCCGTGTTAAAGCCGAGCGATCCAGCCAGGGTCCCGACAAGACTACCCGTTCCGGCCGGTGACACCTGAAAAATATTCAACGTGAAATTTCCGGCTATTGCTGGACCCATTAAATTGGCAGGTACGGTCGTTGTGACAACGATATCACCAAAGCTGGTACCAGCCGGCGTGTTAACCGGATTGGTGGTGCCATTGAAAGTGATCGTCGTTGTCCCATTAACGCTCGCGAAGTTGACAACGTTAGTACCACTGATACTGAAGACACCAGTAGTACTAAAGGTTACGGGATCGGCTTGAGCCGCGGCTGCTGTAAACGCCAAAATTCCGGCGCATAACAGTGGCATCAAGACTTTTCTAAAGTTGATGTTCATCTTTCCCTCGTTCGAAGGAGTCCTGACTTTCAGGCTCCGAAGTAAACAACCCGGCACTCCTTGCTATTTTTGACAGCGCCTCATCAAAGAAACCTCAGCTTCAAGGGCACTTAAAACCGAGGTTCAGCCCCTTCTAGCTTGCACTGCGAGCGGATCCTGAGTACCTGACGGGACGGCACAATCAAACAGACAGAACCGCACCCGAAATTAGACAAACCTATACACTCAGAACTCTTGCCGCTTTCGTTATCGGGGATGACCGCGCCGCACGGAGGTCATAACGAATGCCTGACTCGGCACAAGCTATGTGGGAGAATTCGTCCAGTTGGGGAAAGCTGCCAGACGAAATTTGTGTGGCAGACTTTAATAGTGAGTTTTGTCAATTTTGTGTTTATTGTTTTTTATTGCAGTGATGTTGTTGAAATCTATCAGTTCGGTAGCGTACCGATCAGGCGCTAGTTCTGTTGGCGACGCAGTGCCCAGATCGCGGCGGCAAACGCAACTGCGCTGCTGGCCAGCACCACAGCGAGATGCGCCCAAAATCGTGCTGAAGGGGTTCCGGCCAACGCTGATCTCAGAGCTTCGACGAAGTAGTACGTCGGAACAAAATGTAGTGCTCTTTCCAGCATGGCTGGCAGGCGAAGGGAGGGGAAACTTGGCGCCAGCAACACAAACACGACCAGACCGGCCCAGGTGTTCACCTGCATTGTGTTTTCAAAGAGCGCGCCCATGAACAAACCGACTGCTACAACGAAGATTATTCCTATGAGGATAGTCAGCAGCGTCAGTGGCCAGTTGCCGACCAGCTTGTAATTGACTGCCAACAAGATCCCCGCAAACAAGACACTGTAGACCACACCGGTCAAAGCCTTACCCGCAATTATCTCTGCCAAACTCGCGGGCGACGTTAACAGGAAATCGAGAGTGCGCTTTTCTTTCTCTTCAACGAGCAACAAGGGCACGACTAGCGCGCCGGCCATGGCGAAGGTAAGTAACAAGAGCATCGGCAGCATCATTTGATTGACGTTCAATGCCGGGTTTTCAGCGCCAGCTGCTTTGTTGACATCGACCCAGGTCAGATGAGCAGGAAGGCGTTCTTTCACCGAAGTTAAAAACTGCCGCTCCACGAGCTGTCGAAACATGGCTTGTTCGATGTCGTTTTGTTTGTTGTTGACGTAAACGAGAAGCTCAGGTTGTTTTCCTGCGGCGATATCTGCGTCGAAGTTTGCGGGTATGACGAGTCCGCCGACAGCCTTCGACTTCTCCAGGTCGTTTGCTACTCCTTCAGCCGAAGCCGCCGTGATCACTTTCATCTGTGGTATTGCGCGCAGTTCGGAAACCAGGCGTGAGCCGCCCGGGTCATGGACCACAACGGTGAAGTTCAGGTTACTGATGCCCGGCAACAGGACACGAAGAAGAACGGCTACGAAAACAGGAGTCAGTAACGCGCCAAGGAGATAGCGGTTCCTGATTGCATCGACGATGTCCTTCTGCGCGAAGGCTGAAACAACTCGTGAGTTCATATCTTTTAGATTTCTCTGTGCAACCTCTGGGTCCTCTGTGTCTCTGTGGTGTATTCAGGTAAGTTCAACCACAGAGACACAGAGGACCCAGAGGTTGCACAGAGAAGAAGTTCAATTTGGTCACTTCTGTTCATTCAGACAATTTTCTCCCTGTCATCTGAATGAATACTTCTTCAAGCGTAGCTTCGGCTGAATGCAGCGTTCGAATCTGGCCGGAGGTTACCAGTTGCTTTATTTTCTCTCCGGCATCTTGATCGTCCAGAGAGATGGTCAGACGTTCGCCATCATTGAGTCTTACCTGTAGAGATTTCTGTCCATGGGCCAACTTCAGATTGTCCGGCGTATCCAATGCGACGATCTTTCCTGCGCTTATGAACGCAATCCGATTGCAAAGCTGGTCTGCTTCCTCCATGTAGTGAGTAGTGAGAAAGACCGTTATTCCCTCACGGGAAAGATCCAGCACCAGACGACGAATATCACGCCCGACTATCGGGTCCAATCCTCTGGTCGGTTCATCAAGAAAGATTATCTGTGGACGGTGGAGCAGCGAGCGCGCAATCAGCAATCGCTGCTTCATGCCGTTGGAATACTGCTGAATTTTGTCATTCGCACGATCTAGCAGTCCGACCTGGTCCAGCGCCTCGTCAATGCGTCTTGTATCGGTACCGTATAGTCGTGCAGCAAAGGTGAGGTTCTCTCTGGCGGACATACGTTCGTAGAGATTTTGATGCTCGGAAACAACACCGATGAGCGGTTTAAGGCGTCGCTGGTCCGCGATCACGTCACAGCCGGCGACTCGTGCGTGTCCTGAGGTGGGCCGCAACTGCCCCGTTAACATTCGTATTGAAGTTGTCTTGCCTGCTCCATTGTGGCCCAGGAAACCGAAAATCTCGCCGGCTTCCACAGTGAAGGAGACGTCATCCACCGCGCGCCGGCTGTTGAAAGTGCGGGAAAGTCCTTCAACCTCGATTGCGTTGGCCATGTCGTTGGTACGCAGCCTCTGAGATTTTGTTTCGACGACTTGAACTCTGAACTATCAGGGAGTAGAAACTATCTCATGAAGTATCTCCTGATGGTTGCAATTCTGTTAACCGCAAGCGCATCAACACTGGCCCAGGAAGACATCCAGGCGAAGCACGCCGGTTATGCTCTCTGCATCGAGCACATCGAGAAAGATCCTCACAAGGCATACGAGTATTGCACCGACTACATAAACAAATATCCTAACGACGACAAGACGCAGACGGAGTTTGTCGGGAAGTTCATCACAGCGTACAGGAAGATCTCCCAGTGGCTAAGCTCGGTTCCGATGAATCACTTTACCGAGAAGACAACACGATGGGCAGTTTTTATTCCGGGGCTGTCGGCAAGAATACCAATCGAGAACAGTCGGGACGGCAACCATTTGATTCTCATCAAGCGCGAATACCGTTCGCGTGACGATGAAAAGCTGCTTGCCAAAGCCGAGGCGCTTTACAAAAATCCGGAGCCGGTCGAGCGCCAGTTACTGAAAGAATGGCGTTATATCGCTGAGCCGTATGTTTTACTTCCGGATGGCGAGCCTAGATGGTGGACCGGGCCGATCGGCACGATTCTAGCGGCCGATCTCGTGTCGACTGGAGCCGTCCTCTACTACTACAACATCTCGAAGGCTCTCAGAAGCAACGATGGAAAAGTCAACGGGAACTCGTGGAAGTTTTTGAGTTCCAATCTGAAGTACGAGGCCTCGATCAAGAAGATGGATGTGTACGAACGATCCGGCAAGAGCTTCAAAAATGTTTATGTCGCTAATATGACGCTGACGTGGGGACAGGTCTGCGGGCGCTTGTGCGGTTCCGGGTTCACCAGAAACAAGATCGTTGTCATGAGCCCGAGTGGTGAGATTCTCGAAATGTTTCTTGACGATCCAGTGAACCGTTCGAGTTGGATTAGCTAACCCTCTGCGTAAACTCTGCCGTCCTCTGCGCCTCTGCGGTGAAAGAAAACGAAAACGCATGTAAACCGCAGAGGCGCAGAGGACGCAGAGTTTACGCAGAGGAATTGACAGTGTGTGGGATGCTAAAGTATTTTTACCGCATCGCAAATAAATAATGACCGCAACGACTAAACAACCAGTCATCGCTCGCAGGAACGATCAGATGTGTGCTTGTTTGTGTTGTTGTATGCCGACGAATGAGCGGACTGGCGTGTATGTAACATAGATTCATAGCAATCATTAGCATTCACCAGGGCCGCTCCTTTCGAGCGGCCTTTTTTTGTGCCTGCAAAACACGAGGAGAAAAACTATGAGCACTCTGGCTATCTATTACGAGCACCCTGACTGGTTTCGGCCCCTGTTCGCCGAATTGGACCGGCGGAAATTTCCCTACGTCACACTCGATGCGACCGCCCACAGCTACGATCCGGGCGAGCACGAAACAAACTACGACGTCGTGTTCAATCGCATGAGCCCGTCGTCTTATCTTCGCGGTCACGGTCACGGAATCTTTTACACACTCCAATACTTAAACTATCTCGAGGAGCAGGGAACCCGAGTCATCAACGGGCAAACAGCCTTCGCGGTGGAAATCTCGAAAGCACGCCAGCTCTCTTTACTCGACTCACTCAATCTCACCTATCCGCGCGCACGCGTCATTAATTCCGCCTTACTCGCCGTCAAAGCTTCAGAGAGTCTCCGCTTTCCAATCGTGTTGAAAGCCAATATCGGCGGCAGCGGCGCCGGTATCGTGCGCTTTGATTCGCGCGACGCGCTGGTCCAGGCTGCAGAGAATGGTCAACTCGATCTCGGTATCGATCAGACCGGTTTGGTCCAGGAGTTCATCCCGCCGCACGACGGCCACATCACACGCGTTGAAACACTCGGCGGCAAGTATCTCTACGCGATCAAAGTCTTCACCACGGGCGACACTTTCAATCTGTGCCCGGCTGACATCTGCCAGACCACGGACGGCATTGAGCTAACGCGCGTGGCATGTCCCGTCGATGCGCCACGATCCGGTCTGCGAGTGGAAGCATTTGAACCGCCGCGCGACGTGATCAGATCCGTTGAACGAATCGTTCAGGCAGCGCAGATCGACGTCGGCGGAGTTGAGTACATCATCGACGATCGTGACGGCTCGTTGCTCTATTACGACATCAATGCGCTTTCAAACTTCGTCGCTGATGCAACACGCGTGATCGGCTTCGATCCACACGCAAAACTGGTCGATTTTCTCGAAGAGGAGGTTAAGAGATGCGCTACGGTTACTGGCTCCCGGTTTTCGGCGGTTGGCTGAGAAATGTAGAAGACGAGGGAATGGAAGCGAGCTGGAGTTATGTCAGCCGTCTCGCGCAACGCAGCGAGCAGATAGGCTATGATCTTACTCTGATCGCCGAGCTCAATCTCAACGACATCAAGGGTGTCGAAGCTCCTTCGCTCGATGCGTGGTCCACTGCCGCGGCACTCGCAGCCGTCACTAATACGCTTGAGTTGATGGTCGCGGTGCGTCCGACTTTTCATCAGCCCGCGTTGTTAGCGAAGCAGGCGGCGAACATCGATAACATTGGCGGCAGCGGGCGGCTCTCGCTGAATGTCGTGTCTTCGTGGTGGAAGGATGAGGCGCGGAAGTACGGGGTCGAGTTTGAACAACATGACGATCGTTATGCGCGGACGCGCGAGTGGCTGGAGATCGTTGAGCGTCTGTGGGAGGAAGATCACTTTTCGTATTCAGGGAAATACTATCGAGTTGACGACGCGGTGTTACAACCGAAACCGCAAACGCGACCGCGGCCAACAATCTATGCTGGCGGTGAATCGGAAGCGGCGAAGGATCTGATCTCGCGCTGGTGTGACGCGTACGTGATGCACGGCGACGAGCCATCACGAGTGCGTGAGAAGATTCGGGATCTATCCGAGCGCAGAGAGCGGCTTGGTTTGCCGCCGATGAAGTTTGGTGTCGCGGCGTATGCGATTGTGCGTGAGAACGAAGTTGAAGCGAAGCGCGAGCTGGAGCGAATCACGAACGTCAAACAATTCGCTGCCGGCTACGAGAATTATCAGCAATGGCTGGCGGGCACAAAGCTGGAGCAACAGGTCTCGCTCGAAGACTACAGCGTCTCAAACCGTGGACTGAAATCCGGTTTAGTAGGCACACCGGACCAAGTCGCAGAGCGCGTGGCTGAGTTTGAAGAAGTGGGAGTGGATTTGTTGTTATTGCAGTGTAGTCCGCAGCTCGAAGAGATGGAACGATTTGCTGAAACAATAATCAGGCCGGCAAAGTACCACCTCGCGGCAGCGGGTGGTTGAATGCAATGAGTAAAGCAATCCTGGAAGTAATCGCTTGTTCAGTCGCCGACGCAATTGAGGCGCAGAAGGGTGGTGCAGGGCGTTTGGAAGTTGTTAGAGAATTGGACCGTGGTGGACTTACACCTTCGATCAAGTTGGTGCGAGCAATAAAAGAGGCTGTGGATCTACCGCTCAGAGTGATGGTTCGAGAGAGTGACGGGTTTGGAACTTCGGACGAGACGGAAATTGAAAGACTCTGTGATGCAGCGTCGGGGTTCTCGAGCCTGGGTATTGATGGTCTAGTTTTGGGTTTTCTCAAGCGCGGCACGATCGATCTCGAGCTCACGTCGCGAATACTGGCTTGCGCGCGGGGCTTGAACGCGACGTTTCACCATGCGTTTGAGTCTGCCGCCGATCAGCTACAGGCTGTTAGTCAATTAAAGAGTTTGCCTCAGGTGGATCGAATTCTGAGCAGCGGTGGATCGGATGAGTTGGAAAAGAGACGTGGACGTCTTGCTATCTACGAACAGGCTGCCGCGCCTGAAATCAAAATCATCGCGGGCGGTGGAATCGATCAGAACGCCATCGAAATACTCCGGCACACCACGGCCATTCGCGAATTTCACGTCGGCCGCGCGGCACGTCAGGGATTTAATGTTGCCGGCCCTGTTCAGGCAGAACTTGTCCATGAGTTAGTGCGCGCCACGCATACATAGGAGCACCCTTTCCATCGCGCTACCGCAAGTGCAAAACTCCAGAGCGATAAGTAGACTATTTGTGCAAAGCTCCGCTCGTACCACAAAACACTTAGTCGCCCTACCAAAAACGTGCAAACGGTCTTTACCGCACAGCGCGTAAATTACCGAATCTACGCGATTTTCTGAATCATGAGCGTTTCGCGCCTTGCGGACGAAGACCAGTTGTTATTGTGCACGGATGGTCTAACGGACATGGTCGACGATGTTGATATCCTATTGATTTTGAAGAGCGCGCGTTCGGCGAAGTCGGCATGTCACAAGCTCGTCGACCTGGCCCTCAAGAACGGCGGTCGTGACAACGTCACCGTAATCGTCGCGCGCTATTCAATTCCTGAAATTTAGCCACAAAAAGGCACAAAAAGCTCAAAAAACAACAGAATCTATTTGAGCTTTTTGTGCCTTTTTGTAGCATAAAAGACTTACTGGGAGATCTCAGACTAAGGAATAGCCACCACGCCGATGTTGGCAATCGTTGCGCCCTTCGTCATCGACGGCACTGCGCAGACGTAAAGCACAATGCCTGCCACAGGCGCACGTGCTTCAAAAATTACTTTGCCGACGTAATCGGTAACGTAACCAACTTTCATTCCCGCCGAGACATAGGTTCCACGTTTGACCAACGGATAGAAGATTCCCGTTTGCTCACTGGCTAACGTCACGACCTTTTCGATCCAAACGGGATGCTCGATCGTCGCCGGTTGTCCGGGCAACATTTTTAGATAACGCATCACACTCAAACAGCCGTTGATGAGCGCATTGAGATCGTCTGTTTCAACTGTGCCCGCATGTCCTGCCTCAGCCGTGATCGAGGGTTTCCCGCGCGTGGTCGCAGTGTTTTCAAGATAGCGCGAAGCCTGCGGATCCTTCGGCCGTTCCGTCGAGATAATGATGTGGTCCAAACCAAAGGCGAGCAGCATCTCGCGTGAAATCTGATCCTGCTTCTCATTTCCGGTCTTGGTCCAATAACTGTAAGGCCGCAGGCTTTCGTCCAGGTCGCCGCCGTGAAGATCGATCAAGTGATCACACTGCTCGACAACTTGTTTCGTAATCAGGTAAGAAGCACGCTCAGTTTGACTGCCATCCAGCTTGCCCGGATAGAAGCGATTCATGCTTTTCTTATCGACCGGATTGACGTGCGGCACCTTTTGCTCGAACGACTGAATGTTGATGAGCGGCACGATAATCATAGTGCCGGAGATTTCGGTTGGATTCAGCATCGCGATCAATTTCTCGAGCGCTATGATCGAAGTGTATTCCGTGCCGTGCGAACCGGCGACGAGCGCCAGTACTGGTCCAGGCTTCGCGCCATGAATGACCGCGACCGGAATGCTAAGCGCGGCATCGACGCCGGCTGGAACTTCGATCGTGCCAGTGACCTTCTGCCCGCGCGCAGCGGTCGCGTTTCCGACAGTAAAAGTTTTGCGATCCTGACCGGCTGGCAGGATTACAAAAAGAAGCATCAATACGAAGCTCGTGATTAGACATCGCATATAGTGATCACTTAATTGCTCTTTCACCCAGGCTTTTCGCGCGCTGCTCAATGGTCATCGCGAGGTCTGTCCAGACTCGGTCACGCGCACCACCTGCTTTAGAAAATGTGATTAAAGGTTTGCCGTCCTTTGGCAAGACTTGAAGATCTTTCAGGACGAGTTCGCTTTGCCACCTGCACGGACGAACGATGATGGGAATCAAACGCCGTTGTATTTCCTGAAGGCGCTGCAACAGTCTTGGTTGTTCCTCTTCCTGAATAAAACGAGAAGCGAGGTAGCCCGGGCTGACTAGCAAGAGAGCAAGATCACAGTTGTTCATTGCCTCATAAATAGACTGGTTCCAGTCGCCGCTCGCTTCAATAATCCGGTGTTGCCAAGTCTCAACAATACCTCGGCGTTGCAGCCCAGCCAGCATTGTGACCAGTTCATCTTTAAATCTTTCGTCCTGGTGCGAATAGCTGATGAAAATTTTCAGCGGTGAAGTGTCGCCAGCTTTTTTACGAACTTGTTCCCACTGCGTGTGCAGTGTCTGCCGCAACGGCGCGAAGCCGGCATGTGTCAGCGGGATGGCATACAGGTTCAGCACCAGATCGAACAGGCTCACCGGGTAATGCGTGTCATCGGAGAAATTGCCGAGCGCGCAATCCTTGAATTCATGTGGTCCAAACTGGCCCGTGAATGCGAGCGAAATCAATTCGCGTTTACCGAAGCGCGCATTTATAAGCGGGATGTCGGCGGCGAGCGCCGCGGCTTTCGATTTGAAGGCATTTTGATAACCGGGCGTATCCAACACGATGATGAAATCATCAGTAAGGACATGTGCAGCTTGCTCCACGACGAACATACCGGCCTCACGCAAGTCTTTAATAAGCTCCTTTGCTTCGTCGGCTTGTTCGGTAATGTGACTAATGTAACAGCGCGGCGCAGCCCATTCGCGCCGGTAAGCTTTCACTTTCGTCAATTGAACTTCGTAAGAACTGCGTAAGCGCGCTGCTGCCTCTTCACGCTGCAACCATGGCGACGCACCAATGCCGATGGTTGGCGGCATATCAAAATCAGGTAAAGTAATTTTTTCGCCACACTCATCGCAGTACATGAATGGCTTGAGCTCGCGCACGCGCTGCAGAACTATAGCGCGCTCCTGTCGATGACCTTTAGGGCACACGACTGGAGAAAAGCGCGTTACCTCGACGTCACGCTGGTAAAGAAACTGCTCAAATAATCCTTGAAACTGCGCGCGCCCGTGCGGGGGAAACCCATCACTGTAATAAAGCACGATCTCCATTTCGCCTTCACTGTCTTCAATCAGGCGGAAGCCGCAGATTTCACCCTTACCCATCTCGTATTGGGCCTGGTTTTGCCATTGGTTTAGGCGGGTAAAGGAGGACATATTGCCGAGCAATATTACCAACGAGGCGTAAAGGTATTCCACGCGTCCGCGAACAACGTAAGAGATGTCATCTGTTGCGGGAAGATCATCCTGCAAAGGACGTTTTTGCTTGATGAGACCTGGGAAGACGAGCAAGTTCTCGTCGCCGAGTGTTTCGCGGAAACAGATGTTATGTTCGAGAAATCGCAGGATCGTGGCGTCCAGCAGAATCTGGTTCTCGTCCGGTGATAGTCCAACCAATTCTTGGAACGAATGTTTACCCTGCAAGAGGTCGGTCTCGCTCACTGCTCCTAATTCGCGCGGGTGCTTGTCAGCCAGCGACACAATTGATGAGGCCAGCGCTACGAGCAATTCGGGCGTGATCAGAATGTGTTGCTCGCCGGCCGAGCTTCGTAAAATGGTGACGTAGCCGTGAGTCTCGAGATGGCCCACGGCTGTCATCATCTCCGTATCGGTAAAGCGCCATTCTCGATCAGTCGTTTGAAGTTGTTCACGCAAGGCGACTGGACTTACCAGCACGCCTTGACGGTCAAGGCTTTCTTTGAGCTCCAGCACATGATTTTTAATGCGTTTGAAGGTGACGGTGGTCACGGTTGCTGGCAGCTCATCCCACGAAATCTGCGCTTTAACCGTCTCCAGCAAAGGGCCGATGCCTTCCCCAGTGCGAGCGCTGGTGCTAACGTAGCCACCACTGATGCCATAGCGTTTGCAGAACTGTTCCAGTTCCTGTTCTGAAACGGCAGGCATGCCCCGATCAATTCGCGCACCTATCAGCACGGTCGGCGGCAGCCTGCCCTTACCCTTGAGTTGGTCCAGCCAGAACTGCACACTGCGAAGCGGCTCCGGGCCATTGCTGGGATCGAACACTAACAACGCAACAGTGACATTTTCCAAAAACGTGGAGTGAATTTGCCGATAAGCGGATTGACCGGCTAAATCCCACAACACTGCTTCGCACTCTGTGCCGTCCGCGCGCTTCACACCAAGTTGTGGGAGATTCCAGAACTGTTGACCGTGTGTGGCTGTCTCCTGCCTGTATATGCGGTGGGCCAACCGCCAGCCAAGCGCAGTTTTGCCAACACCTGCGTCTCCGACCAGTAGGATCTTAGCAGTAGTGTAATGGACGCGGTCTTGCACCCGACCGAGCAGGACTGCTTCGTCCAACTCCCAGATGCGGATGATCTTGTCTTCATCTCCCAATGTCGCCAGCAGCGGAAGGCTGGGATGAAAGACGAGACCGCTAGGAAAGTTGTCACTTGCGAGTTCTTCCAACACGGCCATACACATACCGGTATCGCAACGCCACAAGCGGATCGTGTCCGTGCCTTTTGTCGCGAGCCATCGGCCGTTTGTAGAGAAATCTACACAATAGATACTGTCTGAGTGTCCTTCCAGTACCTGGAACGCTCTGCCGGTGGCTGATTCCCAGATCCGAATGGTCTTGTCGTCTGAACAAGAGGCGAGGCGCTGGCCATCAGGCGACCATGCCACACTGTTCACTATGTCGGTGTGCTCCGCGAGCGTTTGCAAAAGCTGACCGCCCCCGCCATCCCACACGCGCACGGTCCCATCATTCGAAGCCGAAGCCAGCATTTGACTATTGGGCGACCACGTCACGCTGTTGACTGAGTCGATATGCGATTTCAAGGCGAGCATAGGCTCACCACTAGGGACATCCCAGACGCGGATCGTTCCCTCGTCTGAAGCTGAAGCGAGGAGTTGACCGTCAGACGACCAAGCTACGCTATTGACTGAGTCGGCATGCCCTTCCAGAGTAAGCGTAAGTCTACCGCTAGTGGCATCCCACAGGCGGACCGTTTCATCACTTGAAGCTGAAGCGAACAGTTGGCTATCGGGCGACCATTCTACGCTATTGATCTCTCCCGTGTGCCCCTGCAAGACACGCACAGAAGTTCCGCTACGCGTGTCCCATATTCGAATGGTTTCATCCGTCGAAGGCGAAGCAAGGTATCTGCCATCTGGAGACCATGAGATACGGCGAATCTCTCCCGTGTGTCCACGCAGAACATGCCGGAGTGTTAGCCCTGGCATAGGCGACTCGCCTACGTCAAGGAAGTCTGTGCCTGGTCCTTTGGTGGCAGGTGAGTGATCACTTTGCTGATCTGCTTTAGGCGGAGGCTTGATAAGGTACGACTTAGGGAGGCCAGTCCGAATTGTAATCTCCTGACCACGATGGGGTACGGTAACCGAGTCGTTCAGAGGTAACAGAATCCGTTTGGTTTCAATCCGATTAACCTGGCGCGCTTGCGATTTGATCTCGATCACGATCGGATCTCTTTTAGGCGCTTGTATGATGTAAGAATTCTCGATGGGTGGATGGCTGAATTCCCACCGGGCGCCTCTGCGGTTCTCTAAAAGACGAATGCCGACCGGCACCTGCTCCATGTCTCCGGGTGCGAGCCAGTCAACGAGCTGAATTACGTCAGGAGGGTGATTGCCGAGTAGAAATGGTTTCCCGAGCTTGTATGCAGCTTTCACATCGAGAATCTTGGCAGCTTGCGTCCTCCGGGCTTTTTCAGGCAGACGTGGTAACACGCGCCGCGCCCATCTGATAGCTTTTTCGTTGTTCTGTTTCGCAAGCGCAGCGACAGCCGGCAGTAGCGATTCATCAATTGTTTCCTGCGACGCACCGCTTAACGAAAGGTACGTCACTCTCTCCTCGAGACGGACAGCATCCGACACAGATTCATGAACGAACTGCAAGGTCTCCCAAGCCTCTTTGAGCAAAAGGCGGTTTTCTTTCTGCGCCAGGTCTTTGCGCAACTCTGCCAGTACGTCTGGCCGCAGCACGAGTCCCAGGGGACTGGAGGCTTGGACCAGCGGGCTGAACCACAAGTCAGCTTCTGCGCCAGCATCAACTCTCGGTAGATGGCGCAGACGCATGGCCCGCAGCAACTCAGGTTCAACTCGAGCCGCCAGCGAAACCAAACGCGCGAGTTGTATCGCGCCCGGTGAAGTTTTCTGCATCAGCTCGATCAATAATTTCCCGTTCTTCTCCATACCCGTCATTAGCTGTCAAGACAGCGCGCGAAGAATCGTCGAAACCGATGTTTCCCGGTCCCACTGAATTATTCTCAAGTAATTTTTAAGAGCACTTGGACAACGAGCCTGAGGATAGGGTGTCAGGACCAGCAATTGATATTTAGCCTGACGCAGATACCGGACGAACACCAGCCATTCCTCTGTGGTGGCGACTTCCATTTCGAATGGCGGGGCAGCAACCCCAAGATCGCTCAGCATCAGTAGCGGCGTTCCCGGAGACGGCAAGCTGTAGCTCGACTGAAGCGGCGGTCTAAGTGAAACTGCGTGTTTGAAGGGAGTGCCGACGAATTCCCAGGCTTGCACCTGATCCCTGCCCACCAACTGATCTAATTGCCCTAACAAGAAATCCTGGTCGCGTAGATAGGGGACTAAACCCGGCCCTGCATCAATCAACACTTGCACTCCATGGCGGAGCGTCGGCAAAGGCAGCCGGGGGATTTGTTCAAGCGGTTGGTTCGAAGAGATGATCTCGATCAACTTCGGAATATCCGGAAGGCCGTCATTAGCTTCTACGGATAAAATCTTGGTGATGATTGCACGTGTCCAGATGGGAGCGAGCAGCGGGAAAAAAATAGGTGGCAGTTCGTCTTCTTCAGATTTCTCTTCCAACGGTTCCGGCAGCTTCAGAGCTGGAACCTTGACGGGCACGCTTTCTAATACAACGTCAACTTTAAAGCCGGCCGTGGCTTCTCCTCTGAACTTTGAACGCCTTGATTTAAGCCTACCTTGAGCCGGTCGCCGAATAGTCTCGGGCAGCGTGTCAGATGTTAAGATCGGTAAAGAAGCCTCGGGAGCGAACTCGAATCCGAGCATTGATGCGATCTGTTGTCGAGCCTCTTCTTCGGGCTTCATAACTTGTAGCGCCCGAATTAAATCAGCTAAATGAATTTCAGGTCGGATCATAATGAGGCCTGAGAATGTATCTCAAGATTTGTCAACTTGGGCTTCACCAGAGTCGCTTCTCGAACCGAGATCCAGGCTGGCGATGGTTTCTCGCCATCCTTTGGTGGGCGCACGTCAAGGCTAATACAAGCCCAGACGGCGTCCAAGAATTCAGCCGCATTAGGTTCGGGACGCTCTCCTTTCTCTGCCGCTGTTACAATCTGTTTGGCCAGAGCTTCGTAGAGGTCATCGTCCCTCTTGCCGAAGTGTTTGACGCCGATTGTTTTTAGTCGCTCACTATCCGGGGGCTTCAGATCCAAAACCACGCATCGCCTTAAAAATGCTGAAGGCAACTGACGCTCTTCGTTCGTAGTGATTACTATCAATGGCGGATGATCCAGAGAAGCTTTCACCGTTTTGCTGATCTCATCCACGAAGAATCTTAAAGATCCCATTGGCAGCAATAGGTTGTTCGGCACATCAGGTTCAGCCTTATCGATCTCGTCAAGGAGGACCACCGATCCCGGGGAATTCGGTTGCGGGGAAAAAGGCTCTATCGGTTCAAACTCGCTTGCTGAACCGCGGTCAAATGCCCACCAAAGTACTCCCGGCTTAACATATTCAGCCTTATCTTTAATCGGTATCTTACTATCCATCGCGTCGTTCAGCCTCTGGACGCTGTCAAAGGTCCAAAGTAGATCTTGAGCTCTTGTCTGGGAAGTAACAACAGCCTCGTAATAGCGCCACTCGAGATTATGAGCGACAGCTCTGGACAATGATGATTTGCCGGAGCCAGATGGACCGCGAACCAGAAGTGGCCTACCGGTTGCCAACGCAACGTTGATGGCCAGTTCGATTTCCGGTGTGTATTCGTAAACCGGGTCTTTCGTGCGGTCTGCGAGACGCGCCGGGCCGCCTCGATTGTAGTCGTTGCCAGTTCCGGGCTCATTGACCCTGAACATTTTCGCGTATTTCATCTCTAGTCCTCATATACCGTTGATGATAGAGGTTGCGTCTAGAATTGCAGCAGCAGTCAGGAGGCAGGCCTGATCCTCGATTCCAGCTTCAAGTAAGGGTTCGAGCATTTCAAACTCGCTAAGATCTTTCCAGTCGTTTGGGTTGTCCGGCCCAGTAAGCACAATAAAGATGAACGGCCAAAAACGCTCACGCAGGTTAAGTACGACCTCTTTTGCGGTGCCATAAGGTACGACAACAAAGATTGGCCGTTGTATGGCCAAACTGGTCATCACGGAATCTAGGGTTTGACTTGATTTGCCCGGTCGCCCGGCTCTGTTATTGATCTCCGCAATTATGTGACTGGCGTACCTGCCTTCGTCATCGATCCCGGCGTCTTCCGGGAGCAAAATGACCACGTAAGGATCTTTCCCTAAATAGCCGGCACGACTAGCGTGCAGGCGAGCGGTCACCGGCTCACGGGCATTAAGGCCAAATATTGTTCTCGAACGAACCTGGTTTTTAACCGCCGACGTCAAGTTGCTTTTAATCGTTCGCTGTTCCGTTTGGACCACGTTGTCCAGATGAGCAATTGCAGGAAGGTCCAGCCAGAATGGAGCAAGTAAATAAATGAGACTCTTGGAGCGTGGCTCACCCAGACTTGGTAATATGCTGCGGAGTGTATCGATTACCTGATCGGCATTCAACGTTAGGAGTATCCTTGCCAGTCGATAGCGGATCTCCTTATCCAACCGATCCCATCGATCAAGTTCAGAGGCAGTGCCTTCAATTGCCTCTGTTAGTGCTTCGGAGTCTTTGATTGACCTCAGATGATCTTCGATGCGCTTGTGATGATGGTATAAGGGTTCATCTTTATCGGAACACTGAGTGTCGTGTAGTTTGACCTCAATCGTATTTATTACCTGGTTAAGGTTTTCATGAGAGCAAAGCTGGACCTCATTTATCTGAAGCACCTCGAACGGCGACTTCTTAATATCTTCAGCGCTGACGCCAGTCATTGCCACGGGAAAGATCGGGAATTCTTTGTTTCTCCACTTCAGCATAGTGAGCATTGAGCACTCCTTAAAAACCCATGGATGGTTCACGACGTCGAGTGCTTCTTTGGTGACTAAAACGATTGCAGCGTGGCAACAGCCTATAGCCGAATAAAGTTCGTGCCGCCAGCAGTCACCAGGTTTGAGCCTGTCACGATCACAATACACAGGGAATCCCGCGTGTTTTAGACGTCTGACAAGTTCCTCCAGTATTTGCCTGTCAGGTTCCTGGTGGGCACTATGACTGATGAAGAGTTTCGGTTTGTTCATAACCGATGAGAGAATTCGATTCCTGCGCTACGATCTGGACGAGGATGATGCGAGACCTCGCTATCAAGCAATGTCGCTGGCTATGAAGAAAGCAAGCGGTGCAATAATAAAGGCAGCCTCTGAAACAAGATATCTTGACAGAAGCCGAATCCTGATGCGCTGAGGTGAAACCTGCGCACCCTTATCTGGATAATCATACCGGATTATACAACAGAGTCGTCCTGCAAATCGTGAGGACGTGCTCAGACTGTCAGGAAGAAATCCAAAATACAGTTACACTATGTAGCTACTTGATACGCTGGATGATCAGCTTGTGTCCGGCGGAGTTTCCCCGCGGGATTTTCACCCGTTGAGAACGGCCTTCGATCTCATCAATGTCATCTCGCGCCTCAATGCTGTAGTCAAAGTCACCAGAGATGCATTTGAACGTTCCGTCCTCTTCGATCTGAGCGCGACGAACGTACTTGTCGCCTGCATACACCCTTATACATGCATCCTCAAGAGGACGACCAGTTTTCCAGACAACTTTCCCTCAACTGTGCCTCCGACATTCGCTCGCCGACTGCATCACCAGATTGTCAGTCGTTGATCCTTCAGTGATCTGAATCTTTTTTGCTCGCGCCTGTCCACAGTGGCTGGATAGTAAGTACGCGCATAGGAAGCGGGCATACCGATGTAATATTCGCCCAGCGCAACGTTCTCAATCTGAATGAGCCACCTTTTCTCAGCATTGAAACGTAATTTGGTACAGTATCGACAACGTTGATCAAATCAACGGATCCGATATCGATAGCTTGTCCAGTTGCATTTAGCACACGCCCGTAACCGTCGCCATTGCGTGCGCATTGGCACCATCCAGGTCAAATTCTGCATAACTGCACTCACTCTTTTCCAGTGTTAAATCGTACTCGAACGTGGAAAGTGAATCGGTTTGAGTGCCTCTGATTCCGACCTCGTTGGAGGAGGCCGTTAGTCGAGCCAAATACGGGACCAGGATCCGAACCTTGAACGACCCGGGCCAGGGCAACGACAGCGAAAAATCTCCGTACTTATCAGTGACCGTCTGAAACGTTTTATCGCTACTTGTTACTTCAATTTTTATTCCCGGGATGCCCACTCGGTTTGTCACAATCCGGCCTGAGATTGACTCTGGAGCTTGTCGCTGTTTGAATTGGCGGAGGGTGTTCAGATCAATGTCGACGGCTAAACCGCTGCCGTCACACATCCCAGTGGAGAATTGCTTCGTCTCGTCATCACGTGTTGCGTAGACAAGGTACCGCTTACCTTTCTTAAAGACGATATCGCAGCTTGTGCCCTTTGCTGTTCCGACCGCGACTCTCCGACCAGACACACCACGGAATGATTCCTCCACCCTGAAGGTAACCATTAAATAAGTGTACGGATTGTCTGAAGTGTTTTTGAGTTTTAAGTCGACCACCTGCCCTACGAATACCGCATCTGAGCGCCAGAATCGTGTGCAGATGGGAGTGCCATATTCGCTATACACACAAGCTTGAATGGGTTGCGTGTTAGCCGCCGCGCAAAGCAGGGCCACGATGAAGACGAGCAGACGCTTCATGGCCCGACAGATTACGGTCAACCTCGTCGAAGTTCAACACCTTAGTGTTCTTTAAATGACGTTGAGATCGCTTTTGCCGACTGGTCCAGCCACTCGTTCAACTCCTGCTGCGTGTGCCATTTTCCCTTCAGCATTACACCGGCGCGGTTTTCGGTCGCGGAGATGTTGTCGAGCGGGTTGGCGTTTAGGAGTATGAGGTCGGCACGCTTTCCTTTCTCGACTGTGCCGGACTTATCGATCGTTCCGAGGAACATTGATGGGTTTTTGGTTGCCGCTTCGAGCACTGCGTAGTTCGAAAGACCAGCGTCGCGCAGTGCCTTCAGCTCGTGATGCATGCCAAAGCCGTATAGCCACAGAAACTCGGGCGTGTCAGACCCGGTCATGATCCGGCCGCCGGCGTCGTAGATTGCTTTGATTAGCTTGTCGCGCAGTTGGATCCAGCGGGCTCGCTTTTCCAGGGGCACGGTGTTGATGAAGCGGTTCTTCTTGTAGAAATCGAGCCATTGCTGTTGTACCTTCGGCGGGTAGAAGCGGAAGTCAGGCTGCTTGCGAATTTCGTCTTCGGTTCGCAATCGTCCGAAAGTGTTTTTCATGAAGTGTTGCGTTGGATCGACGTACGGGTTTGACGCGACCGTCTTCCGCGCGACTTCTGCGATCTTGCTTTCATCAATGTAATCGAAGCTTTTCCAATTGTCCGGGTTGTATATATAAAGGTCGGACACGCTTCCTTTCATCGGCGCATCGTCACGAAGCAGCAGCTCCATGTACCCGTCGAGGTGCTCGATCTGCTGTTTGGCTTTCCACGCGCGTTCGACGCCGACGAACCGGCTGTCTGCGTGACCGACAACACGGATGTTCTGCTTCGCGGCTTCGTCCACTGCCGCTTCGTAAACTTCCGGTTTGACGAACGTCGTTACTTTGATGAAGTCGTAACCCGCCGCTTTCGATTTGCGCACGGCTTCGCGCGCCTCTTCGGGCGTGTTGACGACGAAATTGTTCCCCTGTTCGCGCCCTGTTAGATGTGGACTCGCGACGAAGATCGTCGGGGCGTCTATCTCGCCATTAGCGGAGCGGCTGCGCAGAGACAGCAGTTCGGGAGTTCCGATCATAAACCGGACCGTCGTGACGCCGTTCGCCACCATCACGCGCAGTTCATCCGGACCAATCGAATCGGGGAACTCATTGCTGTCTGACAGCAGGTGAGTGTGCATATCGACGAGACCGGGAACTAAATACTTTCCCGTGCCGTCGACACGCACTGCGTCCTTCTGCAGTTTCACTTTCTTCGCGTCGCCGATCGCTGCGATCAGACCGTTCTTGACGACTACCGTCTGTTTCAAAAGCACCCGCTCACGGTCCATCGGGATCACGCTGACATTCGTAAAGGCAACGGTTTGTGCCGAAACGGAAGTAACGAGCGCCGCAAGAATGAAAATCAAAGCGAAGAAAGACTTTTTCATAGGGCGAATACTATAACGCGACGACCGGCTTTATGATCACAAAAGGCACAAATAGAGCCACAAGAGGCACAAGAGTTTTTTGTGATTTTGTGCCTTCTTGTGATTAAAGGATTATCTAAGCCCCTTCAGGTTGCCGCTGTTGAAGGCGATTACTCCTCCTGGCCGACCTCGCAGGCCGCGCCGCTCAGCAAGTTTTCCTTCCGCCCACTTACCTGCATCGATCAGCTTGTCGAGTCCGAGTTCGACTACAAATTGGACCGTTGCGACGGGGGTAACGTTGTACACATCCGTGATGATGGCGTCGGCCTGATCTTCTATCTTCGGGTTGGCCGTCATCGAGACTTCGGTCGTCGTTGCAATCGGATTAATCGTCTGGAACGATTCCCAGGCATCGCGGGTTTTATAATAAGTGTAGCCTACGAGTGCGATATTGATGATCCATCCAACTGTGCCGCCCTTTATCCCTTTGCCTTTTGGTGCTTTCACATGCGGAGCGTTTACATGAGGCGCGCTGACATGCGGTGCGTTCACGTGTGGCGCATTTACATGTGGAGCGTTTAAATGCGGTGCCTCTACATGTGGCGTCCCTCCGTGTGGGGCGGTCACTGGCGGTGCCTCCGGCGCATGCGGTGCGGGCAAGTCTTTCAGCTCTTTCGGTTTCTTAGTGGCTCCAGCCCCCATGGTTTCATTTAATTCAGGAGCGTCGGGCTCAAAACCCTGGCCCCTGACTTTCCCGACCGCCGCCTGGCTCGGGTTCTTCGTTCCGGCTTCAAACTCCTTGATTGCCTCGTGGCCAAGATGATGACCCGTACCCACCTCGCCGGCATTGCCCCTCTGAAAACTCAGATTTGCGGTCTCAAGCGCCTTGAACGGATTTTTTGCGAGTTCCTGAAGCGTATGATGAATTTGAATCCCCTTCAAATATATGGCTGACTCCTTCGCCAGTTTTCCAAATTCCTTTCGCGCAGCAGCATAGGATCTCCGCGCGTAACCAATGGCGGTATCAGCCTGGGAGTTCGAGCCCTTGCCGTTCTTTAGGAGCTTGTCAGCCACGTTGAACTTAAAATCGTGTATGACATCCGCGTAAGTCTGACCCTCTTTTCCAAGTGCTTTGACGACTGCTTGTTCCCAGAGGCCACCGACCTTCGGGTCATTGCCTATCATTCCCGGACCCGGAGGTGCTGAAAAAGTGCCCGTGACATCCCGCAAGCCGATCGGGTTACTGCGGCAGTACTGATACACGCATGGTCCATCTGCCAGACCCGCCGGATCGCAGGCGTTCCAGCGAGCTAACCACGGCACGTAATAACGCGCGCCCTGATAATAGAAACCACTTTCGTCGTCGCGCTCCTTGCCGGTGAAGCGATAACGCTTGGGCAGCTGGACCTGCTTTGTCGTCGCTTGATATGAAGTTGTGCCGTAAGGATGATATTCCTCATAGGAGATGATCTGCGCGGACTCGTCCAGCTCAAGCGCTGCCGAACCAAGATGATTATCAAACTGAAAGCGAACCACTCTAACTGGCGTACCGTCGTTGATCGCATTGCGCGTCTCGATCATGACAATGCGACGTCTGTCGTCCATAACGTTCAGCGTTTTGCGTTCGAGGCCTGCATTAACGCCGGTGTGTTCACGATAAACTTCAATGCCGCCGATATATAACCGCTCGCTTTTACGATTGGGAGTAACACCGGCGATTGCTGCAAGCTCGGTTACTTTGCGAACCCGCTCACCACTCGCATCATAAACATAGTAAGTCGTTTCCGGAGTGCTGCCGATTTTTGTTACCGACTGCTGTGAGACTGCCTGCAGTTCGTCGCGGAAGTTCCATTTCATCACCGGCAGGTGCGGCATCGACGTCATGAATCCATGCTTAGCGTGATGTGCGTAGGTGTAAGTTTGACCACTCACCTCGGTGGACGTTAAGCGATTAGTATTACTCTCATAAGCAAATTGCCTGGTCCATGTCGCGAGCAGTGCGTTGTGGTGCATTCGCAGCATGTTGCCGACTTCGTCATAGCGATAACTCTGCGTGTAGTTGCGCCACGTCATCGTGTCGCCCGGGTTGTGTTGCTTCAAAAACGGCAAGTCGTTCCAGTTGTCGTTCTGGCCCGCACTGAGTTGTCCGGCATGCTCGCGGCCAGTGGCTTCGATCAGGCGATACAGCGCGTCGTACGTGTATGACGAAACTCCCGCGATCTTCTGATTATCAAAGAACACCACCGGAATGTTCTTGTCTTCGATGTGCGTAACATTTCCCACTGCGTCGAATGTGTAATAGAGATCCTGGAGCGGATCTTTGTTTTGCCGTTTTGTTTCCAGATGGATGAGGCGAAGAGTTTTCTTGTCGTAGAAATAATTTGTCGTGACACCGTTTCCGTAAGTGATCTGACTGCGCTGCGCCTTCTCCGTGTAGTTGATGTTTTTGACAAGGATCTCCGTGCGGCCGTTTTGTGTGACTTGCACACTGTCGAGCATATTGGCCTCGTTGTACCCCGGCAGATAAATGCTGCCGTCCGCTGATGTTTGCCGAGTGACGCGATTCAGCGCGTCGTATTCAGAAGTAGTAGTAAAACTTTCACCTTCCAAAAGAACGTCAGGCTTCTCACCACTCCAATCAACTGTGTTTTTGTAATCCTGAGCGAAGGTCTTCACCACTTCCATCGCGTTACCGTTGAAATCAAAGGCTGTAGTTTCGAGCTTGCCGGACGTGTCATAAACAACGACCGCTCTCGTGCGGAAATTCCGTTTTTCCGGGTCGGGAAGCGTTTCGCCGTAGATGGTTTTTTCATAAACATGATTTAGCGGTCTTGGTCCATCGCCGCCAACTACTCGTTTCGCCACTGCGCGGTGCAGGACGTCATACTCAAAGGACTGTACGTGATTCCGATCGTCCCAACTACGCAGGAGATTGCCCATGATGTTGTTGAGTATCCAGCGCTGACCTGCGTCCTGGCTGTTCTGATAAGCCATCCCACCGAGCATGTTGTATTTGTAACTCACCAATGAGTTGTTTCGGGCGTCGATGATTTGGCGAACATTGCCTTCCTGGTCCAGGTGAGTCTTTGTTTGGAGAAAGACGTCCGCAGCGCCATCTTTATTGTGATCGATCAGCAACACCGGGCGGCCAAGCGTGTCGAAATGTTGGACTGCGGGAGTGCCGTAGTGTTCGCCCGCTTTCTCAGCGGCAATCTTTTCTCGTGCCGGATCTTTACCCTCCGCGATCAGCTCGTCATCGATGAGGCGGTTGATGCGGTTCGTATACCAGGGCGTGTCCTTAACGGTGTCGTTCTGGTCGAAGCTGAGTTCTTTCCACGAGTCGAATTCGGTGCGCGTAATTGTAGAGTCGGGAAACTCCTTTTTGATCAATCTACCGGCGGCGTCGTAATAAAAGATTACGGTGACGCCGGTTTCTACAAGCTCCTTCACGTCTTCGTAATCGTGGGTGACAGAGAAATAAGGCTCGTATTGTTTGACTACCTGACCTTTGTTATTGAGGACCGTTCTTCCATTGCCGACCCATCTGAGTTGTCTTGGAATACTTGCGCCAGTGTCGATCTCGATCACCGTGTAAGTGTTATCGGGATTGACGATTACCTTTTTCGCGAGACCGGGTTCGGCCTGCACTTTTTCCATTACTGAACTGCCGAGGCCATTCGAGTAGTCGAAAGAGAGATGAATCGCGGAATCGGGGTCATCCTTAAAATGTTTTTCCCTGACGACAGTTGCAGACACGACCGGACGCGTGCCGCCCGAGTTGCGATAAGCAAATATGTCGTAAACGAAGCGCATGGTCGCGTGCTGTAGCAAGCTCTTACCGGCTGCTACGAGTTGAACTGAATCGGGCGCGTTGAAAAAATTATTTATCAACGTATTCTCGGTCGCAGTGGTGAATTCATTTATACCGATCAGATCGTCTGCTTCATCGCCCTTGCCAAACGCAGCGCTTGCTTTCACCATGCCCAGCTCGTCGACGATCACTTCCGAGATATTCTCGTTGGCGTCCTGCATACGCTGCGGACTGAGCGTGCGCATGTTGAATGACAACGCTGTTGCCTTGTTCTGTAGCGCATCTTCCGTTTCCTCGATGAATAGGAAATAGTTCGAAAAGTACTTCACACGCGTTTGGGCGCCGAATGGCTCTGTATATGAAATCGGCGAATAGAAACGGCTTTCAGCGTCTGCGACGGTTTCGGTGCCTTCTATGAACTGCGTCGTACCCGAACGAAGCCACCAGTTATTGTCGCCCTCGCTGTGGGTGTATTTACCTTCGAGCATCAATGCCGCATCGACGGTGGATCCAAAGACGTCGTTGATGAGCGCAGGCGTAAAAGCCAATTGGTAGTTCTCGAACATCAGACCGTTGCGCGAGAGTTGGTGCAGTGGTAATGGGCCAGTTAGATCGCTTCGATAAAAAATCGTCCGCAGCTTTTCAATCAATCTCTTTTGAGACGTGCCTGGCGCCGGCTCAGCATCGACCTCGTGATACTCGACCTCTGCAGCGTTGTTCAGAATGTTCGTGAAATCTTCAATCTGATAAAGCGGACCGGTTTTCGTCACACCCTTGAGCTCGTAGCTTTCTGTTTCTGATGTCGTCCGCGAACGGTAATCGTCAGCAGTATCGATATCGCCGGTAAATTTGCTTCGCGCATACGAGATTAAAGTCTTCGCTTGGGCCTGCTGTGTTTCGGGCGGCAGGGTTGCATCCGCTTGCAGACGCGCGTAGACAACCGATGCCGATTCCAGCACGTTGCCGTGTTCGTCAAACTCGATATTCAGCGTGTGAGCAATTCGCGGGTCGTCAGTCATCCGCTCGTAGTTGTAAGAGACAGCCTCGCTCTCTTTCACAACATAAACAGCGTGTTTGTTTTTCCCGGTGGGCTGGATCAACTCGATCAGGCAGTTGTGCGTCGCCACGGAGAAGGGCGTGAGCTCGCGCTTAAGCTGGTCATCTGTTGGACTAACGAGCGGAGCGTCTTTTGCAAAGGTTTCGACGCGCAGCGGCATGCTCTTACACGCACGCAATGCCTCGCGCCATTCCTGTGCGCTCAAACGAGCGACCAGTTGCGGATCCAAACCCGGAGCGGCGATCAGCCTTGCATCCGGCAGTTGAACTTCGTGATTAACGACCGGGTGTCCCTGACGGCGCATCTCCTCGTACCAGTATTCATCAGCAAACTGATCGAGGATTCTTTTCCCGTTCGGAACTCCGCCTGTGTGGGACCATGATTTAGTGAGCACCGGATCCTGATGAAGCTCGCGCTCGACAATATTGCTCGCCGTTCCTTTTACCCAGTGATCGAAATGCTCGGCGTCCATTTGTTCGATCAATCCGAAGCCGCGAAATTCTTTCTCGGCGTGGTCGTAATATCCGTGATGATATTTGTAAGAACTGACGAACCGGCGACCTGAAACTTTATCTCTCGTTTCCGTTTTGACAATGCAGTGAACAGGGAACTGAAGCTTCGTCTTCCAGGGCTTTCCGGCCAGCTTGTCGTCCATATAAAACTTCGTCGAAGGTGCATACTCGAAGGAGACTTCCTTGCCCATGTTGTTCTGGTAGCCGGTCATGATATGCGGCTTTTTACCGTTCATCAGATCGACATACCGCAGCGGAGCGGCGGCGTCTTTTTCGAGATCGCTCGAATGCACGATGCAGGGAACGCCATTGCCAAGCAGATCTACAACATCAACATGAGACGAAATGGTTAATGACGGAAAAGCATCGATTTCAAAAGGCGTTGGGTCGTAGCCATTCCCGTTGAGATTCATCCAGCAGGAAAACTTGTCCTTGCCGAGATAGATGATGTCGGACGGACCCGAACCGTCGAGATCGGCTAAACGGATCAATTTCGGGTTGAACGCATCGGGACTATCGAAAACAGGCGCATCATCCATAGCGACCTTTGCGCCGAAATTTCCATAACCGAGATTGGGCCAGTAACACACCTCGCCGTTTCTGATGCGGACGATATCGGTCAAGCCATCGCCCGTCATATCGGCGAGGAAGATCGTCTGTGTCGCTTCTTCAAAGACGATGTGTGGTCCGAGTTCTTCATCAACCGGTTTGGGAGATCTGCGAGGGGAATTGAAACCGCTGCGTCCTGCTGATGGATACCATGTGAATACCGTGTCGTCACTGATCAGCACGTCGGCCATACCATCGCCATCGAGATCGAGAAGTCTGGTATTTGGGTCTTGCAGATCGATAGTCGGCAGCGTCTCGAAGCTGCGAAATGGGAGCCACTCGTTTTCGTCACTCAGCTCAAAGAAGCCCTTTGGTTCACTGTTGTAACTGACGATCTGTTTGCCGCCGTCGGCGCCAAGATCTAGTAACTGCACACCGTCAGGATGGCCCAGACCAGCAAACGAAGGTTTCGGCGAGACCAGTTTGGCCTGCTCGAAAACACCACCGCCGAGATTGTGTTTGTAGTACCAGCCGTTGGCCTGTTCCGTCAGGATGCCTGACAGTCCTTCGTTGAAAAGATCAGTAAATTGATATGACGAATCGGCCAGTCCGGCGGGGCTGTGTACGAGGTTCTCCGCCGAGATGCTTTTTACTTCGTTGTTCCAGTCAGGCTTCTGGTAAGCAAACTCCATCGGTGGAATGCTTTTGCTGGTGTAGGAGCCGTTCGCGCGCTTGATATAGCCGTGCGAGGTGACCGACTTCAGGAAGGTAAACGTCGCATCCGTTTCGTATTCAAAGTCAACGGATCTCACGAGAGCAGAGCCGCCCGGCAGCTCGACGAAATGATGAAAGAGCAACACGCGCCGGCATAAGCGTGTGGTCCTGATTTCAAATCCCGATTTGTATGATGAAAAGGCGTCTGGCCTGAAACTCCATTCGCTGACCTCGTTGAATGGCGCAACTGTGTTGTATTCGCCGAAGTCGAAGACAGTCTCAAACATGAAATCCGCTGCGGGTGGAAACGGATTGCCAAAGTTTTTATAAGGAGTTTTGTTTCCGTAGAGGACTTTGGAAAGATAAGTATTGGTGTAAGTGATGTCGTTGTTTGCGAAACGGTTCTTGTTGTGGGGGCGAGCCGGATCGAAGCCGGCGGCGGTTTCTTTTTTGTAGAGATAACGGGTGCAATTGCCTTTATCGTCAAAAACAAATTCGGGAAGCCATTGAAAAGTTCGGGCAGCTGCTTTCGGATCTGAAATTCTGGCTGCGGGAGTCCATCCGAGAAGCGTGGTCACATTGTCTTGTGTGATGACGCGCCATTTAATCTCGGCTGAGGTCTTGTGTCGCCATTTCTCGATGCGAGCGAATGAACCTTCGATTCTGGGCTTGTAAAACCTAATCGTGAAAGCGCCATCGGCGGAGTCTTTTTCGCGAATGACGTAGTCGCCGTTGGCATCCACTTTGAGACTGCCGTCAGCGTTTTTCGCAAACTCCGGAACCAGGTCCTCAGCTTCGGAAAAAACAAACGTGTCTGAGTCAGTCGCATCCTGATACTGCGGCAACTCGTTTTCAGTTTTGCGTTTGATTGACGCGTGGCCAAGGTTCCAGCCTAGACCGAAAATTCCGTTGCCGGAGCCTGAATTATATGAGAGGCCAAGGGCTGGTGATGCTCCGCGAGCGGGCGAGAATGGCAGCGGAATTGAGAACGAGGCGGTTCCGTTGATGGCATTTACCGCAAACTTTTCATCAATCCCTTTGATTGCCCCGCCGCCTTTCGGCAGCGAAAGCGATGGAATTTGAATCGCGTTTGATTTCGTTTTCCCGCGATCTGTTTTTACGAAAGCGCTGGATAGATTTGTGTCTTCAGATTTTTTCACGGTATCACTCCTGTTGGTAAGTGGCCGTGAGTTCTAAAAGATCACACTGCGGAGCGGAAATTTTTTCTCTGCGAAACCTGCGTCCTCTGCGGCTCTGCGGTAAAACTAACCACAGAGGCGCAGAGAACGCAGAGGTTACGCAGAGAGAAGCTTCAGTCTTTCAGCTCGATCACGAGATTCACCATCAGGGTCTCACGAATTGGCGTTTCCTGAGTGCCGAGGTTTGGGACTGGCTTTCCCCGCAACGGCCGTTCTCTCGCGATTCGCATCATTATTTCACCCGCTTCGTTACGAAGAAATCGACCGGCATAACTCCGATCGTAAACCTCGCCGCTTTTCAGACCCCACTTTTTGCTGAGCGAGGCGGCATCGTCGGCTGAGAACCCTTTGAATTCGACTGTGCCCATGCGATATTGAGGGCCTTCGTTGACGGCGATCTTGAAAGTCACTTTTGGTACGCCGTCGTCAAAGACAGCCGCGGGGTTCATGTGGGCCTGAATGTGGCCACGGTTGCCGTAAGCGTTCTGGACCTCATGCAAGCCCTTGTCGAACTCCACTCCATTCGCAACTTCGCCTGGTTTCATGCCTAACGCATCATCAAGCTCTTTTGTCGATAACACCTGGTTCCCGAACCACACAGCCTTTTCCCATGAATAAACCGCACCTTCATTGACCGGTATGGTTAAGTCAACTCCTTCACACCCGTCTTTCGTCGCGGGCTTCGCGACCGGCTCACCGAATGATGCGCGCAGGTGGCCCAGTTCCCGGTAGATCGGAAAGAGACCGAATTTCGGAAAAGTCTGCGCCGATTGCCGAGAGTATTCGAGTTCCATCGAGCTGCGCGTGGCTTCAATCAGTTTTTGTTCAGACACGCTCTGCGCGCCGGGAAAGTGAAGCGTGCAAATCTTCATCGGCACGCCCGCGACGCGAAACAAGTGTTCGTGTTCGGTGAGGTTATATTCCACCTGTCCCGGCAGCTTGCGTTCAGCGAGCAGGTTTTGAAGCGCTTTCTTGATCGCATCGTTGGTGTTGCCAATGTCGGGTGCCGAACCGTTGAAAGAGGGGACCTCGCGTTTGATTGCGGCGGCCAATTCCTCATCGGAAAACCAGATGAAGTTATCGAAGACGACAGGTGACGATTGACCCTTGGCTTCTTCAAGCTGCAACGTGATCGTCACGTTGCCGCCCACGTTTCGGGTGCGATATCCGACTCTCTTGAACAGACCACTACTCAGCAAACGCTCAGCCGCCGCGTTGATTGCTTCAACTGAAAAAGTCTCGCCAATCTTCAAACCACTGGTGGCGATGACCGTCTCGCTCGTCAAAGCTTGCAGACCTTCGGTTTCGATTTTGGCGATTTTTTGTTCGGTCTGCGCAAAGATGGCAGTCGTTATGAGAAGGCTCACACAGGTCGTTGAAAGAATTTTAATAAGGTTCCTTGTCATGTGGACCAACTATACCATTGGGGAATTTTCTCTGCGTAACCTCTGGGTTCTCTGCGTCTCTGCGGAAAAAAACTTGTTAACCACAGAGGCGCAGAGAACGCAGAGGATTTATATAAACAGTGAGCAGTTGCTATTATTAGTTCCTGCTTGCTCGGACGCGTCTTATCGGAGGTCACGATAAATGAAACTAGCGTTAATATGTTTCTCCGTCCTGACGAGTCTCTCATTGTGGTTTGGTGTGCAAGAGAAGTCACCGGGCGTATGTCGCGGGAAACCGCTTCCAATCACGATATTGCCTGGTCCGAAAATGACGGCTATCCCTATGCCACTTCGCTTCGGCGGAGAGAGGCCGCCGCCGCTTCCCTGGGTTAACAGTTATCCTTCCAAGACGCCGTTTCGTTTGGTTATCAGGAATCGCGACGAATTCAGTGATTTCTGGAAAGGGCTCGGCGCTAACGTTCCGCCGGGCCAATGGACGCCGCCACTCCCCGAGATCGACTTCGCGAAAGAGGTGATAATTGTTGCGGCAATGGGAGAACGGCCGTCGTCGGGCTACTCGATCATGATTGACGGTGTTTGTGAGGTTGATGGCAAGGTCGAAGTGTTTGTGACTAGTGTCGAAGACGGCATTCGATGTGGTGGCCTGCAAGCGGCGGTAGTGACCGCTCCCGCTGATGCGGTTCGAATACCTAAAACCGATTTGCCTATTGTGTTTCGCGAAACTCAGGTGCCTTGTGATTATTGGTTTAAGCTAATGCAAGGCGGGAAACAGGAACTCAAAACCTGGAATGATTAGAGAGGTGGAGATGATGCTTACGGCATTGCTAACGAGTGTGATGATGTTAACCTGCGTAGCACCGAGCGCAACGCTCACGCAGCGCGACTTTAAAGAACGCGACGAATTTAACCAGACGTATCAACTGCCGCAGGGAGCGCGCGTTGAGATCTCGAGCATTCGTGGCTCCGTCAAAATCACTAATTCAGATAGCGCAACGGCGGAGGTGCGCGTCATCCGTACAGCACGCAATCGTGCTGATCTCGAGTATCACAAGATCGAAGTTGCACAAACAGGGAACACCCTCGTCGTACGTGGTGTACAGGATCCTCGAGAGCGCGGCGAGCGGAATATTCAAGTCAACCACCAGATCATACTCAAGCTGCCGCGAAGCATCGAGCTTTCAGTTACCAGTGTGAGTGGGTCACTCCAGTCCGGCGACGTAGACGGTCAGGTGCATCTAAGCAGCATTAGCGGCTCTGCCAATTTCGGTAACGTCGGTGGAAAGTTACAAGTGAGTAGTGTGAGTGGCAGTGTCGAAGTCGGGAACGTGGGTGCAGACGCGCGCGTGAACAGTGTCAGTGGCAATGTTGGTCTGGGCCACGTGAACGGCTCGCTTGAAGTGTCGAGCGTGAGTGGTGGTGTGACCGCAACACTACTCAACCTGAGTCCGCAGGGCATCAAAATCAACAGCGTTAGTGGGTCGATCGAGATCGGATTCAAGAGCGAAGTCAACGCCGACTTCAACGCCGAACATGTCAGTGGCCAGGTTTATCTCGACGTGCCTAACGTGATTCGAGAGAGTGAAGAGAAGTCGTCCAACGTCCGTGCGCGCATCGGCTCAGGCGGTACACCCATTACGATCTCGAGCGTCTCGGGCAGTATCCGTCTGACGCGAAGTTAACCTCACACCTCTGCGTCTCTGCGGTTTAATTGTTTTTACAGATGAATTCACCGCAGAGGCGCAGAGAACGCAGAGGTTGCGCAGAGTTGAAATTGGTTACCCTGGGCCAGACTCAACCCGATGGACGAGTGATGAGATGTTATAGGGGTGAACTCACTGATACGGCTTTGCTTTCGGCTGGTCGATTCGGCTGCTCCTTCGTCAACACGCCGCCACAGAGTGAGATTACCGCCCTAACTCGGAACGCGCGATTTTGAAGTTCGCGGACGGTTGACACCGTTCCGTAGAAATCACTGAACGCTAGACGACTGAGGGCCCGGGACAGGCTTAGGTTGTCGTTGAATATTTCATAAAAGAAGCCGAAATCGCCGACCTCAAGTTGTCGAGTTACCTTACTATTCCCGGTATATCCTTCGCTGGCGTTCGCGGCCTTGAACGCGAGCCGTAATACCTCGGAGGCGCGGGGAATATCAAAACGCGCGTAGATTTCCGCCTCGCAAAGTAGCACCGGAATTTTTTCTCGTGTGACGTCAAATTTTGACGCCAGCCGTTCCACTTCGTTGAGAAGCGCAGTAGCACGCACATAATCTTTGCTGTCAGTATCCAGCAGGGCACCTGCTATCTGGGTTAACAAGTACGCACGCCTCGGCAAGTCAGTGTCATGTTCAGCCCACTGCTCCGCTTTCTCAAATTGGCGATCAGAAACGAGCTGTTGGGCGATACTGAAGCCGATAAATTCTTTAACCCTGGCGCGAGATTCTTCAGATACCTTCTCGACGATGTCTGACGCGGCTTCGTACTGCTTCTTACGGATCGCGGCCATCGCTGCCATGTAATAGAGGTAGTCTCTCTTTGGAGAGGGAGGCAGCGCGTCGGCCCGGCTCAATAGAGAATCGACATCCGACGCGCCATTTGCCGTGCCCTCCCGAGCGCCCGTCTGTGCTTTGCTTAACCGTTCAAGGTCCGACTGTAAACGAGAAAACTGATCTGGCTGTAAATTACCCACGAGCAGATCACTCTGCTCTGATAGAGCGGCGAGCAGCTTGGGAGTGTATATAGCAGCCTGCGGTTTGATTAGATTGATGAAGTAAAGATCGCCGGCTGGTCCGGTGCCGGCCTGCCTGTATTGCGGGTCGGACAACAGAATTTGCGCGGAAGCTTGTAGGAATTGTTGGGCCAGCGTGGAATCTACCGGATAGTCCTGCGCCACCCGTTGGTATCCCGGTATCTGTCGCAGCACGATTCCCTGGGTGTTTAGCCACAGGACTCGCATCGGGGAAAAGACATAAGTGTAGAGCAGAAGCAACTCATTGATATCGGTTCCTCGCCTCGCAACAACACTCTGTAGCGCGGTGGAAAGAAAGGTGTTCGCCAAACCAACATCCTTCTTTCTCAGGGTCCCCAGAAACTCCAGCGTCCTTGCGGTTACCGCCACTGCTACAGCACTTTGCGCGACCCGCACACTCAGGGCCGGGTCGGTTTCAATCAACTGCAATGCGAGCAGCATGTTTAAGTCGGCTTGTTGAGATAAAGCCTGTGTTGATGTTGCCGGGTCACCCTTTTGTGAAGCGGGGTCACGTGTGTACCGGTCTATGTAATTAAGAGCGAGTTTACGGTCGAAGGAAGCGGTGGCCTGGATTAGTTTTTGTAGTAATGCGTCGGGTGACGACCGCTGAGAATTAGGTTGTGAGGTCTTTGCATTTTTCAACTTCACTAGGTCGTCAAAAAGTGAATCCAGCATTTGACGACATCGCTCGTGCTTTACATCGCCGAACGACTTGAGAATGTCAGTGGCGAATGTCACGCGCGTTTCTATATCTTCAACTGCATTCAGTTCGTCAATCGTCGAATCAAGAAGATTAATGGCATTCAGGCGGAGAGGGGAAGCATTACGACTGTCAGTCGCTGGTCGCTGAGCATAGAGATGCAGAGTCGACACTAATGTGAGAATGACGATTCCAGCTATTCTGACCCGCATTCCTGAGTGGTACGACATAGCTCAGCCCCCTTCGTGAAGTAAAAGCCTGTCATTAGCCGACGCGTCGGTGGCGCACGTTTACTTCGCTGCCGCTGCTTTTGGGGGTTCACAGTCAACTACCCTGCACCCGCCCCCCAATCCGATTACGCCGTAACGTCCACTGTTAGGGAACATGCAGTCGCACTTTGGTTTTGTGGTTGACCGGCGGTAAACGTAGAGACCCGCGATTACTACCAGAGCCAGAACACACATTATGATTATTTTTGATTTTTTCATCGGAGCGCAATGGATCGTTTGCGTGATAGTGCCTTATGGAGAAGCATCCCGCTGCATATAAATCAGCAGAGAACCTCCTCCATAAAGGCAACATTTAAGTCATGGACCAGGATTAAATGCGTCACCTGGCCAGACGAAAAAGGATCATTCGATGTCGATCCAGCAATCCACCTGCGGACACTCAGTACCATTCTTGATCCCGTATACCCCCGTGTTCGGATGGAGGCAATTGCATTTCCCCCCTTCTGCGGCGGCCAAGTTCGGCACCGGTACGAGTGAAAAGCCGAGTGCTAACACGAGTAACAACAACGCGCTACCGAATCTAATTCGCTTCATACGTTCCTCCTTACTTAAACCGAAATTAGGCGCCCGCCCCAAAGCGTGGACGAATGCACGGACAAAGAAAGGAGCAAACTACTTCCTTCATGCGGACAGCGTTCGTATGTTTTGTTTTGTGAGACGGGTTCTGTCGTGCGCATTATCTTTCGGGTGTCAGCTAAAAACAAGCAGATACTATCGGCTGATTCTGCTGTCTATTGGCTTATTCTGCTACCGAGGGTTTGCTATTCAAGCACCGTTGCCACTAAAGGTGTGATGACGCTTTCTATATTGACTCGGTTGCAGACCATAAGCTTTCTTAAAATCTTTTATGAAGTGACTCTCGTCGTATAGCCCAACCTTAATGATGATCTGCTGATTAGTCAGAAACGTCGTCTCCAGAAGTTCGCGCGCCCTTTCGATCCGAAGTTTTTTGAGATAGCTGACCGGCGTCATACCTGTTTCCGCCTTGAACAGATGTTCCAGGCGCGAGTAGGAAAGGTTAACTGACGCAGCCATACTGCCGACAGGCAAATGCCGGTCAAGATTTCTGCTCATAACCTCAATTACTTTAACTACTCTTGGATCCACGGACTTGGACCAGTTAACGCCGCGTGAGCACGAGTCAAATTCCGTCGCTTCTGGGTCCTGACACAGCAAAAGATTTTGATAGAACGAAAGCTGAGTTAGCGAGTTTGGGAGGCGGGAGGCTCGAGGTTAGCCTTCGATATCAATCGCCGGTGAGATTATTCCTGCCCAGCACAAAAGTCAATTATTTTGAATTGGTTCTCTGAAAATCTGTATACGCGTAGCTTTATGCTCACGCCTGCTATCGCAGGCTTGCAAAACCTCAACGTGTGGCGTTTGTCACCGCGCCGCGCACTGCGACCTGGCCTTTGCGTGAGAAGTTGATCGATTCGCCGAGGATGCGCGCGGCTTCCTGCGGCGCGTGAAATCCGGTTGAGTTTTCGGATTCAATAAAGTCGACATAGAACTGCGCGCGACGTTGGAAGTCCAGCGCTGTCGTCACTCCAGCATCAGTTCGGCCTGCGTCCTTCGCGGCCTTAATGTCTCCGATCAACTCCACGAGCGCATCCATCGCCAAATTGCGCAGATTGTGTGTCCGCTGTTGAATCGTCTCCACTCTGGCCCGCAGCTCATCCTCAGACCACTTGTGACACGTCTGACACGCGCGATTGATGTTGAGCAATGGCGAGCGCACGTGATGATCGCTGATCTTTAATGCACCTTCGCGTTTGTAAGGCATGTGGCAGTCAGCGCACACGACTCCCGAACGCGCGTGAATTCCCTGGTTCCACATCTCAAACTCGGGGTGCTGCGCTTTGAGCACCGGCGCACCCGTTTGCGCATGCTCCCAGTCTTTGAACTTCTGCTCGTCGTAAAAAGCGAGAATGTTTTCCACCAGAAGTCCTTTGGCCCATGGATAGACCAGGCGTTTCTCCGGACCACTGAAGTGATACTCGTCATGACATTGCCCGCAAACGTAAGCGCGCATCTCCTGGCGCGTCGCCTGCTTGTTCACGTCGTAGTTCTGAATGCCCTGCGAAGCTTTCAATACGCGCATTCCCTCGATGAACGCCGGACGCGTGACGCGCAACTGCATCGTTTGCGAATCATGGCAATCAATACACGCAACCGGATGCGTCACAACCTTGCGCGCGTCGAAGTACGGCATCTTGTTCAATGCTTCAAAGCCCTTGAAGATATCGCCGCCACCGAGCTGCTTGTAAGCCACATACGCGGAGGCGTGACAGTTGATGCAGGTGCCGGGCTGATGCGCAACTTTTTGTCGTTCCGTAAACGTTTGATCGTCAAGCATGTACGCGTGACCGCGTTCTTCTCGGAAATCTTTCGAAAACGCATATCCGGCCCACATTATTTTCAGTCGCGGATCTTCTTCGAGTCGCGATTGGGCCACAACGGAACGAGGATCGGCTTGCGTCGGCGTGCGCGGCTCGGCTTCGCTGCCACCGTAGCGCGTGCGCACCTGATCGGTTGTCTTTAAGTAATCGTCGTATTGGAGAGGAAAGTTCTTACCCCAAACACTCGGATCAACCGTGTCGTCAGTGAGCTCGACAACTCTGAAGAATGGGTTGCGCGCTTCTTGCTTGCGCTGAAAAATATTCACGAGGAGCGCCAGTCCCAGAACAGTGGCGAGCACGACTAACGCTACGAGAGCCACAAAGCGCAGTGAACGACGTTTCTTCTCTTCAGCCATTTGTATCTCTCCGATTAATGCAAGTGACCAACCGAGTCGTGACAGCGAATACAACTTGTTTGCGCGTCTTTAGCTTCCGGGTGCGGGCCTTCGATGGCTTGCACGATTTCCTGATGACACTTGCGACAGGCTTCTTCCGTTACTTCACGACCTCGAGATGAAATGTGGATGTTGTCGTCAAACCAGCCGGTCGTGAAATAGTAGGAATGCCAGAAACCATTGCGCGCTTTAGTGGCATACTTCGCAACGAGTCCGGGAGGCGTATGGCAATCATTGCAAACCGCCACCGAGCGATGGCTCGACTTCAACCAACCGCTAAACTGATCCTGCATGACATGACAGTTCACACACGCTTCAGCGTTGTCGGTCATGTACGAATAACCGTGAGCGTACACGAAGGTGTAGGCGCCGACACCGACCGCGAGGCCGATGGCAATGCCCAGGATCACACCACCCGCAAGCCTTGGTTTAATCATGCACTGCTATTTTGGGTGGCACTCGACACACTGAAACATCGAGATGTCTCCCAGGTTGATGGGGTGTTTGAATGGTTCGTTCGCCTTGTGGCAGGTCTCGCATTTCCGAGTTGCCAATCCTCCGAGGTCAACCGGATGCTTGAAGTCGATCGTCTGAGGACCTGCCGAGGGCCTCGCTGAGTCTGACAACACAGTATGACAGATGTTGCAGTCATTGCGAATCACTTTTCCCGTGTCACTGACGTGGTCGCCATCATGACAACGAAAACAACCAGACGAGTAGAGATGTCCGATATTGTTCGGGTGAGTGGACCAGTCCGTTTTCATTTCCGGGAAAAAGTAGGTCTTGAAGATGCGCTGTGTTTCGGTAATCGCGGTTTTGATCGGGTCGGGTTTTTGTGAGTGCAACTGGCTGTAGTTGGTCCGGTAAAATCCGTCGAGCGCTGATGCAATCGTCTTGAGCGCTTCGTCCTCAGTCGCATACGGTTTGTTCAATGCCTCCGCTGCCTGCCGCTTGAGATAAGGCAGCGACGGATCGAGACGGCCTGCTGCAAACGACTGGTCCAGAGCGACATCAGGCGGCAGGTACGTATGCGCCGGACGGTTGTGGCAGTCGATACAGTCCATGCGCCGCTTTTCCGAGGACGCGATCTGTTCTGCGCTCGGCCGGCGAGTTCGATCGTAAAACTCGGTCACGTTTCCATTGCGATCCTGCACGCGGATCCATGGAATTACCTGTCGCTGTTTGTCACTCGCGATGAAAGTGATTTGGTTACCAAGGTTCATGTGCCAGTGAATACCCGCCACTGGCCCACTCGTAGGATCGCCGCCACCGACGTTTATCAACATCCGTGTTTGTCGCAAACTATTTTGTTCGTCATAGGCGTAATGATTGAAGGTCTTGAGCTGAGCGCCATGAAACTTCGAGGGCCAGTGACACTGTTCGCAGGTTTCATTCGCGGGCCGCATGTTGTGAACAGGAGTTTCGATTGGTCTCGAGTAGCTGTTGGTGGCGAGTGAAAAGAGTTGGCGCGCGCCGGACAGTTTGGAGCGAGCATACGACTCGGCACCATGGCCCACGTGACAATCAACACAACGAATTTTGGCGTGTGACGTCGCATGGAACGCAACAAACTCGGGCTTCATTACGCTATGACACGCTTCTCCGCAAAACTCGACTGACTCCGTGTATTCATAAGCGCGATAACTTCCGAAAGCGCTGGCAGAAATAAATATGAAAGAGAGAGTAACGATCACGATGGCCGTGTGGCGCTGTCGTGGATCGTTCAAGTCAACTTTCGGATAGGGCGGAATCTCGGAAGCCGGTGAGCGCCTTCGTCTTCGTCGCTCGAGCCACATTCCTGTCACGATCACGAGCAGACCAAATACCAGGAACGCAGGCAGGATTACGTAGGTGACGATGCCTAGATAAGGGTTGTCGGCTGTTTGCGACAACTCGATGAGAAACAGCAGCAGGATACTCACGACCGCAGCGATCACGATCATGGCGCCGGCGAAGCTTATGTAATTTCTGAATAGGGTTGGGGATTTTTGTTGTTCGCTCATCCGCGAGTCTCAATGAGTTTACTTAAAAACACGCATACCTCCCGTGCCGTTCGTCGCCCGAAACTGGCACGGGAGGTGGTGGAGGGAAAACGCTCGTTTGGTAATTACTGGCTCGATCTCAGTTGTTTCATGTGCTCCAGGAGTGCTTTCGCCTGATCTGCTGTTACACCCTTTTCACCATAGGCCGGCATGTTGGGTGGCTTCTCGGGTTTCTTACCTTTCAAGATCACCTCGATGCATTGCTCGTCGGTGAGAGCCGGGTCGAATTTCTTCTCAGCCTTTGGGCCATGACACATCTGGCATTTGGCTTTGTAATAAGCTGCGGGATCCGAGGGTTGTGCTTCACCCTGAGCCGGTGTAATGCTCAAAAAGACCACGCTGAACAGGAAGATTGTCGCGATCGCGATGGTTGTATTTTTTACGAGTTTCATCATGCCTCCTTGATGGCTAAGTGCAACGAGTGTGCCCTGCGGAAAATCCCGCAAAACACGATATGACCGGTTATCAACGCGAGCTTTTGCGCAAACGCCTGCGAAACTTTCCTCAGCTTTGCGCTGCCTCTGCGTCCTCTGCGTCTCTGTGGTGATTCTTTCTCTTTAACCGCAGAGACGCAGAGGACGCAGAGGCAACGCAGAGAACATCAAAAGCGCCATTGAGAACCCTTGTGGCAACGCATACAGACAGAAAAATCGTCGCCACCGAATGTTCGCTGCCCGTTGTGACAGCTTGCGCAACTGAACGCACGGGCCGGCGCGTGATGATTCAAAGGTAACGGCGCCGAAACTTGCCGCCCTCGCACTTGATGACAGACCGCACAACCAGACTCATTGTGACTCGCATGACTGAACCCAACGCGAAAGCCACGCGCTTGCTCCGAAGTGCGCACCAGCCGTCCAAGCTGATGACACGTGCCGCACGACGAGATATTTCGTCCATTCGCCTGCGCACCCGGCGTGTGACAACTGAAACAAGTGGCATGAGCATTTAGCCGCGATGGAATCGAGAGCCCAACGCCACCACGATTGCGCCGGTGACAAGTGGCACAAGCCGCACCACTGTGCTTCGCGTGATCGAAGCTCGCATCGAAACTGCGCAGTGGTGGAAACGCTTTGACCTTTCCGCTCTGCGCGTCTGTGTGACAGATCGTGCAGATCGCGCTCGCTGGATTTGAGAACTGCTGCGCATGACAACCCGTGCAAGGCGTGTGTGCAGCTTTGCCCGGCAACGTCGGTTGCGGTGAATTGTTTTCACGACGATGACAAAGCAAACAGGGAAGTCGTGCGTGATTGCGATTGTCGTGTTTGAACTGTGAATAGTCAGTCGCGGATTGCGGCGCCGCATGCGCGAAAACTCTTTCAAGACTTGCACGTTTTTCCGGAGCGGCTGATTTATGACACGTATCGCAGTTTGCAGGCAGCGGTGCGAGCTCGCTTTCCTGGTTATGACACGCAAAGCACTTCGCGTGAGTGAGCGAGCGCGGCTTGCTATCCGGTTCTTTGGTCTCGTGGCAATCGGCGCAATCTACATCCTCATGCTTGTCATGCGCGAAAGAGATGCGAAATTCTGAGATAAAGCCGGCGGCCTTCACGCCAAAGTTTGGAAATGGATGGCGCGTCGTGTCCTTTGGTGTCGCCTTGACGTGGCAGTTCGAGCAGATCTTCGGAACCGGTCGCTCGCGCGCGAAAAATTGTTGTCGATGACAGTTCAGACACGATGCGTGCTCCGGAAAGTCGGTGACGCCTGCGTTGCCTTTAGGAGCCACCTTGTGACACGAGTTGCACGCGAGTTTTTCTTTTCCGACATGAGTCGTATGCGAAAAGTCCGGGCGCGGCTGCGCTAACGTGAGACCGATCACGAAAAATGTTAAGAGTTTTAGCACGCGCGATTACGAAGGCGATCTATTCTTTGCGGCCGAAGTAGAAACGCAGCGACGTGTACGGCAGGTGCGCGTGATAATTCTGCGGCCGTGGTCCGACTATCGTGCTTTCGTTGTAATTATAATACTGGTAACCAACGTTCCAATCGAGCCGGTCGTGCAGTTTGATCGCGAGTCGCGCTTCCGGCGACTGGTAACTCATCGGATAAGAGGCGATCAGCGTCCCCGGATTGCCGGTCGGATCGGCCACGCGGTTTCCCTGGCCATTGTCTTTATTGATTCGATACGCCGCGAACAGCGTCGCCCGTGGAGCGATGCGCGCCACTGACTCCACGTAGAAGAAATTGTTCCGCGCAATGTAGAGGCTATTCCCCAGCGGGTGCCGCACGCTGTTGAAGAAATAATCGACGATCGCTTTGCTATTGATCCAGTGGTAATTGTAACCAGCGCTCACAGAGAAGCGCGAGGTCGTGGCCCAGTCGAGTGACGAGGTAAAGATGCGCGATTTGATATTGACCCCGAAATCCTCGATCGAAACGCCTGCGATCTCGGAAGGATTCGAGTTGTCTTTGGTGATCACCGCCAGATTAAGTGCGAGCCGCGAGCTCGGCTTGTACCGGCTCTTCGCGCGAACGTTGGTGTAGTTGTAATTACCGATGCGTGAAAACACGTTGTCGGCCGTACCGTGCTCAGCGTCGAAGTAGATGGTCCATTCGCTAATTGGCCGCGCCTTGAAACCACCCAGTACGGCGTGTGTGTTGTTGTGTTCCGTGAAACTTTCGGGCTCGAGCGGGGTCGGTTGGTTAGCGCCGAGATTGAAGCCGCTGATTGCTTCTTCGACGCGGCGTTGTGCGTATCGATAGCCGAGGTGGATCGAATAGCGCGGATTAAACTGGTAATCACCTTCAATCGTGTTCTGGATCTTTCGATAATCAGTGTTGGTGAGCACGTCGCGATTACTGAAACCGATCGTGTCGGTCCGCGCCCCGCGCGTGAGTGAAAAGAAGTCACTGAAGAGTGCTGAGCCGGTGATGTCGAACGTATCAACTCTGAACGTGTTTGAGATCCGCAGCTTGTCCGTGGCCATAAACGTCAGGCCCAGATCGCCGAGCCAACTCGGTCGTTCAGTGTCGCCAGTCAGGTTATAGAGGCCAAGATTGAGAATGTTTGGTGTCGCGCCGGGCGGGCTCGGTGGAAATCCGGTGATGCGCGGATTCCAGTTTCGGCCGGTGAAGCTCTCAGCAAACAAGTAGTTCTGCTCGGCTTTGCTGTAAATGATGCGACCGGTGATGTCGAGCTTCTTCGCGATGAGCGTTTGTAGACTGAAACGCGTGTAGTTAACGCTGCCGCGCGCCGGTTCATTGCGATCGAAACTGGTCAAACTCGGTGCGGTTGGATTGAGATTTATTCCGGGTGTGGCTCCGAGATCGATCACGCTGTCGTCACGAAAGCGACGGAAGCCTTGTAGAAACGAAAAGTTCAGCGGTCCGAGTTTACCGTCAGCACCAACGCGGAAATCGTTGGCGCGGGATCGAAGCTCCGAGAGGAACATGAATTCATTCCCGCCCGCGTGGTAGTTCGTGAACGCTGGTCCACTGTAGCGTTCGGGTGAGTAGCCGACGTTGAAACGGATACGCCGGTTCTTCGGCAGGAGAGTGAGATCGAAATCACCTAAATTAACTCTTGTATCGTAGCCATGCTCTCCGGTCGTGAGCTTTGGAGGAACACTAAACTGCGCCGGACTGAATACCCAGTTTGGGTTAGCGAAGTTGTTAAGGAAGCGAAAGTATTTGAAGCGACGATAAGTCGCATCGAAGCGATACCACTTTGGTTCTTCGACGCTCACGCGCAGATTACCTTGCGGATCGGCGCCCCAGCCTGTTGAGTTAACCAGAAACGTTTTAAACAGCGAGCCTTTGCCGTCACTCGAGCGGAGCAGAAAAGAACTGTCGAAGAGTCTTGGTCCGGCCTTGTAGTTGAGATCGCTTTGATACTTGTTGAGATCTCCGTCAACACTCAGCCCGCGATATCCAAACTCAACACTGCCGATAGCTGTATAGTCTCCGGCTTTTTCTCCGGCTTCCGTTGGCGTGTCAGGAGAATCAGACTTCGTAGGAGACGGTGACGGCGCTGGTTGTTGCGCGACTGCGCCTGTTGCCACAAAAAGGCACAGAAAACACAAAATGGAAAACCAAAGCCGGCTGTACTTGTAATCTTCGTGTGACATGGTGGCAGCAAATCCTTCTGTGTTTTTGTGCCTTTTTGTGGCTCAAGTTCGTCAGCGGAAAAAGACCGGGCTCGTACGAGACCCGTGAATCTTGACGTGGCAATTTGTGCAATTCGCGTATTGCGCGTTCAGGTTGTGCTGTGGACCAGCAGGCTCTTCCGCACCAACACCGTGCGCGACGCTGTGACAAGTCAGACAGAGTTGTGCGACGCGGCTCGTGCTCAATAAACGCGGGTTCGACGAGCCGTGTGGCGTGTGACACGCGATGCAGCCGTCAGTCTTGACGGGAGCATGCTCGTAAACAAACGGACCTTGTTTGTCAGCGTGACACTTGATACACGCGGCATCGGCGCCCGTCGCCAGTCGCGTTTGTTTCAACTCGAATCCGCCGTGTGGGTTGTGGCAATCGCTGCATCGCATCGCGCCTTCGAGCACTTTGTGATGGAACGGCAGGTTGAACTGGTGTTTCGTTTCGCTATGACAACTAAGGCAAAGCTGTGGCTCGCTCTTCTTCAACAGGCGTATGTCGGTAAAGCCCGGCTTCTGTGCATTTGCTGGGGAGACGAAGACGTTCGAGGCTGCAAGTTGTCGTCCGGTTGGTGGAGAGTGGGTTGAATGGCAGTCAGTGCAACCGATGTCATTGCGCCAGTGCTCACCGCGGCGGAAGTTGTTGTGTTCTTCTCTGCCGGCGTGACAGCCTAAACACGTCTCGGAAGTCTCCTTCGACGACTTGTTTTTGAATGAAATGATCTTTTTCGGATCGCCTTCTTCGCTGTGGGCCTTGCCTGGACCATGACACGATTCGCAACCCGTAATCTTCTCTTTCCAACTCGCAAGCTTTGTGAGCTGAGCGTGGGAAGTGTGTGAGAAGTTTTTGAACTGATCCTCGTGGCAGTCTTTGCACGCGTCGCTGCCGACGTAATCTTCAGACTTAACCTTCGCGAGTTGGGCACGGCTGATCTGCCAACCGAGTGCGGCGAAAACTAAGCCACAGATCAGGAGTGCTTTAAAGAATCTACTCATCTTCGCCTACCTTTTGTTTTTCGCGATTGACTGACCCTGGGCTCGGTATTTTAGGTTTTCTGCCGTGTCGGAAGATGTGACGAGCGTCACATTCAGCCAGCAGCGATCGTCTGCAAAGCGGCTCGATCGCAAATCAGGATGTTGCCCGATGTTACGCGAATGATTTGGCGCTTATCAAGGTTTGCCAGTAGTCGCGTCACTGTCTCACGCGAGGAGCAGATCATTTGTGCGAACTCTTCATGTGTAAAAAATTTGTCGAGTTCGTTCTCTTTGCTCAATTCAAGCAGGAGTCTTGCTAACTTGGCGCCGGCTGTTTGCGGTAAGACTAAAGACCTGGCCCGGTTCGTAAGTTCTGCCAGTTCACGGCTCAATATTTGGGTTATTGCGTGGGTGGCGGTCGGGCTTTTTCGCATCAATTCGATCAGGTCGGCGTGTGAGATGAAGTCTGTTCGACATGGTTCGAGCGCCTTGACCGTCGTTTCGTAAGCAGCGTTCTGTAGCACTGAGTTCAACCCGAGCAGGTCGCCGGCTTGGGCAAGGCGCAGTATCACGACGCGTCCTTCCCTCGACGAGATCGACACGGTCGCTCGACCAGTTCGCAATACGTGGACACCGCGCGCGGGCTCACCTTCCGCGAAGAGGACCTTTCCGCGTGGATGCAGGAGACTCAGGTTGCTGACATTGGCGGCGTGGATGGCTTGCAGGAACGAAGGGAAATCAACTCCCGCTTTCATCGCCAACCCGGCTGGTCCATCTATCTCTATTTGTTGTGCGCTCGGCATGTGAGCCCCCGGCTGAAATATCAGTCATCCCCACAAGCGCAACGCTTGTGCCAGCCGCGAGTGTGGGTTATTGAAGGTCTTTTCGGTCTATCCCCGGGGAATAATTCGCAGGCCCTTCATGTTCCCTGGGCAGGATTCCCCAAGTGGCATGAAGAGTCGGTTGGTTTGGTTTGATTTGTGGCGTTTGTCGGCATCTTCGTAGAGGCTATTGATGACCAAAATTGAGATCGATTTAACACTTCACAGTGGTAGAATGCGGCTCGCCACACGACTAAGATAATCACCTCCTAGAAATCCCACCCACGGCAGTGGGTGGATGATTCAGATCCTTTCTACAACAGGCACTTAGCACATAAGAAATCCCACCCACGGCAGTGGGTGGATGATTCAGATTCTATCTACAACCAGGCACTTAGCACATAAGAAATCCCACCCACGGCAGTGGGTGGATGATTCAGATCCTTTCTACAACCAGGCACTTAGCACATAAGAAATCCCACCCATGGCAGTGGGTGGATGATTCAGATCCTTTCTACAACCAGGCACTTAGCACATAAGAAATCCCACCCACGGCAGTGGGTGGATGATTCAGATCCTTTCTACAACCAGGTACTTAGCACATAAGAAATCCCACCCACGGCAGTGGGTGGATGATTCAGATCCTTTCTACAACCAGGTACTTAGCACATAAGAAATCCCACCCACGGCAGTGGGTGGATGATTCAGATCCTTTCTACAACCAGGCACTTAGCACATATAAATCCCACCCACGGCAGTGGGTGGATCGTTCAGATCCTATCTACGCGACTTGCGCTAATCGATACTCCAACCTATTCTGCTCTCATGTACCTCACACCCTTAAAGACCCTCACATGGGCTTACCAATTGCACTACTATCTCTGCTTTCGCACTCATCGCAGATCTCGATCTTTACCTTCAATTGAGCCTCGACTAAAAACACTCATATACGAAATCTGTGAGCGACACGACTACTGCCTTCTCGCGTTAAAATCGTATCCCACTCAACTCCGGATCGTGGTTAGCCTGCGTCCAAACCAACCAATCGCGAAAGTAATACAAACAATCAAGACCAACACGTCTCGCCAATCGACGCTGCACTCGCGTCTTTGGGCGCGAGGGTATTTAGCTCAGAGCGTTGGTCGTGTACGCGTCAGTGCGGTGCGGAAGTACCTCGAACAACAATCGACGCATCACGGATATGATTTGAGGTGGTTGCCGCCCGTGTATAGGTATCGCTGCGAAGCACCCCTTGCGTTGTCGACGAGTCATGCAGTTTTCGATTTGAGTCACCATCTTGTTTTTTCAACTCGTTGGCGAAGAGGTATTTTCAGTTCGGGAATTGGTCGAGCGCTCACAGATTACTGGCTGCGAGTTGCAGCGAAGCGTCGGTTTGCTATCGATCAGGTGAGTACAATTCCTGATCACATACACTTGATTGTGAGGATTGTCCCAAGCATGAGCATAGAAGAATGTGCCTTGTTGCTGATGAATAATGGGCAGTATTTTATGGCGAAGAATTTCCCGCAGCTACTTATCCAAGCGAGGATTGATCAATTGTGGCAAAGCAGTGCTTACGCTGGAACGTGTGGGAGGTACACAACGGGATTGATGCAGCGATGGCTAAGATCTGAATAATCCACCAACTGCCGTTGGTGGGATTTATTCGTAGAAGCGAAGTGAGGAGTAGAAAGGAATTGAAGGGACCACCAACTGCCGTTGGTGGGATTTATTCGTAGAAGCGAAGTGAGGTGTAGAAAGGAATTGAAGGGACCACCAACTGCCGTTGGTGGGATTTATTCGTAGAAGCGAAGTGAGGAGTAGAAAGGAATTGAAGGGACCACCAACTGCCGTTGGTGGGATTTATTCGTAGAAGCGAAGTGAGGTGTAGAAAGGAATTGAAGGGACCACCAACTGCCGTTGGTGGGATTTATTCGTAGAAGCGAAGTGAGGAGTAGAAAGGAATTGAAGGGACCACCAACTGCCGTTGGTGGGATTTATTCGTAGAAGCGAAGTGAGGTGTAGAAAGGAATTGAGGGATCAGCCAACTGCTGTTGGCATTAGTTACGTGCCGTGGTCGAGCGACTCTTTGGTTGTTCGGTGAGGTGTTGGTGGAAGAGTTTGGCGCTGGCGGCGAGGAAGTCGTAGGAGGTGACGATGCCAACTAGCTGACCACCCTCGACTACCGGAAGACAGCCGACGCGGTTTCGGCGCATGAGCTCGATTGCTTCCAGGGATGAGGTTGAGGGGGAGACGGTGATAGGGTCGGCGAGCATGATTTCGCGGACGGTGGTTAATTTTGAATGGTTCGTGTTGTTTATCATCATGCGGAGCAGGCCCCGATGAGTTACCAAACCCACTAGTCTCCCTTCCTGATCTTCAACCGGCACGTGCCTGATGTGTTGCCAGTCCATCACACTCGCGGCGAGGTCGATCAGATCATCCGGGCTAACAGTAAAAAGATCCGTCGACATAAACTGACCGACAGTACGATACCCATGCTCCCACTCGTCACTATCCATCTTCTCGATCGCGGGCCAACGATGAACGGGTTCACCCTGCTTCTGGTTGGCCAGAATCTGCGAAGTCAATTTCGAAGCGGAATTTCCAATCGCAGAAAGCGACTTCATCATCCAGCGCGCTCCGGTTTGGCCGCCGCGCGCCCGTGCCTCAATGATGCCCAAATACATGTCGATATCGCTGCTCGCTACATGCGCATTAGACAACCCCTGGCGCGCAAGCGGAAGCAGTTGGTCCAGGATGAGCACGGCCGCGTTATGACTCTGCCCGTCAAGCCATTGGAATTGAGCATCCAGTCCATGTCTCGCAGCGCGGAAAAAGTTTAACTTCGCATCGTCGAACGCCATCTGCGTCGCAATCTCGCCGTAAACTTGCGGCAGCGCAACCATCAACCCCGTAAAGAAAGCCGCATTCGCAACTTCATCGACGATTGTTGGACCAGACGGTAGCGCGCGGTTCTCAATGCGCAAGTGTGGAACACCGTTATGTACGCCGTAACAAGCCCGATTCCAACGCCAAACCGTACCGTTATGGAGGCGCAAAGCGGAAAGTTGAGGCGTCTCACCACGCGCCAGTACGGCAAACGGATTCTCGTCCGGTTGCGTGATCATGATCGGACGAAAGCGCGTGATCTGATCGTGGAAGAGCTCGATCACAGAATGCTGCAACCAGGAATCACCGAAACTCACACGCGTCGGCTGGTTGCGCGCCAGTTGTGTACGCGAACGTTCGTCAGTCGAATGCTGAAACAGCGCGACGCGTGTTTCCTGCCACAATCGTTGACCAAACAAGAGCGGGGAATTGACTGCAACGGCCAGCACCGGCGCCGTGATCGCCTGCGCGACGTTGTAATGATTCGCGAACTCCCGAGCGTTACTCTGGAAATGAACCTGGAAACTCGTGTTGCACGATTCCATCATGATGTTGTCGTGTGTCAGTTGCAGCTCGTCCAATCCCTTGATGTGAATCGAGAGTGGACCACCACGCATCCGTATCACTCCGCGATCCAATTCGTGATAACGCGCGACTGGTGTCAGGTTATCGAGAGTCAAATCTGACTTTTGCAACGTCGGTAAAATGCCGGAAAGAAGAACGTCGACGTTCAGAGTCGCAGCACTGTTGCGCGCGATCTCAATCACCTCAGTGAGCTCCTGTTCCATCCGGCTGAAACAGTCGTTCTCGAGCTTCAGAGGACTAAGATTAGCCTCGAGATTGAATCGTGCGATCTCAGTTGTCAGCCGTGCGTCATTGGCTTGCTTCAGTACTTCGAGTGAAACCGGCGCCGGTCTCAAATAACGATCGATGAGAAACATCTCCTGCTCCGCACCGATGCGCGTCACACCAGTCTCCACACGTCCATCTTCCAGCATGAACGCGAGTGCGCGCAGGTCTTCGAGCAGTGCTTTCATGAAGGCTTGCGCCTTCGACTCATCAACGTGTTGTTCTACTTGATGCTCGCCCATAGTCAATAGACAGGATTTCAGGATTTACAATCGTCGGTCGCAAGGGACGCGCGACCAGGACCGGACAAGGCGACTGCCGCAGTACTCGATCCACATTCGAACCAAACAATGCACGCATCCCAAACCCGGCGCCGTGCGCTCCCACGCTAATCAAATCGATCTCATTCTTCTCCGCATAATTCAGGATCTCTCGATACGGGTGACCCTCACTCACGGCAGTTTTGACGTCACACCAAAGATGCACTTCAGGCGGCACCACTCTTTGCAGTCGACGCGCGGCAGTGTGATACGCAGATTCGCCGCCAACTGGAAACCATGCGATCTCAGGCTCATTCACTGAGCGCGACGGCAACACGTGTAGCAGATGTAATTCGGCCTGGTGCTCCTGCGCGATCGACAATCCATATTTCAACGCAAGCTCTGAATAATCGGAGAAGTCGTAGGCCACGAGCACACGCGCGACATTGCCGGCGATGTCCTGCTCGTCGTTGTGCATAACCAGCACAGGGCACGGCGCGCTTCGACAAACTGACTCGGCCGTCGAACCAAGCAGCGCTGCGCGATGAGGACGACGCCTCGATCGCATCACTATCAAATCAACATTGTCGATTTGCGCTTGCATCATGATCGCTTCGCCAACGTCACTCGCTGTCACAGCGACCAGCCGCCAGCCCGCGTCTATAGAAGGCAGTTGGTCCAACACGGAGGCTCTTAACTTTTCCTCACCATCGATATCCGGCGTGCAGTGGAAGAAAATCAACTCTGCCAGGTGCGCGCGTGCGAGCGCCACTGCATAACGCACGGCTTTTCCGGAGTGTGGCGACAAGTCAGTCGGACAAAGAATGCGTTTGATATTGATCATCATGAACCCTCCGCTTCTCTGCGATCTCTGTGTATCTCTGTGATCTCTGCGTTAATATTTCTGGCGACTACAGTTACGCAGAGATCACAGAGATACGCAGAGATCGCAGAGAAGACTTCAAATTCCATAGGACTAAATTTCGTGCAAAGTTGGTCTAATCGCCACTTTCATTACGCCGTCGAGACGTTCACCAAACAGATCGTAAGCTTGTCCGATATCGTCGAGCGCAAAAGTGTGCGTGAGTAGCGGCGTAAGATCGACGCGGCCATGTCGAACAACTTCCATCAATCGGCGCATGCGTTCTTTCCCACCGGGACAAAGCGTCGTCACGATGCGATGATCGCCAATGCCCGCAGCGAATGCTTCGTACGGAATTGCAAGCTTGCCTGAGTAAACGCCGAGACTGGAAAGTGTTCCCGCCGGTCGCAGACTCCGCAACGCACTCTCGAAAGTCTGTTGTGTGCCGAGTGCTTCGATACTCACATCGGCGCCGCCACCGGTCAGACGTTTTACTTCTGCGACAACATCAACGTCGCGATAGTCGAGAGTGACATCCGCGCCCATGCGTTTCGACATTGCCAGTCGATTCTCGTCACCATCGACGCCGATGATCAGTCCGGCTCCCATCAGCTTTGCACCTGCTGTCGCGCACAAACCGATCGGGCCCTGGGCGAATACAACAACCGAGTCGCCGATCTTTATTCCGGCTGACTCCGCGCCGCTGAAGCCCGTCGAAGCAATGTCGGCAAGCAGGACCACCTGTTCGTCTGAAAGCTCGTCGGGAATTTTTGCGAGGTTAGCCTGCGCATAAGGAACCTTGAGATATTCAGCCTGTGCGCCGTTGATGGTATTGCCGAAGCGCCAGCCGCCGAGTGCCTCATAACATTCACCATGACCGCATTGTGAGGAGTGACCGGACAAGCACGCGCTACATTGGCCGCAAGGAGTGATCGCTCCGACGAGTACGCGATCGCCGATCTCGTAACCGGCAACGCCTGGACCGAGTTCTTCGATCACACCGACCGGTTCGTGACCGATCACCAATCCGGGCGCAACGGGATATTCACCTCGCACGATGTGAAGATCGGTCCCGCAAATCGTGGTGAGCGTCACGCGAATAACTGCTTCACCCACACCCGCTCGTGGTTTGTCTACCTCTTCGATTCGGATCTTGTTCTTGCCAAGAAAAACATTTGCTTTCATTTCAATTACCCCGTCCTAAAGCAGAACCGGACATCAAGCGATCCAGTGCGTCGTCGATGCTACGCAAACGTGCTTGCAGTAAGTGGCGCTTGACCTCGGTTTCTTCTTTCACAAGGGCCTCGCAGAGATCCTCGCGCTCTCCGTGTAAGCGATTCCATACAAAGCCATCTTTTCCGCCAATGGGGATTTCAGCTAAGTGAATAGTGCGTTCTTCGCGCATGATTTGCCTCCCTTCGAACTATGAATGCGAAACTTCCCAATACTTTTCATGAACCTGTTTGGCCCAACGCCAGAATCGTCCTTGCCTCACGGTTGCGGGCTCATCTGTCGAAAGATCTTTGTGCACGTAAAGCTCATCGATGACGAATTTCATCTCGTGTTGATAACGTGAAACAGGCGCGCGTCCCTCGATTTCCGCCGCCAGATTTGCAGCAGCCACTTCGGCTTGCCGCACGGCCATGTGGCCCATCTTCGGACCGTCGAAATTTGTGCAATCGCCAACCGCGTAAATTCGTTGCTGTCCGGCAACACGCATTGTCGAATCGACGTGTATGTAACCTTCTTCGTTGGTGATCCCGAGATATGAGGCCGCTGATGAACCGCGAAACGGCGGCACCAGCATTAGAAGATCGAAATTGATTGCGTCTCCATTCGTGATGGCGGAGTTTTCCGTCAGTGATTCGATACGGAGGTTGGGCAGGAATTCGATTTGATGTGCATCGAAGGCGTTCCTGATCGCGGCGGCGGCGTTTGCGTCGCCAAGCTCTAGATCGAGTGTAGTGGGACTGACGACAGTTATTTTGACGCGCTCGCGTTCGCCCTTCTCCTCGAGCCGGCGTGCGAGAGCAACGGCGCTTTCGTACACGGGAACCGGCAAGCGAGCCCCTAAACATTGGCCAAAAACAGCTCGGCCGGCGTGAAGGTTCTTGACTGCTTTTCCAAAGTTGATTGCCTTACCGACATTCAAGAGATGATGTGCATGCTCGTAGAAGCCGAGGATGCGCTCGGTTGCGAGTCGCCGTCCGAGGGCGAATACGAGATAGTCGTAAGGAAGCTTTCCTTCGACCTCGCCGTGCGCGATCGTGATTGTTCTTTCAAAGGGATCGATGTGAGCGACTTCGGCTTCAATGAAGTTGATCCGCCGGTTCAGCATTGTTTGCCTGAGGTCGAACGAGACGTCGGCCAGCTCGGCTTTCCCGAAAGCGAGATTCACAAGTGCCGGGTAGAAAATAAACTGCCGGCTGCGTGACACGAGCGTGATCTGATGGTCGTCACCGAGTTGCTCGGCGAGACGCTCGGCGGCTACGACACCGCCAAACCCGCCACCTAATACCAAAACCTTTGCCATCGCTACAGTCTCCCCAGGTTCGGGCTGTGCACGAGTCGTACCAAGTAATGTTTTGAAGGATTTAGCTCGGGTTATTGAATAAGTTGCGAGGTATTTCGCAGCCCGCCGGAAATTTCCCGCAGAAGGGGTAGCCGCAAAAAGGCACAAAAACACAAAAAGAAAAAACCAATCATTTGTGCTTTGTGGCTACTTCTCTTAACGGAGGACTTCCGCGAGGGTTTTGAGGAGTTTTTCGGCGGTGTAGGGTTTGTTGAGGAAGACGGAGACTCCTTCGAGTGTTCCTTCGCCGGCGCGATGCCCAGTTCCCAGACCACTCGCTGCGATGATTCGAACTTTCGGATTCATCCGTTGGAGTGCGCGAATCGTCGCCGGGCCATCCATGAACGGCATCACCATGTCAGTCAAAACAACTGCGATCTCGTTCTTCTTGTCAGCGTAGAGCGCGAGTGCTTCGGTGCCGTCGCTTGCAGTCAGCACGGTATATCCAAAAGTCTCGAGTGTGCCGCGCGTGATCTCGCGAATCGACTCCTCGTCGTCAACTACCAGAATCAACTCGCCATTACCCAGCGGAAGATCTGTTTGCGCTGCGGCTGAATCGATCGTGCCGGGCATGTCGAGGGCCGGAAGGTAGATAGAAAACTGGCTGCCCTTGTGCAACTCGCTATAGACGTTGATAAAGCCTCCGTGACTCTTCACGATCGTCAGCGCAGTTGAGAGGCCGAGTCCCGTGCCCTTAGTCATTTCCTTGGTCGTAAAGAACGGTTCGAAAATCCGGCTCTGAACCTCAGCAGTCATTCCCGGACCTGTATCCGAAACAGTGATCACCACAAACCGCCCGGGCTTCGCCTCGATATGCATGCGCGCATAGTTATCATCTACAAAAAGATTCTCAGCTTTGATCGCGATCGACCCACCTTCGGGCATCGCATCGCGCGCATTCACGCAGAGATTCATCAACACCTGGTGTATTTGCGTCGCATCAGCAGAAATGATCCAGAGATCGTTCGGTAACTGGAAGTTGATCTCGATCGATTTCGGCAGCGTTTCACGCAGAATCTTGACGATCTCTTTGATGACGTGCTTCGGCTGCAACGCCACACGCTCACCTTCGACCCCCCTCGCGAACGATAATACCTGCCGCACCATACTGCCGCCGCGCTCGGCATTGGCGCGCAAAACCTCGAACCACTTTTTGCTGTTTTCATCACCGACTCGCAACTGCAACATGTCAATCGCCATCAGGATCGGCGAAAGAACGTTGTTCAGATCGTGAGCAATACCTCCGGCAAGCGTGCCAATCGACTCCATTCTTTGCGCACGAAGAAACTGCGACTCCATCCGTTTCTTCTCAGTAACGTCTGTATTAATGATCAGGAACGATTTTGGTTGTCCCTTTTCGTCGCGCACGAGGGTCCAACGACTCTCCACTGTGATCTCAGTACCATCCCGCCGCACCTGATGCATTTCACCTTTCCACTCGCCGTTTTGAATGATTGCCTGGCGCGCAGTATCGAATTGTGCGGAACGATCTTTGAAAAGGATCTCTCCGGCGTTTTTGCCGATCACTTCTTCAGCAGACCAGCCATAGATTTTCTCGGCGCCTTTATTCCAGAACAAGATGTTTTGATCGAGATCGCGTACGAGAATGGCGTCCTGCGCCTGGTCCAGGAGCGCCGCCTGTTCCTTTATCTGCTCTTCCGCACGTTTACGCTCGGTGATGTCGCTGCGAATCGCGACGTATTGATATGGTTTTCCTTCGGCGTTGAGAAAAGGAACGATCGTCGTGTCTACCCAGTAGTAGCTTCCGTCTTTGGCGCGATTTTTTATCTCGCCGCGCCAAACTTTTCCACTCGCAATCGTGGTCCACAGATTTCGAATGAACTCTTTGGGATGATAGCCAGAATTGATGATGCGGTGATCCTGGCCCAGCAGCTCGTCACGTGAGTATTTGGAAATCTCGCAGAACTTGTCGTTGGCGTAATTGATGATCCCGCGCTGGTCGGTGATGGCGACGATGGCTGATTCATCAAGCGCAAACTTGATGTCAGCCAGTTCCTTTTGTGAGCGTTCCAGCTCACGGTCAAGGGATCTCGGATCGATCGCAGTCATGGGGAATCAGCACCTGCGATTTGCAGCTCCTCGAGTTTCTTCAGGCGGTATCTAAGCTGATCACGCGAGATGCCGAGGAGCTCGGCGGCACGCGTTTGGTTACCACCACTTCGCTGGATTGCCTGGCGGACAAACGAGAGTTCAGCTTCGTCGAGAGAAATGCCTTGCTCGGGCAAGACAAAGCGCGTTGAGGTTTCAGTCGATGGAGTCTGCGCAAGACGCGCCGGTGCCAGTAATCCACCGGGCAAATACTCGGTCGTGATCTTGTCGGCATCTTCGAGAATCAGAGCGCGCTCGATCACGTTGCGCAGCTCGCGAACGTTTCCGGGCCAATAGTATTTTCTGAAAACCTCTTGTGTTTCGGCGGACAAACCGGTGACTTTGTTTCGCTTCAGCCTCGCTCCGATCGTATCAATGTAGTGTTGAGACAAGAGCAAAACGTCGTCACCTCTTTCGCGCAGCGGCGGGATATCGATCTGAATGATCGATAAACGATAGTACAGGTCGAGACGAAAACGTCCGGCCTCGCTTTCCGCTTTTAGATCGCGATTTGACGCTGCAAGCACACGCACATCGAGTGGAATATCCTTTAGACCACCAACACGACGAAACGCGCCTTCCTCGAGAACACGCAGCAGCTTGGCTTGCAGCGAGAGCTCCAGCTCGCCGATCTCATCGAGCAAAAGTGTTCCGCCTTCAGCCTGTTCGAACAATCCCTCCTTGCGCGCCTTCGCATCGGTGAACGCGCCTTTTTCATAGCCGAAAAGCTCGGATTCGATGAGCGTCGCGGGAAGCGCGGCGCAGTTGATCGCGACAAAAGGTCCCTCGGATCGTTCTGAACCATAATGAATCGCTTTCGCAACGAGGTCTTTGCCCGTGCCGGACTCACCCTGCAGTAAAACCGATGAGACTTCGCTTTCAGCAACTTTGGCTGCGAGGCCCAGCATCTTCTTCATCGCGGGCGACTCGCCCACAATCTGTTTGAAATTAAACTCGCGCGCGCGCTCCTTTCTGACTTGCTCTACTTCACGACGTAAGTGTCGAGTCTCAATCGCGTTTCGCAGTGTGACGCGGATCTCTTCGAGGTTAAGAGGCTTGGCGATGAAGTCGTAGGCCCCGCCGCGCAAGGCCGAGATGGTGTTATCAATCTGAACACTCCCTGTGATCATGATCACAATCGCTTCGGGATGTTCGCGTTTAATCTCGCGCAACACATCGAGGCCGGAGCCGTCAGGAAGATCGATATCGAGTAAGACTGCCGCTGGTAGTTCTGCTTGAAACTGTTTTAGTGCTTCTGCCACGGAGCCCGCTTCAGCCGTACCGAAACTCCAACTCTGCAAAGCTTCGCGCAGCGTCCAACGAATCATCTGGTCGTCGTCAACTACAAGGATCTGTTCGTTTGTGTTCTTGGGGGACATGATTTCCTCGGATTATATGCTTGTTAGACAAAGACTGTGAACTTTTCCTCATCAACTGCGAAAGCTTACTCAGAAATCACTCCCTGAAACTCACAATCATCGCGAAATCAATTGGCATGGCCCTTGCGCTTGCCGTGGCGGGTTTGGTCATTAGGACGGAAAAGGAGGTTAACAGCCATGTCAACGGATGAGCGCGATATTCTTGAACTCCTCAAAGATGAGTTGGACTTCATTGAGAAAGGAGGATACGGACGATCGGTCCGTACTCCATGGCAAAGCAAATCTGCCTTTCAGGATTCTCTGTCCTGTATTAACTATGGTTACCCATATCGCGCTCATCCATGCAATGAGTGCCATCTGCTCGACTTTGTCAGCCCGGAAAACCGGACCGAGGAAGTTCCCTGCCACTTCATTCCTTTAAATACGGATGGGGATACCATCGAGGATCTAGAGCTGCGGGACGACCAGGCAAAACTCGAGCGTGAAGTAAGTGGTTGGCTACGGGCCAAGATCAAAGAGATCGAGGAGCAGCGAGCGTAGGCCATAAAAAGGCACAAAGGTTTCAGCCATAAAAGGCACAAGAGATATCAAAAACTTCTTTTTGAGATTTTGTGCTTCTTTGTGGCTGAAACTCTTATTAAACGAGTATCACCTCTGCGAAGGAATTCCCACTAATGAAACAACGGGTAACGATAGACGGTAACGAAGCCGCGGCGCACGTCGCTTACAAGACCAACGAAGTGATCGCCATCTACCCCATCACGCCTTCATCAGCGATGGGCGAATCGGCTGACGCATGGTCCGCCGCGAATGAGAAGAACCTTTGGGGCATGAGACCGCTCGTGCGTGAGATGCAATCAGAAGGCGGCGCTGCGGGCGTCGTTCACGGCAGTTTACAAACGGGATCACTGACAACCACATTCACGGCCAGCCAGGGCTTGTTGCTCATGATCCCTAACATGTTCAAGATTGCGGGCGAGCTGACCAGCACGGTTTTCCATATTGCCGCGCGCACGATTGCCACTCACGGCCTCTCGATCTTCGGCGACCACAGCGACGTAATGGCAGCGAGAGCAACCGGCTGGGGAATGTTGTTTGCCAACTCTGTGCAGGAAGTGATGGATTTCGCCTTGATTTCTCAGGCCAGCACCCTCGAAGCACGTGTTCCATTCCTGCACATCTTTGACGGCTTTCGCACCTCGCACGAAGTGATGAAGATCACAAAGCTTTCAGATGACGAGATTGCCGGCATGATTGACGAGCAACTCGTACGCGACCACCGTGCACGCGCCCTCACACCCGATCGACCGGTAATGCGTGGCACTGCACAAAACCCTGACGTCTTCTTTCAATCGCGTGAGCGGGCCAACAGTTTCTATTTGAAAACACCGGCGATTGTTGAGAATGCGATGGAACGATTTGCTGCACTCACCGGCCGTCGTTACAAGCTTTTCGAATACGTTGGCGACCCAAATGCCGAGCGTGTGCTGGTGATGATGGGCTCAGGCTGCGAGACCGCCGAAGAGACGGTCCAGTCACTCAACAGCAGTGGTGAAAAAGTCGGACTTTTGAAAGTCAGACTCTACCGTCCGTTCTCGCTTAAGCATTTCATTGAATCTTTGCCGGCTAAAACGAAAGCGATCGCCGTTCTCGATCGCACCAAGGAGCCGGGAAGCACGGGCGAGCCGTTGTACCAGGATGTGGTGACTGCGCTGGCAGAGTTGGCGTTGACTAATGTGCGCGTAGTTGGGGGGCGTTATGGTTTGTCGTCGAAAGAATTTACGCCAGCCATGGTGAAGGCCGTTTTTGACGAGCTGAAGAAATCACAGCCGAAGAACCATTTCTCGATCGGGATTGACGACGATGTCACATTTACGAGTATTCCGTTTGATCCATCGTTCAGCACCGAGCCCGATGATCAAGTGCGCGCCATCTTCTGGGGTCTGGGCGCGGACGGCACCGTGAGCGCCAACAAGAACTCGATTAAGATCATCGGCGAAGAAACTCCGAATTACGCTCAGGGTTACTTTGTCTACGACTCAAAAAAAGCCGGCGCGATGACTGTGTCGCACCTGCGTTTTGGCCCACGTCCAATCAAGAGCACGTATCTGATTCAGCGTGCGAATTTCGTCGCCGTGCACCAGTTTCCTTTCTTCGGCCAATACGATGTTCTTGAAACCGCCGTGAAAGGCGCGACCCTCCTGATCAATAGTCCATACGAAGACGTTTGGGAGCATCTGCCGGTAGCTGTTCAGAGAGCGATCATCGACAAGCAGTTAAAGGTCTTTGCAATCGATGCCACTGGCGTCGCGAGGAACAGTCAAATGGGCAACCGGATCAACACGATCATGCAGACGTGTTTCTTCGCGCTCAGCGGTGTGTTGCCACGTGACGAAGCGATCACCAAGATCAAGGAATTCATTCGCAAGAGTTACGGAAAACGAGGTGAACCTGTTGTCCGGCAAAATTTTGCCGCAGTCGATGCTGCACTTGCTCATCTGCGCGAGATCGATGTCCCTGACACGGCGAACAGCACGATCGAGCTCAAATCCAAAGTGCCACTCGAGGCCCCTGAGTTTGTTCGCAATGTGACTGCCGAAATGATCGCCGGACGTGGCGACAGCCTACCGGTCAGTGCTTTTCCGGAAGATGGGACTTATCCGGTCGGAACCACGCGTTGGGAGAAGCGCAACATCGCGCAGGATGTGCCTGTTTGGGAGCCGGATTTGTGTATCGAGTGTGGCAAGTGTGTAATGGTGTGCCCGCACTCGACTATTCGCGCAAAGGTCTGCTCTGAAAGTGATCTCAAAGATGCGCCGGTGGGATTCAAGCGCATGCCAGCAAAGTGGCGAGAGTTTCCAGACAAGTTGTACACGATCCAGGTGGCTGTCGAAGACTGCACCGGCTGTCGTCTCTGCGTTGAAGTTTGTCCGGCGAAAGACAAGAGCAATGTCTCGCGTAAGGCGCTCAATATGCAGCCGCAGTTGCCCTTGCGAGATAGTGAGCGAGTGAATTGGGATTACTTCTTAACGCTCCCTGATCTGCATAAGAACGGCCTGATTGCATTTAACTCCGTGAAGAATGTGCAGTTGCTGCAACCACTGTTTGAGTTCTCAGGCGCGTGTGCCGGTTGTGGGGAAACGCCTTACATAAAACTACTGACGCAACTCTTTGGTGACCGTGCAATCATTGCAAATGCTACCGGTTGCTCGAGTATTTACGGCGGCAACCTGCCAACAACTCCTTACACAACGAACGACCAGGGACGCGGTCCCGCATGGAGCAACTCTCTCTTCGAAGACAACGCCGAATTCGGCCTGGGCATGCGGCTCGCTCTGGACCATCAGCGCGCATACGCAAGAGATCTCCTCGAACGACTGCGCGACGTCGTTGGCGAACCGCTTGTAAACGGACTCCTTAACGCCGATCAATCATCCAACGAAGGCATCAATGTTCAACGTGAATTAGTGGTGGCATTGAAGGCGAAGATCGGATCCGGTAACAACGCGGAAATGCGCGACCTTCTTAGTCTCGCAGATTCGCTCGTGGAAAAAAGCGTTTGGATCGTCGGTGGCGATGGCTGGGCCTACGACATCGGTTACGGTGGCCTGGACCACGTGCTCGCGAGCGGTCAAAACGTCAACATTCTCGTGCTCGACACGGAAGTCTACTCAAACACCGGAGGCCAGGCCTCGAAAGCGACACCGCTTGGCGCCGTTGCCAAGTTCGCCACCGGTGGAAAGCCCACTGCGAAAAAAGATCTGGGAATGACGGCCATTCGCTACGGCGACGTTTACATCGCGCAGGTTGCGATGGGCGCAAACGACACGCACACGATCAAAGCATTTCTCGAAGCGGAGGCCCATCCCGGACCGTCGCTCATCATTGCTTACAGCCAGTGCATCGCTCATGGCATCGACATGGCGAAAGGAATGCACCAGCAAAAACTGGCGGTGGAGTCGGGTTACTGGCCGCTTTATCGCTACAATCCGCGTCTGGTTGAAGAGAACAAGAACCCCTTTCAGCTCGATTCGAGTGATCCCAAAATCTCACTCCAGGATTACATCTACACCGAAGGTCGCTATCGCATGTTGAAGCAGAGCGACCCTGTCGTCGCCAAATTTCTTCTGGGCCAGGCGGAGAAGGCAGTAACGCGACGCTGGCAACAGTACAAACAACTCGCTGAACCAAAATCTGTGTAATCAGTGGATAAAAGTTATGAATCTGACCACCAACTATCTCGGCATGCTGCTGAAGAACCCGATCGTAGCGTCTTCGTCACCACTATCACACAGCGTCGACAATATCCGTCGACTTGAAGATGCAGGTGCTGCGGCGGTTGTTATGTATTCACTGTTTGAAGAGCAGATTGGTTTCGATAGTTATTATATCGACCACCACCTGACGCAGGGTATCGACAGCTATGCAGAGTCGATCAGCTATTTCCCTGACATGCAGAGCTACAACGTCGGTCCCGACGAATACCTGAACCTGATTCGACGAGCCAAAGAAGCCGTTGGCATCCCGATAATCGGTAGTTTGAATGGAGCTTCAGTGGGAGGATGGACTGACTACGCCACGTTGATTGAGGAGGCGGGCGCTGATGCTATCGAGCTGAACGTTTATTACCTGCCGGCGAACACTGCGATCAAAGGCAGCGACGTTGAAGCGCTCTATCTCGATATTCTTTCGGCCGTGAGAGAGGTTGTGACGATTCCAGTGGCGATAAAGCTCAGCCCGTTCTTCAGCTCAATCGCGAACATGGCGAGTTGTTTGAGTGAACATGGTGCTGACGGGCTGGTGCTCTTTAATCGCTTCTACCAGCCTGACTTTGATCTGGAAAATCTGGAAGTCGCGCCGCGGCTCGTTTTGAGTAATTCGAATGAGCTGCGTTTGCCGTTACGCTGGGTAGCGATTCTCTACGGCCGGGTGAACGCAGATCTGGCCATCACAAGTGGAGTTCACACTTCTCAGGATGTTGTTAAAGGGCTGATGGCCGGCGCGAAAGTCACGATGATGGCCTCGGAGTTATTGCAAAATGGAGTTCGCCGGATCGGGCAGGTGCTAAACGAACTCGTCACGTGGCTGAGCGAGCGCGAGTACGAGAGCGTGACCCAGATGATCGGAGCGATGAGCCAGAAGCACTGCGCCGAACCCGCCGCGTTTGAGCGAGCAAACTACATGAAGACGCTCCAGTCTTACCGCCCGCTGAATTAGCCACAAAAACACAAAATCAAACCTCCTTATTTCTGTGATTTTTGTGCCTCTTTATTGCTCGAAGTCGTGGGTGCTTTCAGGAAGATCTCGATTGAGGCGGCTGCACGAAGTTTTTCCACGTAAGCCCGTTCCGCAAGCCGCAATTCCGTCTGTTGCAGATAACTGATGATCGAGTCTTTTGTTTGCGCGAAGTCGCCGCTGACGCGTTCTTTGTTCTGCTCGAAAAAGGCGCGCGCTTGTTCTTCCGTAACCGGTTTGGGCTTAACTTCCGTTTCCAGCAGCGCGTTCGTAGTTATCTTTCGTCTTTGCGCTTCCTGAGTGAGCAGTGTGTCGTTGATGTTGAGGTCGACTTCGTTTTTGCGCAGTTTGTAGACCTGTTCCTGCACATCAGAGATGAGCGCCTGAAGGGAATTCTCGACGTCGCCTGCGGTGATTGCTTCGCCGTTGATCGTCGCGAGGACCAGGGCGCGTTCTGACTCGTTGCGCGGCGGTGTTGCCTGTGAAGCTTTCACGATCGTGTTGCTTGCTGCGCGTAGTCCATCTGCAAAAGATTTCGCTTCGGTGCGCTGCCGTGCCTCTGTTAAATACTGGGCGATGTCGTCTTTAACCGCCTCGAACTCACCGTTGATGCGCGACTTGTTTTGATCGTAGAAAGCGCGCGTTTCTGTTGGAGTGGGTGGTTTTACTTTCGCGACGACTTCTGTTTCGAGCAGCTTTGTCGTGCTGACGCCGCGTTTCTTTGCTTCCATTTCCAGAAGTTTTGAGTTGATCAGGAGGTCGAGTTCGCGCTTGCGCGCTTCGACGACCTGGCGTTGCAGGTTGCGGACTGAGTCGCCGGTGGCTTTTTCGATGTCGCGGGCGCTGATCGAAACGCCGTTCACGATCGCGAGTGTGGTTGGCAGGACCTGCGCTTCACACGCACAGTCGTCAGCGACGGGCTGAGTTTGACTTTGCGCCACTGCCGGCAACGAAAACACGGTCAATATGATTGCAGCTAAAACTCTCTTCATGATCAGTCTCCTTAGGATAGAGGTCTACCGTTGGACCAAACGCTAGCAAGCATCATGCTAGAGTGATTTGAATCTTCAATGACAACTGTAGGGGCGGCCCTCCGTGGCCGCCCGTTTCGCAAAATAGCCCTTATTCACAGTGGCGGGCGGCCACGGACGGCCGCCCCTACAGTTACCGCAACAGCGCCACAGTGCGGAAAAGCGCGCACCGGATGTGAAGCTTTCCGCTTTCGAGCACTCAAATCCCACCAACGGCAGTTGGTGGTTCATTCAGATTCTTTCTACACAACGACTAAATTGACATGGCAATCCCACCAACGGCAGTTGGTGGATGGTTCAGATCACTGCTTGAACTGTTGGTTGCAACACCGATCTGAACGATCCACCAACTGCCGTTGGTGGGATTAGTTTGCGAATTTAGTTTTTGAATAGAAAGGATTTGAATGAACCACCAACTGCCGTTGGTGGGATTTCGGTACAACTCGCAGGATGTGTACGGCGATTGCAGGAAGACCTCGCGATGTACCGACTATGACGCCTTCACGAACCTCAAACACCGACACCGATACATTCGGCATGGTTGGCCGCGACGCCAGGCTGCGACAAATCATTGAAATTATCAAAACCGTCGGACCTTCGGATGCGGCAGTGCTAATAGAGGGCGAAAGCGGCACGGGGAAGCAGTTGATCGCCGACGCCATTCACGCACAGAGTCACCATTGTTCCGGACCATTGATCCGGGTCAACTGTGCCGCCACACCAGCGGGGTTGTTCGAAGCCGAGCTGTTCCGATTGATCGAAGCCGCAAGCGGTGGAACACTGCTGATCGATGAGATCGCAGAAATCCCGTCTCACGTGCAGTCAAAGCTTTTCCGCGTCTTGCAGGAACAAAAGCCCTGCCGCCTCATTTCCATCACAAGTCGGAACACCACTAAGTTGTTGGAAGACGGTCGCTTAAAAAAGGATCTTTACTTCTGCATCAGCACGATAAAGATCAGCGTGCCGCCCCTACGCGAGCGCCTCGATGACATACCGCTAATCGCTCGACACTTTCTCGATCGCTTCAACACACAATACGGGAAAAAAATTCGAGGTATCTCACAGGAAACCTTGTTCTGTCTCTTGCGTTACGATTGGCCGGGAAACATTCGCGAGCTGGAGAGCGTCATTCAACGCGCCGTGCTGTTTTGCTCGGGTAAAAAACTCGTACCCGAATACCTGCCGGACGAGCTGCAAAGCAAACACTCGCGCAACATCCCTATCGTAATTCCACCGCTTGTTTCAATCGAAGAGATAGAGCGGGAAGCAATCGTGCAAACACTCGCGCGTACTTCCGGCAATGTCAGACTCAGTGCCAGGATTCTTCATTACCCGCGCCCCACCTTCTATCGCAAACTAAAGAAGTTCGGAATCACAGTCGAACGCGATGGTCCAAAAGCGGAGTTAGATGTCTAATTAGCTCTTCTCTGCGGCCCTCTGCGTATCTCTGCGGGCTCTGCGTTGAAAATGTCTTAAACGCAGAGAACGCAGAGATACGCAGACGCAGAGAAGACTGCGTGAAAACTCGCAACGTCCGCCCAAATTTCCTCACCTTCATCACCACACAAATCGCAAACGTGATTCATCGTTAATCACACCACACTTCGGGGGTCTCACGCTGAGACACTATCTGCAAAAACCTTGGTCCATTGGTCCGGGCATGACTCTTGCACCCGCAAGATAAAACTCATTCGAGTCTATCCCGCTCGAGAGTAGCCCAGGAACAAGCGGTCAATCGGACGGTGCGAAGACCTTCCCACGCATCGCATAACAGAGTTGGGCTCCATGTATGTCCCTGGACCAAATGGTCCCCTCGCTCGCTGGTTCTTACCCGAGCCCATCCGGAGGAAGAGAAGATGAAAGACGAACATCACAACCACCGCAAGAGAAAATTATCTTTTCTGCTCACGTTCTTATCTCTTGTGCTGCTATTAACGGGCATCACCGCCCACGCACAAAACCAACCACCAGTAGTCGAGCCCGTGATCGATCCGGTAATCGATCCTGTAATTGACGTACTACCGGCTCCTACGCCGACTCCTGTTTGCGCTCGCACGATCAAAGCTGACGTGGTCGCTCTCGATCAGGTGATCATGTACAACCGCCTCGGAACTGTTAATCCAGGCGGCATGATCTACGCCCTTAAGAGGGACCTCGTGGCGATCGATCCTTTAAAAGGTCTCGTCGCCGGCAACGTGCGGCTGCGGTCTGACAAACGACCACGGCCAATCGTGCTTCGCATGAACAGCGGCGACTGCCTGAAAATAACTTTTACAAACCTGCTGTCACCGAGTCCGCTCAGTGATCAGCCCGCGACTCGTTCTGCCGGTATTCACGTTAATGGCATGGAACTGGTCGGGAGTATCGCTTCCGATGGATCAAACGTCGGCGTCAATACACCGAGTTTAGTAGCACCCGGCGGATCAACCATCTACACGTTGTACGGCACGCGTGAGGGAAACAACCTCATGTACAGCAGCGCCGCTACAACCAGCGGCGAAGGTGACGGTGGAACGCTGTCGGAAGGATTATTTGGCAGCGTCAACGTCGAACCGAAAGGCGCTGAATGGTATCGCTCGCAGGTTACCGCGGCGGACATGAATGCAGCGAAAACCGGCGCCACGGCCGGCGGACAGCCGCTGTTGGACTACAACAAGTTCAGCATGCTCGACGTCAACAACAACATCGTGGCCACGGACTTGAACGCGATCATCACCGGCCCAAACAAGGGACGTTTCCCGGCCGGCACCTTCCGTCCGAATGCGACTGAACCCGATCGCGATCGACCGTTCCGCGAGTTCACCGTGATCTATCACGATGAAATTCAGGACATACAAGCATTCCCACAGTTTCGCGATCCGATTCTGAGTCACACGCTCCACAGTGTTGAAGACAAATTTGCCATCAACTACGGCGTGGCAGGCGTAGGCGCCGAGATTCTCGCGAACCGGCTCGGCGTTGGGCCAATGTTCAATTGCACTGAGTGCAAGTTTGAAGAGTTTTTCCTTTCTTCATGGGCCATTGGCGACCCGGCGCAGATAGTTGACAAGCCGGCCAACACCACGGACAGCACCGGCAAATTGATCCTCGGAAGAAAGGCCACGAAAGTCCTATATCCCGATGATCCCTCGAATGTGCATCACAGCTACATCGGCGACCCCGTGAAGATGAGAGTCGTACACGCGGGACCGAAAGAGCATCACATTCACCACTTGCACGCCCACCAGTGGTTACAAACACCTGACGACGACAATTCGACCTACCTCGATAGTCAGGCACTCGGACCAGGCTTCGCGTTTACGACTGAAATCGTTCACGGCGGCACTGGCAACCGAAATCAGGTGGTTGGCGATTCAATCTTCCATTGCCACTTCTATCCACACTTCGCGGAAGGAATGTGGGAACTGTGGCGTGCACACGATGTGTTTGAAGCGGGAACGGTGCTGGATGTCAACGGCAGACCGGTCGCCGGTTCGCGCGCATTGCCGGATGGTGAAATCACCGCCGGCACGCCGACACCAGCCCTCGTGCCGTTGCCAACCCTCGCAATGGCGCCGATGCCGACAGCAACAGTACCAGGTTATCCGTTCTTCAACCCGGCAGTTGCGGGGCATCGTCCACCACACCCACCGCTCGATACGATCGATGACGGCGGTTTACCGAGACACATAATCACAGGCGGAACTTTCACACACGTTGAAACCCGGCTCGACTTCAGCAAAGAGCTCGTTACTGCTGTTGCCACGAAGATCGCCGAAACCGGAACGGCTTCGGAGATCGCGGCGATGGTCTATCACGAGCAACGCCTGCACGCGAGCTTCAAACCTGACGGCACACCAGCCAACTTCATACTGAATGGTCTGCCGCGCAAGCCTGGCGCTCCTTTTGCCGATCCTTGCGTCAGTGACACTGGTACGGCGATAGGGACTCCGCGTACTTACAAAGCAGCCGCGTTCCAGCTCGACATGAAACTTAACAAGGCCGGCTGGCACTTCCCGCAGTCACGCATTCTCGCACTCTGGCAGGACGTTGCCGCCATGAAGGCAGGAACCAAACCGCCGGAACCGTTCTTCTTCCGCGCGAATACGAACGATTGCATTACCTACTATCACACGAATCTCGCTCCTGGCGTTTACGAGCAGGACGACTTCCAGGTGAGAACGCCGACCGACATCATCGGCCAGCACATTCACCTCGTGAAGTTTGACGTCACCTCTTCAGACGGCTCTGGTAACGGCTTCAACTATGAAGACGGCACCTTTAGTCCGGACGAAGTGAGGGAACGGGTCATCGCCATTCGCAAACAGAATGCTTGCGTCGGCGCCGAGTCAGGTGACCCGCGCGACGGCACATTCACGTGCCCCGTGGGTAAACTACATCCATTCTTCGGCACCAAATACGCACAGACTACCGTGCAACGCTGGTTTGCCGACGATACGCTCAACAACAACGGCGTAGATCGTACGCTCAGGACCGTTTTCACCCACGATCACTTTGGACCATCGACGCACCAGCAGGCCGGTCTTTATGCCGGTCTCGTGATCGAGCCAACAGGTTCGGTCTGGAAGAACCCGGAAACGGGCGTCACGATGGGTACGCGTACGGATGGTGGGCCAACGAGCTGGCAGGCAAACATCATCGAGACAAACGCGGCGAACAGTCACCGCGAGTTCATGTTTGAGTTTGCTGATTTCCAACTGGCTTACCAGGCAGGAGCTGGCGTTGGCGCCAATGGCAAACCGATCGCCGATCCGCAACGCGTCATAAACCCGCCGATCATCGACGAAGTAGGTCTGCCTTTCCTCGTGGAGAACGGTATGGTTTGTCCGGGTGGAGTTCCGGCGCCATGTCCGGAAGCAATCTCCGCGGCGGACCAGGGCACGATGAGTGTTAACTATCGCAATGAGCCAGTGCCATTGCGCGTCCGCAATCCATCGACGAATACGCAGGCGAGCGGTGCTGCCGGTGATTTGTCGAAGGTTTACAAGTCAAACATCACTCGCTCCGATCCACAGTTCAACGTTCAGCCTACGTTCTATCCAGCGTTGACTGGAGGAGTGCAGCCGGGTGATCCATTCACACCGCTTCTGAGAGTTTACGAAAACGACAAAGTTCAGATTCGTATCCTCGTTGGAGCACACGAAGAAACACACAACCTGACTATCAACGGTCATAAGTGGCTGCATCAACCAGGCACGCCACAGGATCCTTTGGCCGTCAACAACTCTGGTTACAGAAACTCGCAGATTGCGGGAATCTCCGAACACTTCGAGTTTCTCACTGGCAAGGAATCGGTCATGGGCGGTCGTCCATTCATCGATTACTTGTACCAGAATAGTGCTTCAGTTGACGGACAGTGGAACGGTGTGTGGGGCCTCATGCGCGTCTACAACGGTCGCATGGGACTGAAGACCGATCTGCTGGCATTGCCTAACAACACGGAAGGCGCGGCGGCATCAACGACGAACGATTCAGCATTTCCGACCGATTCGACGTTCCCGACCGGCGCGACCGACTATAAGGACACGACAGATGCTTCGGTGACCACAGATTCAAAGACGACGACAGACACTTCGCTGATGTCGGGCACGATGTTGGGCACTGAGAGCTCTGCCGTCTCACTGGATCTGGGGATGGCCGCAGCTCAAACCTCGACCGACATTAGCTTAATTGGGGTAACGACGGAGATCGTTACGTCGAACCCGTCGGACTTCGCGACCGGCAAGACTATCGCCACTGGAATCTGTCCCGGCACTGCTCCGAAGCGGAACATCAGCGTGACGGCGGTCAATGCCTGGGCACTACCAAGCGGCAAGCTGATCTACAACAGCCGAGCCGGCAATGGCGGAGCGCTCAATGACCCGACGGCCATCATGTACTTCCGCAGCTCAGACATCGATGCGTACGGCAAGGTCAAAGCGGGCGTTCCAATTGAACCGCTCGTCGTCCGTGCCAAAGCAGGTGAATGCATCAACTTCACCCTGTACAACAGGCTGCCAAGTACATTGTCTGATCTGGACGGCTTCAACACGCTGGCAAACCTGCTCTTCCATTTCAATGCGAATCAGGTGAAACCTTCGAAGCAAGTTGGCTTGCATCCGCAACTGCTTGCTTACAACGTTGCGAATAGCGACGGTAAGAACGTCGGCTTCAATCCTAACCAGACGGTTGGACCAGGCGGCGTAGTCAGATACAGGTGGTATGCCGGCGACGTGATTGTTAACGGCAGCCAGCGTATCGCAACGCCGATTGAATTCGGCGCGACCAACCTGATCTCATCCGACCCGATCAAGCACAGTAATAAAGGTGCAATCGGTTCGCTGATCATCGAACCTCAGGGATCGAGCTGGGTTGAAGATTCGACTTCACGTGCGCAAGCCACAGTCACCAAATCTGATGGCACATCGTTCCGTGAATTCGTGCTTCAGTTCCAGACGGATATCAACATGAGGTTCGCGGACGGCAGTCCGGTGCCAAATCTTGGTGGTCCTACTGGTGCGGAAGATCCGGAAGACTCAGCGCAGAAAGCGATGAACTATCGCACTGAGCCACTCTGGAAACGCATGAATTATGCGCCTGAGACACCGTTCGAACTCACTCGGAATTTTGACTTCACGAATGTTTTGACCAATGCGCAGGTAGGCGGCGAACCACAAACGCCGATCTTCACCGCACAGGCTGGTCAGGCAGTGAGGTTCAGAATCCTGAATGCCAACGGGCACATGCGCAACAACGTGTTCAACCTGCACGGACACTTCTGGCAGGACGAGCCATTCACCAACAACTCGAAGTCGATTGGCAACAATCCGCTTTCAGAGTTCAAAGGAACGGTTTATGGAATCGGACCTTCGTCGCATTACGAAGTGATTCCGGTGAACGGAGCCGGTGGCGCACGTCGCGTCGCAGGCGACTATCTCTACCGGACTCAGGAGTCGTTCATGTTTGACGGAGGCATCTGGGGTATCTTCCGAGTCACGCCATAAGGGCATTGCGATGAGTGCAGCCTGCCACAGCGGGCTGCACTTTGCTTTCTCTGTGCAACCTTTGTGTCCTCTGTGTCTCTGTGGTTTCAATGATTCTTAACCACAGAGATACAGAGGACACAAAGGTTGCACAGAGAAGAAAGGAGGGGAGGTCATGTCATTAAGTATTTTTGTTAAGACGTTCTTTTCACTTGTCATCACATTGGCGCTAATTGCCGCCATTCCTAAACCATCGTCATCAAACCGCGGAATGCAATATGGACCAACCGCGGCTGCTGATGCTCTGCCACTCAACTTCGAGTTCAACCAGGGACAGACTCACAAGCGCGTGAAGTTTCTTGCACGTAGCGAAGGCTACGTTCTTTTCCTGACTGCAACTGAAGCGGTTCTGGCGTTGGACAATCCAGCCGCGCACAAGAAGGGAAAAGAGAATCGCGAAGCGCGTGACAGCACGGAAAAAATCCGGCCGCCACGCTCGATCGTGCGTATGAAATTGGAAGGTGCGAATCGCGCGCCTCAGATCGAAGGTCTCGATCCGTTGAGTACGAAAAGTAATTATTTCGCGGGTGCTGATCCAAATGCCTGGCGCACCAACATTCCGAATTACGCTCGCGTTCGCTACTCGCAAGTCTATCCCGGGATCGACATGGTCTATTACGGCAACGAGCGTCGTCTCGAGTACGACTTCCTCGTCGCGCCTGGCGCCGATCCTGAGATCGTCGAAATAAATTTTGGCGGCAATCAGGACTTCGAGATCAATAGGACGGGTGACGTCGTGCTGCACACAAATCAAGGCGACATCCTTCAGAGCAAACCTACCGCTTACCAGGAGCTAAACGGTCTTAAAGAAGAAGTGCCGGTCACTTATGTCGTCCGGAGTGGCCACAGCATTGGGTTTCAACTCGGCGCTTACGATCCAAGCAGGCCGCTGATCATCGATCCGGTGTTGATTTATTCAACTTACCTTGGCGGGAGCGGCTTCGATCAGGGTTACGCTATCGCCGTAGACTCACTCGGCAATTCTTACGTTACCGGCCAGACTGCTGCGATTGATTTTCCAACCACGCCCGGTGCTTTTCAGACTGAGTACGGCGGCGGCGATGCGTTTGTCGCGAAGCTCAATCCGTCCGGTAGTGCTCTTGTCTATTCGACCTATATCGCGAGCGCGACTGGCAATGGCATCGCTGTCGATTCAAACGGCAACGCTTACGTAACTGGAGATGCCGGTGCGCTTACGTTTCCCACGACCGCTGGTGCATTTCAGACGGCGCCGATGGGCTACGATGCTTTTATTACCAAGCTGAATCCGACGGGCTCAGCGCTCGTCTACTCCGCACGCTTTGGCGGTAACCTCGACGATTTCAGCCGCGGCATCGCTGTCGACGGAAGCGGCAATGCATACATCACCGGATGGACCGTCTGCCGCTCAACGATCTGCACGTTTCCGACAGTCAATGCTTTCCAACCAAACTTTGCGGGTGGGAACAATGATGCGTTCGTGACAAAGATCGATAGCAGCGGTTCGTCGCTGGTCTATTCGACTTATCTTGGAGGTGGGAAGATCATCAATGGCACCGAAGATTGGGGCGAGGCGATCGCCGTAGACAACACCGGCAGCGCTTACGTAACTGGCTACACTTATTCACCTGACTTTCCGGTCACGACGGGAGCCTTCGATACTGCACGAGCGGGGCTTGATGCGTTCGTTACGAAGTTCACGCCGGATGGCGCCGCATTGGTCTATTCGACGTTCCTTGGTGGCGCAGGCCGGGAGCAAGGTCAGGGAATTGCAGTCGATGTTAATGGCAATGCTTATGTCGCTGGCATAACCGAGTCATTCGACAATCCATTTACGTCCGCATACGACGGCTTTCCCGTAACCTCCGGCGCGTTTCAAACGAAGGGCAGCTACGATGCTTTCGTTACGAAGTTGAATGCCAAAGGCTCGGCGCTGGTGTATTCGACTTATCTTGGCGGGACTGCGGGTGTCGATCGCGGCTGGGCAATAGCTCTCGATGATGCGGGCAATGCCTGTATTACCGGCGACACGGCTTCAACGAACTTTCCGATCAGCAACGCAATCCAGTCTGCGTATGGAGGCGGGTCGAGTGATGCGTTTGTGACGAAACTGAATGCGGCAGGTTCGGGTCTGATCTATTCGACCTTTCTCGGAGGAAATATCAGCGACGAGGGCCGCGGCATTGCCTGCAAAGGGAGCGATGTTTTCGTTACCGGTGACACTTCGTCGGCGAATTTCCCGACGAGCAATCCGTTGCAGGTTAATAATGGAGGTGGGCTCCAGAATCATGATGATGCGTTTGTCGTGAGGATCGGAGACATCGTTCCGGTCCCAACTCCAACGCCAACTCCGGTCGTGACACCGACACCAACACCGACACCAACACCAGCGGTAACACCGACACCAACGCCTACGCCGACTCCTACTCCAACACCAACGCCGGTGATCGATACAATCAGAATTCAGCGGGCTGAGTATCAACGGTCGAAGGGAAGTCTGCGGGTCGACGCAACGGACACGGAGCCTACAGCGACGCTACGTGTTTATGTCACAACGAGTGGCGCTCTCGTTGGTACGCTGAGGAACAACGGTAATGGGCGCTTCAGCGCTTCACTATCTTGGCCCACAAACCCCGGGAACATTACAGTGCGAAGCAATTTTGGTGGCTCAGCCTCGAGCCCCGTCGCACTGAAGTAGGTCTCTTGCATTAACTGTAGGGGTGGCCCTCCGTGGCCACCGTTCTGGATTCGAAAGAACGGGTGGCCACGGAGGGCCACCCCTACAGTTGTAGCCCACGCGCTTAATCCCCTGATTTTTTCGCAGCCTGCAGTAAATTTCCCCAGCTTTAACCCCGTTACTTCACCTAAACCTCAACAAAACTTGCAGGCACAAAGCTTGCACAGGCGAGATCAATTACTCGATGAGGAGTGCAACAATGGCCCACCGAAAAATTCGAAGCTTAGTAATTCTAATAACTTGTTTTCTTACAACCGCCGTTCTCGGACAAGAACCCGCCCCCAAAAAGACAACTCAAACACAGAAGATCGTCGAACAGGGAATCGCGATCGAGTTCACCGCCGAGCCACTGGTCCAGAACGCTAAGTCGATCAGGGCTGCCGAAGACGTCAACGTCAAATTTGCGGTCACAGACACGACGACCGGCACGCCCGTGAAAGGCCTGGGCCTATCAGCCTGGATCAGCACGCGTGAGGGCAACAAAACAACCGAAATGGCGCAATGCCGCGAGAAGATCCAGTCGTACTTGACCGGCAGTATGCGCGCGCGTCCTGATGTCGATCTGAATTCCTATTACATCCTCGCTTTGAACAAGAGCCCGGACATTTCGGTAATCGATCCACTGTTAGGCTTCGGTGGCAGCAAGCTGCTCACGCTCGTGATGTTGAAGAGTCCCGGCGAAGACTGGCTCCTCACGCGCGACGGCGAACTGCTCTTCGTCACGCTCCCTGCGATCAATCAGGTCGCTGTGATCACAACGAGAAGCTGGAAAGTGATTGATTACATCGACAGCGGAAAAACTCCGACGCGCATCACGATGCAGCCCGATGACCATTACATTTGGGTCGCAAACGGCGATGAAAAAGAAGGGGGCGTGACTGTTATCGATCCGTCAACGCTCAAAGTTGCAGCAAAGATCGCGACTGGAGCTGGTGGACACGACATCGTGATCAGCAGCGACAGTAACTTTGCATTTGTATCGAATCGCGAGAGCGAAAGTGTTTCGGTCATTGACGTTCAGAAACTGGAAAAACTCAGCGACGTCAAAGTTGGTCCAGGACCAACCTCGCTGGCTTTGTCTGAATTGAGTAAGGCGATTTACGTGGCCAGCGAAACCGATGGCAGCATCACCGTAATCGACGAGCAGAATCAGAAGGTAATTGCGAGCATGAAAACCAAACCCGGCGCGCGCTCGATAAGGTTTGCTCCAGGCGGACGCTATGGTTTCGTGCTCAACACCAAAGAGAGCACGTTGAACATCTTCGATGCCGCATCGAATCGAATGATTCATGAAGTAAAGGTCGGCAAGGCGCCGGACCAAATCATCTTCAGCGACACATTTGCTTTCGTCAGATCGCTCGATACAGAAATCGTATCGATGCTGCGACTCGCAACGATCGACAAGGAAATTGACATCACGGATTTCCCCGGCGGGCAGGTTCCTCCGCGAAAAGGATCCGATCCGGTGCGCGCCGATTCGATCATACTGGCGCCGGAAGGGAACTCGGTCATTCTCGCGAACCCTGTCGATAAATCACTCTACTACTACACCGAAGGCATGGCGGCGCCGATGGGCAATTTCCAGAACTATCGCCGTGAGCCGCTTGCGGCCCTCGTCGTCGATCGCAGCTTGCGAGAAATCAAGCCGGGCATTTATTCCACGACGATCAAGTTGCCGGCGAGCGGACATTACGACGTCGCCTTCCTGAATGATTCACCGCGCGTGTCTCACTGCTTCGATTTGAGTGCCGATGTGAATCCTGGGTTGAAAGAGCAGAAGGCTGTAGCACTTCGCATCGAGCATCAAATGAAAGAGATGACGATGCCGGTCGGCAAAGACTTCACGTTTCGTTTCAAGCTTACTGACACCACGACCGGCAATCCGAAGTCCGACTTAAAAGACCTGCGCGTGTTGACGTTCATGAGTGCGGGTGGATGGCAGCGACGCGACTTCGCCTCCCCCGTCGGAAACGGAATGTATGAGGTCAAGCTCAACGTGCCGGAATCCGGTGTCTACATGGTGTTCTTTGAATCCGCGTCGATGGGTGTGAGGTACAGAGATCTTCCTTACGTGATGCTGCACGCAGTTGCAGAAGCAAAGACAGAATCGAGCGCGTTGGCGCCGCGTCAGCTTTATTCTCATGCGGTGCTAAAGAAGGCTTACGCCTGCCCAATGCATCCCGAGGTTAAATCGAGCAAACCCGGCACATGTCCAAAATGCAAAATGGACCTGCGATTAACAAAAGCCGAAGAAGTCGAAAAGCCGGCTGCCCCAACTCCGACTTATGCTTCCGGTCGCAAGATGATGATCCCCGACGTTAACGTGTTGGACCAGGACGGCAAAGCCCTTCATTTCTACAGCGACCTCATCAAAGACAAAACAGTCGCGATCAACTTCATCTTCACCAACTGCACCACCATCTGTCCGCCACTCGCCGCAACTTTCGCGCGCGTGCAAAAAGAGATGGGCGACAAAGTCGGTAAAGACGTTCACTTCATCTCGATCAGCGTCGATCCACTGACGGACACACCTGAGCGACTCAAGGCCTGGGGCGCAAAGTTCAAGGCAGGCGCCGGCTGGACGTTCGTCACAGGCGAGAAGGAGGAGATGGACAAGTTGCTGAACGCGCTCGGCGCAGCAGTTTCGAAACGCGAGGATCACACACCCGCGATGATCATCGGCAACGACGCCAAAGGCGTTTGGACACGCACGTATGGTCTGGCAAAAACAGGTCAGATTGTGGGTTTGATCCTCGACGTCATGGATGGAAAAGTTGAGGAGACTTCAGCGAACGAGGAGGCAAAGCCATGAAGCTACTCAGCGTCATTCTGTTTGTGATGTTTGCTGTAACCAACGCTCTCGGACAAGAGCGTTCACCCGCAGAGAAATACTTTTCCGATGTCGAGTTGATCGATCAGGACGGTCAGCGAGTGCGCTTTTACAGCGATGTGCTGAAGAACAAGGTCGTAGTTATTAACACCTTCTTCACGACGTGCACAAACATCTGTCCACCGATGAATCGCAACTTCGAAAAGATGCAGGACGCGCTCGGCGATCGTCTCGGAAAGGATGTGTTTCTCGTTTCGATCTCGGTCGATCCGGTGACTGATACACCGACACGATTGAAGGAATACGGCCGTCGCTTTCATGCCCGTCCCGGTTGGATGTTTCTGACTGGTAAGAAAGAGAACGTCGACTGGGCGCTTTACAAGCTCGGCCAGTACGTCGAGACCAAAGACGCGCACACGAGCATCTTCATCATCGGCAACGAGCCGAAAGGACTCTGGAAGAAAGCATTCGGACTCGCACCTTCGGAAGAGTTAATCCGAATCCTCGAAGATGTAATAGCCGATCGGTAACTAATCCGTGTAAATCTGTTGCTAAAAAAATGACTGCAAAACTCACACTGATTTTTCTTCTCATGATCGCCGGCTTCTTAGTGCTGCATGGGCCATCAGCCGTGCATTCACAGACCGCGCGCGGCGAGCTCACCTTTCAGGAAAAGCGCGGCAAAGCTTTCTACCTGCGCGGCGAAAGCGCTTCGGGTCAGGAAATCACTGCGCTGATGGGTGAGATCGATGTACCTGCATCGACACTTACGTGCGCCGGTTGTCATGGCATCAAAGGCCAGGGAATAACCGAGGGCGGCGTCACGGCGGGACCACTCACGTGGTCACATCTCACCAAACCCTATGGACATACCGATGAAGGCGGTCGCAAGCACGGAGCGTTTTCCGAAACCTCATTCGTACGCATGTTGACGGCCGGTCTGGATCCTGCGGGCAACAAGTTAGCGGTTGCGATGCCGACTTACCGCATGTCGCAGGAAGACATGGCAAACCTGATCGCGTATCTCAAACGCATCGAGACCGATACTGATCCGGGTGTAAACGAAACATCGATTGTGCTCGGGACAGTTTTACCTGAAAAGGCGGCGCTCAGTGGTTTGGCCCAATCGATGGGCGACGTTTTGCAGGCGTACTTTGCCGAGATCAACAGCCGCGGCGGCATCTACAACCGCAAGATCGAATTGCGCGTGCTGCATGGTGATTCGAAGTTGACGGTTTCAAACATGAAGCGACTCATCGATGAGGAACAAGTGTTTGCGATCGTCAGCGGACTCAGTGCCGGTGTGGAAGACGGTGCGGCTGCACTGACTCAGGAGAAGGAAGTTCCGTTCATCGGTCCGTCAACGTTGATGCCGCAACGAGGATTGCCGGTCAATCGCTACGTCTTCTATTTGTTGCCTGGACTCAAAGAACAGGCGCGCGCGCTCACGACGTTCGCCGCCCGGAAGGCAGGTTCACGCGTGGCGATTGTTTCGCCTGACGTTGAATTCAACCGCGGCATCGTAACGAGTATTGAAGAGCAGGCGAAAAAAGTCGGCCTGAAAACTGTGACAACAAGCTACTACGCACAAGATGGATTTAGTGCTTCGAAGTATGTGGCCGAGTTGAAGGAGAAGGGAACCGACACTGTTTTCTTTGTTGGCTCGGGCACTGAAGCGACCGCGATGTTGAAGGAAGCCGAGACGGTTAATTGGACGCCGTCGATGTACATGCTCGGAACACTCGTTGGCAAAAACATCGGTGATGCAGTGACGGTGAAAACGAAAGACAAAATCTTCCTCGCGTTCCCGACAGTTCCCGCCGACGTCTCTGCGGCAGGCGCCTCTGAATACAGTACGCTGCTACAACGAAACAAGCTCCCGTCCACACACGCCGCTGCGCAAGCTTCAGCCATGGCTGCGGCGAAGATTCTGGTGCACGCACTCGAGCTCTGCGGCAAAGACCTCAGCCGCGAGCGCCTCATCACAACCCTTGAAGGACTCTACGAGTACGACACGGGTCTCATGCCAAAGATCACCTTCGGTCCCAACCGCCGCATCGGCGCCCTCGGCGCATACGTCGTGACCATCGATCCGGAAAAGAAACTCTTCCCTGCCAGTCTGGAGTGGATCGCCGTGGAGTAAGAGGTTTGCTTTCTCTGCGGCCCTCTGCGTATCTTTGCGGCTCTGGGTTCTCTGTGTCTCCGTGGTTACTTATTGCTATGGCTTGGTTAACCACGGAGACACAGAGAACGCAGAGGTGGCACAGAGAAATCAGGAAGAAACTAATTGCATCAAAAAGCGTAAACGAAGAGTCAATCCACAAGTCGGAATCGCTGCTCAAACGAAAGAGGACCTCGCATGAACACTTTTTTGAATGACCTCCGCTACGCATTTCGAATGTTGAGAAGTAATTTGGGATTTACCTTAGTTGCCGTGCTGACACTCGCTTTTGGCATCGGCGCTAACACGGCGATCTTTAGTGTCGTCAACGCCGTAGTCCTGCGGCCACTCCCGTTTCCGAAACCAGAACAGATCGTAATCATTCGCGACGATTTGACCGGACGGCAAATCGAGGATGTTGGTATGTCAGTCGACGAGCTCAAAGATCTGCAGGAGCGTTCCGGCGTCTTCGAGCAGGTCTCCGCAGTCTGGCCTGTTGACGCGAATCTCACCGGATCCGAACGACCGGAACGAATCGAATTGCTGGCCGTTAGTCCGAATTACTTCGCCTTGCTGGGCGCCCACGCTCAACTCGGCCGCGTCTTCGGACCTGAAGAACAGCAAGCCAAGGGTTTTGCCGAAGGCGTCTTGATTAGCGATGGACTCTGGAAGCGCCTCTATGGCAGCGATCGAAACATCCTTGGCCGAAAGGTGTACGCGGACACGGATCTCTACACGATCATCGGTGTGATGCCTCCCGAATTTCGTCACCCTGGTAAGACGCTGCGAAATGAAGTCGACATGTGGGCGACTGCGGGATTCTCGGCGAATCCGTTCGGTCCGCCTGTGCGCGCGGCGCGAATGCTTCCCGGTGCGATTGGACGGCTCAAAGATGGAACAAACATCGAACAGGCGCAGGGCAAGTTGGACGCTTTGGTGGCGCAGCTTCAGACGGAGTTTCCGAAAGAATATCCGCCACAAGCCGGTTGGAAGCTTAACGTTTTATCAGCGCACCAGCAGTTAGTCGGAAACGTGCAAACGATTCTGTACGTCGTTCTCGCTGCTGTTGGCCTGGTGTTACTGATCGGGTGCGTCAACCTCGCTAACCTGATGCTCGCACGATCCAGCGGGCGCCGTCGCGAGATGGCCATTCGCCTCGCATTGGGAGCGAGTCGACGTAGACTCATCGTTCAGCTTCTGACGGAGAGCTTGCTGCTTTCGTTCATCGGTGGCGCACTGGCTCTCGTGGTGCTCGCGGTATTACTGAAAGGCTTCGTCCAGTTCATCCCCGCGGATATTCCTCGACTCCATGAGATCGGAATTAATCTGACTGTCCTGGGATTTGTCTTTCTCATCTCGACGGTCACTGGATTGCTCTTCGGACTGTTTCCTGCCATGCAGTCGTCGCGACCCGATGTCGTATCCAATTTGAAGGATGGTAGTCATGGGGCTGGGTTCGGACTCGCGACTCATCGTTTTCGCAGCGGGCTTGTGGTTCTCGAGTTTGCCCTATCGCTGATTTTGATGATTGCGGCGGGATTGCTGCTACGAAGTTTTGGCCAGTTGCTTAATGTGAATCCCGGTTTCAATCCCGATAACGTATTGCTTGCGCGTGTTTGGCTGCCTGTCCCAAACAATCCCGAGCTCGATCCGTATCGAGATCCGTTGAAGCGAGCCGGGTTTATAAAGGAATTACAGCAACGGGTGAGTTCGATTCCGGGCGTGCGTAGCGCTGCGATCAGCAGTGGTAATGCTGTGCCGCTCGTTGGTCCACATAATTCCGGTGGCTTTACGATTGAAGGCGATGCTGTCGCTAACAACGCGATTCCCACTGCGCAGATTGGCATAGTCTCGCCTGATTACTTTCGCACGATCGAGACGCCTCTGAAACGCGGCCGCTTCTTCACCGACTCAGACGACCGGCAAGCGCCGCAGGTGGTCCTGATTGATGAAGCACTTGAGGCACGTTATTTCAGCAATCGCGATCCGGTAGGCGTGCGAATCAAAAGAGGGGGTCCGGCATCGGAGGCGCCGTGGATGACGATCGTCGGGATTGTCGGAAATATCAAGAGTGATGGATTCGATAAACCCGATCAGCCGCATCTTTACCATCCGATTCTCCAAAATCCCGCGTACGCCATGGCCATATACCTGCGGAGCGATGTGGCGCCGTTGACCTTGACGCAATCGGTTCGCGAACAGGTGCGTGCGCTCGATCGAGATTTACCGGTTTTTGGTGAGCGTACGATGTCGCAGGTCGCTGCGGAATCGATGAGTCGTCGCCGGTTTGCGATGCAGCTCGTGGGATTGTTCGGAATACTTGCGCTGCTTCTTGCGGCGGTGGGTATTTACGGTGTGATCGCGTATTCAGTGACACAAAGAACACGTGAGATCGGGATTCGCGTTGCGTTGGGGGCAAGTAGCAGCGCGATTCTACGTTGGGTGTTGAAACAGGGAATGATCTTGACGATCGCCGGGGTTGTTATCGGGCTGGTTGGAGCAGTTGCGTTAACGAGGTTACTGCGAAGCCTGTTATTCGGAGTTGGACCAACAGACATCGTGACCTACGGCGCGTTGGCAATCCTGCTGACGATCGTAGCCCTGATCGCCTGCTACGTCCCGGCACGCAGAGCCACCAAAGTCGATCCGCTAGTCGCGCTTCGATACGAATAGATATTTAAGCGAACGGGTGGCCACGGAGGGCGGCCCTCTGTGACCGCCCGTTCGTGAATTTACTGCTTTCGAAGGGTCAATGTCGGGTCGATGCCGGTGGCGCTCAAGGAGGGGATAAGGCAGGCGGCGGCGCCGACTAAGGTGAGCAGGCACGCTACGGCGGCGAAGGTGAATGGATCGACACCGGGAGTTGCGAATAGGATCGAGGTGATCAGCTTGTTCAGCATCAGCGCGCCGGCTATGCCAACAACGAGGCCGAGTAGCATGAGTGTCAACGCCTGCTTCATCATCATGGTCAAGATCCGAACTCGCGAGGCGCCGAGCGCGATCCGGATGCCGATCTCACGCGTTCGTTGCGTCACCGCCAACGCCATGACCCCGGTAAGCCCGGCCGCTGTGATCACGAGCGCGAGGATCGCGAACACTGCGAGCAGCCACATCGTTTCGCGCGGAGATGCCACCGAGTCGTCGAGCGCCTGTTGAAGCGTCTTGACCTTATCGATCGCAGTCTCCGCATCCACTTTATGGACCACGTCACGCATCAATCTCGCTTCTTGCAACGCCGCTCCTTTCGTTTTAACCACGAGAAATGATCCGAAAGGCGTTTGCGCGATCGGCCCGTAGATCTCCTGTGCCGCCTCTTTGTCCAAACCGTACTGCTTCACATTGCCTACAACGCCGACGACCGTAACCCACGTGGTCCCATTGTCGAATGAAAATCTCTTCCCGATCGGATCCTCCGTACCCCAGCGACCACGCGCCGCCGCATCGTTCACGATCGCAACGCGCGGTGCCTTATCGTCATCACCATCAGTAAACATGCGCCCGCGAAGCAGCGGGATATCGAGCGCGCGGAAGTAAGCAGGACTGACCGCACGTGGATCAACCTGCGCCGCGGTGTTTGCTTCTTCGGGGGGACGGCCTTCCAGTTGGATCGTGGTGTTGTTCGGACCGCGTGTAATGCCCGCCGGATTCAGTGGGTAAGTCGACGATACCGCCGCATCTACGACGCCAGGTTGCTGGCTCGCGCTTTCGAGTACCCGCCGAAAATAATCACGGAATTGCCCGGTGCTCGTCGCGTTGTTCGTAAACCTGGACCAGTTCGGCTGGAGGCGCATGACGAACACGTTCTCCGGATCGAAGCCTGGATCGACACGCTGAAGCTTGATCATGCTCTGCAGCATCAAAGCCGCTGCTGTCAGCAACGTGAAAGAGATCGCGACTTGCGCTGCGACGAGCAATCCGCGAACGCGGTTCTTCGCGCCTGAGCTCGATCGATCGCCTGACTCCTTGAGCGTTTCGATAAGGCTCTTCCGAGAATCAAAGGCTGAGGAGAGTGCCGGGATCACACCGAATGCCAAACCTGTGCCTACGGACACAACGAGAGTAAACAGCAGCACGGACGAGTCGATCTGGATCTCTCCTGTGCGTGTCGTGAACCGGCCCGCAAAGGACGTAAGCAGCGGCAGCCCAATCGATGCGAGAAGCAGTCCGAGCACACCGCCGCCGAGCGACAGGAGTAAGCTTTCAGTCAACATCTGCGTGACGAGCCTGCTGCGGCTTGCTCCGAGCGCAGTCCGCACCGCAACCTCAGATTGCCGTTGCAGCACGCGTGCGAGGTTAAGATTCGCTACATTCGCGCAGACAATTAAAAGAACGAGGGCAGTTGTCCCGAGCAGTATCAGGAACGTAGGCCGAGCTTCCTGCGTGAGTACTGTGTCGAGTCGATCGAGCTGGGCAGCGTAACCGATGTGTTTAGGATAAACGTCCGGATAAGCTTGCTGCATGTTGACCGCGACGCCGTTGACGTCAGCCTGCGCCTGCGCGACTTCGACGCCGGGTTTGAGTCTGCCAAACACCGCCGACAGCAGTCGCGCTTGCCGGTTTTCGATCAACGCAGTGCTGGATCTGAACGGGCAATTCGCGGTCGGCATATAAACATCACTCTCTGATGGGTACTCAGGAATATCAGGCAGCACGCCGATGACCGTGTGAGGTCGATTGTTCATTCGAAAGACGCTGCCCACGATGTTCCGATCCCCACCGTAACTCTGCTTCCAGTATTTGTTGCTGAGCACGAGTACTGCGTCTCCGCCCGACTTTTCGTCGTCTGGAACGAAGGTCCTGCCAAGAATCGGCTTCACGCCGAGCACGTCGAAGAAGTTTGCCGATACCACACTGGTCTGCACGCGCTCCGGCTCTCCGCGACCGTAGAGTATGAAACTCATCGCGTGGTGCTCGACCATCTCCATCGTTTTGTTCTGATCTCTATAATCCTGGAATTCTTTGACGGAGAAGCCAAGACTGTTCACGTTGTTGAGTCGCGCTTGTTGATTCAGCACCACCAGACGATGTCCATCTTTATAGGGGAGTGGGCGGAGCAGCACACCGTAAATCACGCTGAAGATGGCGGTATTGGCGCCGATACCGAGGGCCAACGTGATGAGTGCCGTGAGCGTAAAGCCCGGATTTCTGCGCAGAACGCGTAGACCAAACCTCACATCTTGCCTGAGCACTTCAATAAATCGTGCGTTTTTCACAATCCACCTCCGAGATCAGTGGCTGACATTCGTGGCCTTTATATATGCCACGCCAACACTTACACTGCGGTTTGTCGTGAACTGCTCTTAGTTTGCTGTGAATAGCAGATTTGTCGCGGCAGGACGCAGGTGGAGATTGTTAAATCAGACATGAAAATGAAGAAGACAGTTCTATTTACGTTTGGCCTACTGGTTCTATTCGGTAGCGCATCGCACTCGGCGGCGCAAGTAAAACGAGTCCAGATGCATATTGCGGGTTATCTGTGCGGCAATTGAGTGTACAACATTCAGAAGGCCGTGAGCCGTCTCGACTACGCACCAAAACTCAAGGAAATCGAACTCACAGATATCAAGAAAGGCCTCGGCGAATTCACACCAAAGCCCGACAAGCCCGTTTCATTCGCAGCTTTGAAAGCGACGTTGAAGAGTGCGGGCTACGTTCTTGATGCGGCCGACCTGACTATTGCAGGAACGCTGGACCAGGAAGGTGCTAGCTGGGTTATCACTGTCCAACCTTCCGGGCAGAAGTTTGTGCTTGAGGGTGTCACTGAACTCGAAGCTGGATCGCCAATTGAAATCACGGGCGATTGGAAAACTATCGGGAAAGGGAACACTGCTCGCGAAGTCATAACACTGGGGAAAAAGACACAAGCTTCGCGAACGAGCAGCGGCTTCCGTTTTATTCCGGCGACGTTTGTGCCTGTTGAAGAAGATGAGGCTCCGATCCGTGTTACTTCACCCGGACTCACAGTTTACAAAGGCGGCGCGATCACACCGCGCTTCTATTACATTCGTCAACATCTGGGATCGTTGAAAGTCAACCGGCAAATGGTCGATGTGAGCTTGTCTTACACTCCATTATCAACGCTTCAACTGGAAGCGGAGGTCCCAATCTCTCGCACTGCGTTTCACGATGGTTTGACGTCCGGATCGAATGTTGCCCTCGGCAACATTAGTCTATGGACCAAGTATCGCTTCTTTCGCGAGGTCAAGACTTACGGTGACAGGCAAGCCGCTGTAAGATTTGGTTTAGAGTTGCCAACCGGCAGTAAAGACGCTCCGAGCCTCAATGCACCAGCGTTTGTGAGACAACAACTGACGCCGATCAGTGGTGGACTCTCGCCGCATTTCGATCTCGCATTCTCACAAGCCGGCGGACGATTCATCTTTGGAGGAAATGCGGAAGCTGTTTTCCGGACGGAACGTGACGGGTTTCGGCTCGGGCACGAGCAGCGATTGAGTACCGATCTTGAATACGTACTGCTCCCGCGCGATTACAAAAAACCCGGCGGTGAATTGTTTCTTATTCTCGAGACGACGTTTGTACATCGCGGAACGGGTCGACTCAATAGCACGCCCGTCGCAGACAGCAAGGCGACTGAATTCTACCTTGCGCCGGGACTGCAATACGCAGCCCAACCACGGTTCGTGGTTGAGGGAAGCGTGCAGTTTCCCGTCGTCCGCAATACCGGCATGTTGGCTCTGCGAACGGATGTAAACGTTCTGCTTGGAGTTAAGTATCTCTTCTGAGATTTCTCAGTCACCCTTTGCGTATCTTTGCGGTCTCTGCGTTGAAATTGCTATTAAACGCAGAGAACGCTGAGATACGCACAGAGCCGCAGAGAAAAACAGCATCTATGTGATTCGTGAGCTCGCAAGACGACCAGAGAAATCGCCCAACGTCACTCGCTTCACTCGCGCTACTTTTCCTGAGGCTGGGCACCACGGCGTTTGGTGGTCCGGCTGCGCATATTGCGATGATGGAAGACGAAGTCGTGCGTCGTCGTAAATGGATGACGCGCGATGAGTTTCTGGATCTGCTCGGCGCTGCCAATCTGATTCCTGGTCCAAACTCCACGGAGTTGGCGATTCATATCGGCCATCGTCAGGCTGGTTGGCCCGGACTGATCGTTGCGGGAAGCAGTTTCATTCTGCCTGCGATGTTGATTGTCATGAGTTTCGCGTGGGCCTATGTTCGATACGGATCGCTGCCACAGGTAGCAGGCCTTCTCTATGGCGTCAAGCCGGTGATCATCGCGATCGTGCTGCACGCTTTATGGTCACTCGGTCGCACAGCAATCAAATCGAAGTTTCTGGCGGTCGTCGGCATCGTCGCTGTAATACTCACGGTGCTGAGATTACATGAGCTGCTTGTTCTCTTTGGCGCCGGATTAGTAGCTGTCCTCGCACTAACAATCGCGCAACGAAGCAAGGATCTAAAATCGCTCGTCACAGCGCCAGTGTTGGCCATGCTCTTCCAAACGGGCGCGGCTTCATTTGGATTGTGGCCTTTGTTTCTCTTCTTTCTGAAGGTCGGCGCCATACTCTATGGCAGTGGTTATGTGTTGCTCGCTTTTATTCGCGCCGATCTGGTGGAGCGATGGCATTGGTTGACGGAGGCACAACTCCTCGACGCGATCGCTGTGGGCCAGGTGACGCCGGGACCTGTCTTCACTACCGCCACGTTCATCGGCTACGTGCTTGGTGGAACACGTGGGGGCGTAGTTGCAACGCTTGGGATATTCCTGCCGGCGTTCTTTTTTGTGGCTGTGAGTGGACCACTGGTCCCGCGTATTCGACGATCACCGCTGGCCGGAGCATTCCTTGACGGGGTTAATGTCGCTGCCCTGGCGCTTATGTTGGTAGTCACGTATCAACTCGGGCGCACTGCCGTTGTAGACTTCGTGACATTGGTGCTGGCTCTAATCAGCGCCTTCATACTCTTCCGCTGGCGTGTCAACTCCGCGTGGCTCATTCTCGCAGGCGCAATAGTTGGCTGGTTTCTTATTGGCTAAGGCTTTGTTGCAATCAGGACTCACTCTTGGACACGGTCAGTACCACCTGCGGTAGCGGGTGGGTGCGTGATGGTGCGCGGTCGCTGGTTGCCGGAAAGCGAGCTCCGCCAGATGCTCGAACATGTCGCCAGACTCAACGCGAGTAACACTTCAGCGAGCGCTGATTTCAGCGGCACGTAGACCGGCGACAAACTTTCCTTTAGACAACGGCCAGGAGTTTGAGATTTCTCTGTGCAACCTCTGTGTGCTCTGTGTCTCTGTGGTTTTATCGCCGGAAAATCACCACAGAGGCACAGAGAACACAGAGGGTGCACAGAGAAGCAGACTGTGGCTACTGCGGTTGCCGCGACCTTCCCAGCCTTAATATCCTGAACAACGAACTTGCTGGGGACGTTAAAGCTGTAAGTCGGAAGCGGCAGGCATGTTTACTCTACTTAAACTCGAGCTGGAGAAGTTGCTCCGCGCCCGGAGCTTCTATCTCTCATTCATTGTCCTGATTGGCTTCGTGGCCCTCATGCTCTGGGGGTTCTACACCTACGCCGCGCGCAAGACGGGTGGTCAGGCGGTCGAGCAGTTCAAGTACACATACGAATCGAAGCAATACTTCAACGGGTTAACCTTCGCGCTCTACTCGTTACTTTTTTCTTTCACACTGCTGCTCCCGATTTTTGTGTCGATGAGCGCGGGATCGCAGATCGCAGGTGAAGCGCGCGCCGGCACTCTGCGGATGATCTGTACGCGTCCAATCTCGCGCGCGTCGCTGATCATGTCGAAGTTTCTCGTCACCGCATTCCACGCCGCACTGCTATTGACGTTCTTCATCGGCTTGAATCTGGTGATTGGTTTGATCTTCGTCGGCTGGGGTAACCTGGAGCTCTATCCTGGTCCACTCAATCTCGTCGACGCGCCCGGAAAGATCATGCGCGATGAAGCGCTGATGCGGTTCGGCTACGCCGTACTTTCAGGCACCTGGGCCCTGCTCGTTATCGCCGCGCTCGCACTTCTTTGTTCAGTCGTCTTCGATTCGCCTGCACAAGCAATCGTCATGACGATCGCGGTCTACTTGACGCTCTACATCGTTGGGCGAGTGGAATTCTTCGAGCACTTGCGGCCATACTTCTTCACCACCGACATGGACTTCTGGCGCGACGTGTTTAAGCCTGACATTCCGTGGCAGAACCTTTGGCATTACGCGGCTGTCTGCGGCGCCTACACAACCGGCTTACTGTTGACCACCGTGATCATCTTCGAGCGTAAGGATATTGTTACCTGACATGTGGGTGAAACTGATCCTGCTGCTTCTGTTTTGTCTGATGATATTTGGCGCGGTCCACTTTGCGCAGCCGCGTGAATCCGAGCAGCCGAGCTCGTCCAATAATGCTGTTCATTCGCTCAGACTGCTCACATGGAACATCGGTTACGCCGAGCTTGAAGACGACACACGCGCGCATGACAAAGACTTGCCTGCCGTTGCGGAAGTGATCTTACGCGAAGACGCAGACGCAGTTGCACTTCAGGAGGTAACGGGCAACGCGCAGTTGAAGATCTTGCTTGGTCTGTTACAGGGAAAATACCGAGGCGCAGTTGCGCAGCAGGGAAGAGGCGATCGATTCGAAGCGGTGCTGGTTAAAGATACCGGTGCGCGATTCATTCCCGTGCCGGTCGGTGATCGATACGCACAGGGAGTCTCATTCAAACCGAGCGACGATACAGAGCAAGTTCTCGTCTTGAGCGCCCATGCCGATGCGTTCAACGCCGCGCGCCGCAGGACCTACACAGAAGCATTGCTGGATTGGGCCGAAGATCGAGCGCAATCGTCGAGAGTTTTCATCGCCGGTGATTTCAACTTTGAGCTCAAAGCCGGCAACGAGACGAATCTTTATACAGACAATCTGAAACACGACAGTGAATCGTACAGCCACATCCTGCGCCAGTTTCGCGATCTGGGACGCGCCGCCGGCGATACTGCAATCAACGATCGCCGCATCGATTACGTCTTTGGTCCAACCTCGCTTCAGCACGTCGGACGAGTCGAAGTTTTGCGTAACGCTGCGGTTGGCCGTATGGACCACTGGCCGTTGTTAGTCGAAGTTGGCCCTTGATATGTCTGACGTAGCCTTACACACCGAAGACTTGACGAAGCGTTTTGGCGCCCGCACCGCAGTCGATCGCCTGACTATACGTGTCGAGAGAGGTGACATCTACGGATTTCTCGGTCCAAACGGAGCGGGGAAGTCAACGACGTTGAGGATGTTGTTAAGCCTGGTACGGCCGACCTCCGGCACGATCAAATTTCCGGTGCGCGCTTCGAGTTGGGAATACCTGAAAGCCCGCTCGCGCATCGGCGCAATCATCGAGACACCCGCGTTCTACGAGAATTTTTCCGGACGCAGGAATTTACAACTGCTTGCGTCTTTGTCAGGTGGTGTGCAAAAGAAGCGCGTCGAGGAAGTGCTCGAGATCGTCGACTTGCGTGACCGCGCCCACGATCCAGTGAAGGTTTATTCATTGGGTATGCGGCAGCGTCTCGGAATTGCACAGGCGCTCTTGCCCACACCCGAGCTGATTATTCTCGACGAGCCTACGAATGGTCTCGATCCGCAGGGAATACACGAGACGCGAAATCTAATTCGACGTCTTCGAGATGAATTCAGGCTAACCGTGATGCTCTCGAGTCATCTGCTCACAGAGATCGAACAACTCTGCAACCGTGTCGGGATCATTCACGAAGGACGTCTGCTTTATGAAGGCGGACCGGAGGCGTTAGTGGCGCCTACCAGTCTGTACAAAGTTCGCGTCGACAACCTGGGTGGGGCTATTGATTTACTGAGTGGAGAAAGTGGTGTTACCGTTAGCCGTAACGGGACTTCGTTTTTGCGGGTTGAGGCGGACGCGGAACACATCGCGGCTGTAAACACGCTGTTGGTTGGAAATGGAATCAAGGTGTACGAGTTAAGCCCGGCGCAGGAAAGTTTGGAAGAAGCATTTCTCCGATTGACTAAAACAGATGAATAACTCGCTCGACAATAATGAATCGCGCGCGCAAGTAGCTCTGACTCTTCTGCGTGTAGGACTTGGTTGTCTTTTTATTTGGGTGTTCTTTGAGAACCTCGGTAAGGGTCTTTACAGCCCTTCTGGGTATGCCGGATTGATTAACTTCTACATCGAAAAAGGCCACGGGCCGCAACTGCTGAAAAGCATCATGGCGTTCATGGCGAATCACGCTACTGTTGCTGGTCCAATGCAGGGCCTAACTGAAATCACGTTTGGAGTGCTTTTGCTGATCGGACTTTTGACACGACCAATCGCACTCGGAGCGTTTTTGTTCCTGAGCACGCTCTGGGTTGCTGAATGGGGCACGTCATGGATCTGGGAACTATTAATTCCCATGATCGTTGCGCTGGCGCTAGTGATTGGATCAGCCGGACGCAAATGGGGCGTCGATCAACTATTAGCGCGCCGCTATCCCCGATCTTTTCTTTTTTAGCCACAAAAAGGCACAAAAAGCACAAAAGTTATTTCTGTGCTTTTTGTGCCTTTTTGTAGCTAATGTCTTTGTATTGCGATGCGCGCGAATGTTATGAGGATGCGGGAGGCGGCCAACACGGAGCCGCGGACGGTGCCGGCGATTTTTGATTGACCTCCCGCGCGACGTCGATAGTCCACCGGTACTTCCATCGTGCGCACGCGCGCCCGCGCCGCACGCATCTGCATCTCGAGTGGCCATCCGTATGTCTCTTCGCGCAGATTGAGTCGGTCATACGTGTCGCGACGAATCGCGCGAAAAGGTCCCATGTCGGTGGAGCGAACGCCGTATAAGATCCGCAGCATAAACCCGATCATGTACCCGGCGATGACCTGATGAAAGTTCATGCTGCCAGGTTCACGCTGGCCCTGCGTTCGCGATCCAATTACAAAGTCTGCACTTCCTTCGATTATCGGTTTCACGAGTCGATCCATCATCTCCGGACAATCGCTACCATCACCATCGAGAAATACAACAATCTCACACTGTGGCGAGATTGAGCGTAACCCGGCGCGAAACGCACGCCCGTAACCTGGAATTGGTTCCTTCACAACGCGCGCGCCAGCCGCCGTCGCAACTTCTGCCGTTCGATCCTTGCTGCCGTTATCAACAACTACGATCTCGTCAGCGAGATCTTTTGGGACGGAGTCGATCACCTTTCCAATAGCTGCCTCTTCATTCAGGGCGGCGATGATGACCGAGATGTATGGCCTAGTCATGGTTGGGACAGATCCGCTGCCGTCCTTCACTTACAACTATTGTTTCCAGAAAAGCACGCGTGTGAGGCGCGGGATAGGCTTCGCTCGCGGGCGGTGTAAAGAGTAATTCGTCACAAAGTCGAGTAAGTGTGCCGGCATCGTCAACATCGTACCAGGGAGGTAGCAACTCAACCGGTAGATCGATTTCGGCAGCGCGTTGTCTGGTGCGAGCGAGCACGTCGGAGGTGCTCCATGCGATTTCATTAAAAAGATTCCGGTGCGCGTGCTTCAAACCAATCAGATAGTAACCACCATCCTCCGCGGCTCCGAGCACTACGCGATCGCCATCGGCCGTGAGCGATTTAAGCGCGTGAATCAGAGTCGATCTCGGTAACGTTGGACTATCTGAGTTGATAAGACAGACGGCGCCGTAACCTTGTCGCAAAAGATCGTCAGTAGCATTGCAGAGACGCTCGCCCAGGTGCGCGCCACGCTGAGCTAGTAACGAGAATCCCTCAGGTAAGACACCTGCAAACGCTGATTCTGATCCGGCTGGCGTATAAACCACTAAACCGGACGCTGCTTCAATACTGTTGATGTTCGCGGCCATGTCGCGGAGAAAGCAGATATTGAGTGCCGCCGCTTCGCGCGAGGTCAAAGGCGGTACCAGCCGTGTTTTCACCTCGCCCTCTAGTGGCGCTTTTGCCATCAGTCCGAGCGCACAAATCGTCATATAGGGATTTTATCCGTATAATCCGTGTCTACAAAAATCATCAGAGAGGTGCGCTCGTGAATCATGATGCGGCCGTTTCAAAAGCACGCGACGTTGCCAGTAGTGTGCTCGCGCCGTCCGCCGGAGAAAACGACACGGCGGGAAGATTTTCCACCGAAGCGATCCAGGCGCTTGGTGAGGCTGGACTGCTTGGACTGTTGTTGCCTGCGGATCTTGGTGGGGCAGGGTTAGGTCCGCGTACGTTTGCCGCAGTGACGGCGACACTCGCGGAGGCAGACGCTTCTGTCGCGATGGTCTATGTTATGCACATCCTCGCGACTGCGAGCATCTCGGCAGCGCGACCAAATGCGGCTGAAGCAATGAGGTCCATACTTCAGGACATTGCCGCGGGCCGTCATTTATCAACTCTCGCTTTCAGTGAATCCGGCTCGCGCAGTCATTTCTGGGCGCCAATCTCGCGCGCACAGCCCAATGATGACGGCGTAAGCATAATCGCGCATAAATCCTTTGTGACCAGCGCTGGGCAGGCGCAGAGTTATGTTGTTTCTGCCCTTGCGCCTGAAGGAGCTGGACCAACCGATTCCACGCTCTACCTTGTTGTGTCCGAGACGCCTGGTTTGTCGGTTGAAGGACACTGGGACGGTTTGGGACTTCGCGCGAACGCCTCGTCGCCGATGTCGCTCAACGACTGTCACGTTCCATCAGATTTTCAGCTCACTGATGATGGCGCTGGCTTTCCCGCGATGCTGAACGTAGTGCTTCCCATGTTTAATTTAGGAACAGCGGCAGTCGGCCTCGGACTATGTCGCGCAGCAGTTTCTGCGACGGTTTCGCACCTCAAAAATGCGAAGTTCGAACATCTTGGGCAGACTCTTGGTGAGAGTCTTCCTACTCTCCGCGCACAGCTCGCGACGATGCAGATCGAGACTGACGGTCTCTCGGCACGTATCGACGATGTGGTCGATCATCTTGAAACGCCACGCGAGACCACGATGCTGCGCGTGCTTGAATCCAAAGCCGCTGCGGGCGAGGTCGCGATCAACGTTACGTCAACAGCAATGCGCATTTGCGGTGGTGCCGCGTTCTCAAAACAGTTGAGCCTCGAACGCCTTTTCCGCGATGCGCATGCGGGCGCGGTGATGGCGCCGACGGGTGATGTGTTGCGCGAGTTCATAGGGAAATCTCTATTGGGAATACCACTCTTTTAGGTGAAGTCTATGAGCAAAACAATCTGGGTGGGAGTTGTTGCATACGATCCGAAAGTCGTGACGATTTGGGAAGGGATGCGGAACTATTTTCACGAAGAAGCGCATCTTCCGGTTGAGGTCGTATTGTTTCAGAGTTACGAGAATCAGGTGCTCGCACTGTTGGCCCAGGCTGCGGATGTGGTGCCGCGGATCGATATCGCGTGGAATACGAATCTCGCTTACCTGCAGGCAGACGAGTGGAGCAGCCACGCTTGTCGACCGATCGCGATGCGAGACACGGATCTGGGTTGGATGACCAAGATCGTTGCCGTTACGGGTGGTCCAATTTCTACTGTTGCGGATTTAAAAGATCGAACCCTCGCGATTGGTAGCAGAGACAGCGGACACGCAGCGATTCTCCCCATTTACTTTTTAGGGCAGCAGGGCATGCGCGAGGGTGTTGACTACCGGACGCTACGCTTCGACAGCGATGTTGGTAAACATGGTGATACCGGGACCAGCGAAGTGGAAGTAGTGCGTGCAGTCCTCGACGGGCGAGCAGATGCTGGCGCTATTGGCAGCCCGTTTTGGAATACTGTCCGCAGCGAACACCTCGTGCCTGAAGGTGGTCTTCGTGAGATTTGGTCTTCTCCGGGTTACAACCATTGCATGTTCACAGCGAGGCCCGATCTCGATCTCGAAACGGAGCACCGGTTTGTTGAAGCCCTCTCTGCGATGAATTACGACAACCCGAAACACCGCGCGATACTTGACGCCGAAGGTTTGAAACGTTGGCTACCGCCTCACCTCGATGGTTACGCCGCGTTGCGAGAAGCCGCAGCGCAACAAGGATTTTTTAGCCACGAAAAGGCACAAAAAGCACAAAACACTTAAGGCAGACTTTTTGCGCTTTTGTGCTTCTTTGTGGCTCAGGCGCAGTTGAAGATTCGCGCCAGTTTGTTTGCGTGTTCGCGTTCGTGGTCGAAGGCTGTGCGGACGGCGGCGAAGGATTCGGAGAGCGGGAAGATGTTGCGCGTGACCAGTAGATCGTTATCTTCAGCACCGACCGGATGCCAGTAAACACCTTCAGCCGTGATCGTGACTTCCGGAACTAGATCCGTTCGAGATAAAGCGATGCCTTCGCTCGCTGCGCCACGTAATGCGATCCGGCGAATAACTCGATCTTCTTCTGCAATCTTCTCCTCATCGAGAAATTGACGAAACTCCGCGGCCTCGGCGTCAGTCGAAACAGTCGCTGCGAGTCGTACTCGAAACCCGAGCGCACGAGCGAGTTGAATACCTGCTCGTGTTCGTGCCCACGTTCCTCGTCCGCGATGAAGATCGTGCCTGTCCGGTGTGGCGCTATCGAGACTGACTTGCAGAACAATGCGATCGCGTGGCAACGCTCGCAAGGTGTTCGCGCGCTGCCACAAAATTCCGTTGGTCAGTACAGTCGTCGGAGCGGCTTCAGCGCAAGCAAGCAAAATCTCGCCGATATCCTCGAGTAGAAACGGCTCGCCTCCGGTGACGAAGATCTCCTTCACGCCAACCTGCGTCGCTTCTCGCGCGATCCGCTGTACGCGCTCGAGCCCCAGTTCGCGTCGCGGTGCGGTGGGCGATGAACGCACACAGCAATAATCGCAACGCAGGTTGCAGTCGAAATTCGTGTAAAGCCAAAGCCGCGAGCCCACCGGCCGATCGTCTTCAATAGGAATCGCTCCATAACGAAAGACCCACCGCGCCCGATCTTTTTCGATCTTTGTCTCAAGCAGTGTATTTCCGGTGAAGCGACACCACGTTTCCAGCTCTGGTCCGATGCTCGCTTCGTCAGCAACGACGCCGACCAGATCTCCCGGCCGGCTTCGTTGCAGCACTGCGATCAACTCCGGCAGCAGGCCAGACGCGAACGTCTTCTGCTTGATATACAGATCGATATCAGCCCTCATTGCGCGTTGATCCAGTTATCCGATCCCGTCACTTTAACCGCCAGATCCGTAATAAAGATCCGCACCGTGTTTCCGTCTGCCGTACCGTTGTGGTCCGTCGAGATCAGTAGCGGTCCGGCTTTCTTGTAACCTTCCCATGTTGCGGTGACCAAACTCGGCTTCTTAGGCCCGCCGCGATGATAGACGAATTGCTGCACACGGCCGTCTTTGCCGACGTAGAGATCCCATGTGTCGCCGGGCGTATAACCACCGTCCGATGGATACTTCACCGAGACTAGCTGGGCCGAGCCGCTGCCCTGTGGCAATGGTTTCATACCTTGATCGGTGGCGGTGGCGCTTTTGTCCCAGTAAGCATGGAGCGGGAACAGCAGCCAATAGTTATCGTTGACGAAAGACGGATCGATTTCGTTCTTCACATTATCAGGTTGGCTGTTGAGTTGAGAACGAAGATAGGTCGCCTTTACGGGTTTGCCGTCCTTATCTTTCCCTTCATAGCTGACCTGATCCTTTTTGGGCTCCCAGCCCCACTTGCGAGAAATATTCACTCCGGGGAATTGTGCGTTCCACGTATAGCGGATCGCTTCAACTTGCCCGAACTGATCAAGCCCATAAGTTTTGGCAACCTGTTCGATCGTTAGGGGTTGAGTCTTGGTAGTCTGTTCGGCAGCCGGTGGTTGTTGTTTCTGCGAACACGAGGCGGTCGCAAGAATAAGCGTGAAAAAAATCAGGAAACGGATCTTGTGTGATTGGCCCAACTTTGTCATAGAGTTCTCCCTACTTCAGCGAAGTGAAATAAAAGTCGTGTTGGGGTTGAGGTAAGTTTACGACAAACGTGCCCTACCGTCACGCTGTACAGACTTAATGTGATCTCGGGTTAATATGATCCACCATGAACGTAAACCTGTCACAGCTTAATGAAGCGGTCGCGCAACTCATCAGCCAGCCCGGCGTTCGCAGTCTTATTGACGATCTCAAGCAGCAACTGCCGCACACGTCCGAGCCGTTTGTCTGGTCCACGATCGATTTACAATCCATCACAGCCCCGCTTCCAGACACAATCAAATCAGGCTGGATCTTTGTACTGAAGAAAGACGTGCCCTCGGGTTGTCATTACCATCCGAACAGTATTCAAAACATGGTAATGATTGAGGGCGAGGGAACATCGCGAGTCGGAGAGGATTCACGTCACATGAAACGCTTTGCGGATCCGAATTCATCTCTGGAAGATATATGGTACGTCATACCTGAAGGTACGCCGCATGAGTTCTATCCTGCCGAAACAGACATGGTCGTCGTATCGTTCCACACGACCGCTGCGGACGAGCTGGAGGAAGTAAGCTGCGACTCGGGAGCAACACGCACATATGCCTGAAGCTAAGAAAAAAATACGCTGGTCGTCCGCATGGGGTGAAGCACGAGAACTGATTTGGGCGCATCGACGGCGTCTGATGCTGGGCGCCGTCCTCATGATCGTCAATCAGGCGATGGGCCTCGTGTTACCAGCTTCGACTAAGTATTTGATCGACGTCGTAATTGCTCAAAACCGAACAGACTTACTCTGGAAAATTGCCCTCGCAGCGGGCGGCGCGACGATCGTCCAGGCCGTAACCTCTTTCAGTCTGTCGCAAGTTTTGGGGGTCGCGGCCCAACGTGCGATTACAGAGATGCGCAAGAAGGTCCAGGAGCAGATTTCGCGATTGCCGATCAACTACTTCGATTCCACTCAGACCGGCAAATTGATTTCGCGAATCATGAACGACGCCGAGGGTATTCGTAATCTTGTCGGTACGGGCTTGGTCCAACTTGTCGGGAGCGTCATCACAGCCGTCGTCGCACTGGGTATTCTGTTCTGGCTTAACTGGGGTCTGACTTCGATCACGATTCTTGTGCTCGGAGCATTTGGCGGCGCACTCACCTTTGCGTTCAAACGCTTGCGTCCACTATTCCGCGAACGCGGCGAGATTACCGCAGCGCTTACGGGACGCCTCGCTGAGTCGCTGGGAGGTATACGAATCGTCAAAGCTTACACGGCTGAAAAGCGCGAGGCGCTGACCTTCGCGCGTGGTGCTCACAAACTGTTTCGCAACATCGCGAAGTCGATGACGGGCGTCTCTGCTACTTCAGCGTTTTCGTCGTTGGTTATCGGCGCGGTGGGCTTTGTGATCATTGTGGTCGGTGGACATTCGGTTGCGAACGGGCAAATGACCGTGGGCGACCTTTTTATGTATGTGATGTTTACGGGAATGATGGCCATGCCGCTGATTCAGTTCGCGGCGATCGGCACACAGATCACTGAAGCCTTCGCCGGACTCGATCGCATTCGCGAAGTTATGAGTATGAAGACAGAAGATCAGGAGGATTCAGTGCGCCAACCGTTGCCCGCGGTTCAGGGAGAGATTGAGTTTGATGATGTTTCCTTCGAATACAATCCTGGTGCGCCTGTGCTGAAGAATGTTTCCTTTAACGCCGCCGCCGGATCCACCACGGCGCTGGTTGGTTCCAGTGGATCCGGCAAGAGCACACTCATCAGTCTCGCGATGAATTTCAATCAACCGCTTTCAGGTAAGATCAAGGTTGACGGCAAAGACCTGCAAAGTCTACGGCTGCGAGATTTTCGTTCTTATCTCGGCGTGGTGATGCAGGATAATTTTCTCTTCGACGGTACGATTGCCGAGAACATTTCCTTTTCCAATCCGCACGCGACGATCGATGAGATTAAAGAAGTGAGTCGCATCGCTCATTGTGAAGAGTTCATCGAAAAGTTTGAGAAAAAGTACGAGACGATTGTAGGTGAGCGCGGAGTTAAGCTGTCGGGTGGTCAACGTCAACGCATAGCAATCGCGCGGGCAATTCTGGCCGATCCGAAGTTGTTGATTCTGGATGAAGCCACTTCGAGTCTCGACAGTGAAAGTGAAGCACTGATTCAGGACGGGCTACGTTCGTTGCGGCGCGGGCGAACAACCTTCGTAATCGCCCACCGCCTCTCAACCATTCGCAGCGCCGACCAGATCCTTGTTCTGGAAGGTGGCGAGATCATCGAGCGCGGCACGCACGAAGATCTCTTGGCCGCCGGCGGTCGCTACCGTCAACTTTACGACAAGCAATACAAACTCGAGGGCGATCAATTCATCAATCCCGGCGAAGACTTCACGCCAGATCCACAACTCGCGCGCGCCCCTTCACGTCTCTCGAATTTATAGCCACAAAAGGCACAAAAAGCACAAAAGCGTCCTTTCTCTTTTTGTGACTTATGTGCCTACTTTCTTTCCTTTTGCCTCGTGTTCCTGTGCCCAGAAGATCCACCGCGCACCGTTAGCATGCGTTTGAGCTGAGCCCAAAAGACCACGTTCCTCAAGCAGCGTGCGTGCTGTCCGTTGCATATTTGCGTACAGACACTGAGTCACTTCAGACAATGTCCAACCCTGATCCGCGAGGCTGGTTTTGCGAAAAGCGCGCTCCATCTTAGCTCGCCTTTTTTCGAACAACGACACTACTTCTTTACTCATTTCCTCACAGAGTTTCTCGAACTCTGCACATTCCTGGGCTTTGAAGACAGGAAAATTCGGCTCGTAGTAATGTTCGCTCGGATGTTCCTTTTTCCATTCTTCGGATTCGCGGAGGAGTTCACTTTTCATCAAGTCGTTAATGTGAGCATGAACGCTTGGGGCTGACAGACCGAGTTCGGTAGCAAGTTGAGTGATCGTCTTTGGCTGTTGCGCTACAAGGTTAAGGATTGCTTCCTTTGTTCCATTCGGCAGCAGCCTTCGCTTCGCCACATCGGCCCACGGATCACTGTAGCCTCCAAGCGTGCCGGACACACATTCGCAAGGAAATTGTAGATTGTTTACGGTCATTCCATCCCCTTTCCGACTTTACGATTTATGTTTTAGGCGCTATCCTAAAACTCCTCCGCTCCCTCGATATTATTTGTCCCCTCGATCAAATACCAAAGCATTGCAGATGCCGTGTCGATTTTCGTTCAAACTTAATGAATTTGAACCACGGTGACATGATCCGACAGTTTAAGTAGAAAAAGCGGGAGGGAACATGGCTACTGAAGCATTAATTAAGACAGTCGAACAGCAGGAAGTGCTCGGGCAGTTGAGCGATAAGATACAGCCGCTCGTTACGAACGCATTCGAGTCTGCGGGATCGACAGGTAGGGAAGTGAAGAACTTCCTTCACGGTACGTGGCTCGGACATCCGTTGCACCCGGCCCTGACCGATGTACCACTCGGCGCCTGGACGGCCGCACTCACGCTCGATGCAATGGAATCCATCAGCGGCCGTAGAGAGCTTGGCGCCGGGGCCGACGCCGCCATAGCCGTCGGACTTGTGGGCGCGGCCGGTGCTGCCGTAACAGGACTTACCGACTGGTCAGAGACTAATGGGCGGGCGCGCAAAGTCGGGCTATTGCACGGTCTTCTGAACGTGGGCGCAACCACGCTTTACGCAACTTCGTTGGTCTTGCGGCGCAGGAATAGGAGGAGTGCGGGAATTGGATTTGCCATGCTCGGTTACGCGGTATCGAGCGCGGCAGCTTATCTCGGTGGCCATCTTGTTTTTAGTGAACAGATCGGAGTGAATCACGCTGCGGCGCAGGAGATGCCGAAAGAGTTCGTGCCGGTGATGGCCGACGCTGAGCTTCAAGAGGGTGAGATGAAGCGTGTGGACGCTGGTGGAGTGCCGGTGCTTCTCGTTCGTCGGGAAGGCGACGTGTGCGCGCTGGCCCACACGTGCTCTCACTTAGGCGGGCCGTTATCGGAGGGCAAGTTAGAAGGTGACGTAGTTCAGTGTCCCTGGCACGGCTCTCGATTCAATGTGAGAGACGGCAGTGTAGTGGACGGTCCGGCAACCTTCCCACAGCCCTGCTTCGAGACCCGGGTGCGCGAAGGTCAGATCGAAGTCCGCTCCGTAGACCGATGAGCTTGCCTCAAAAGTCTTTTACGCCACAAAAAGGCACAAAAAGCTCAAATAGGTTCTGCTGATTTTTGAGCTTTTTGTGCCTTTTTGTGGCCAAATTTCCAGCCAACGAGTCGAGCGTGATCAATTTGAGGCCAACCGATGAGGGACGTGTACTCGTCCCTTATGTTTTGCGTGTAGCTTGCCTCACCCGAATCGAGAAAACGGCAGATCGCGCTAGCTAGCTTTTTTGTGCGCGGCGTATTATATCGAGTTTGCTAAAACTCAAACACTGAAAGGAACCTCACATTCCGAACACCTCGATTGCCTTACCGGACGAGTTTATTGAAGACACGATACTGCTCATTCGCGGAAAGAGAGTAATTCTCGATCAAGATTTAGCGATGCTTTATGGTGTCACTAGGCTTTGCCTCAAAAGTCCGAAACTATTCTTGGATCGGGTCGGTACAGGGAGCGGTAGCGACCTGGTTATACCATGGAGTCAAGAAGCGCCAGGAAATATCGCATGGTGATCACTGACCAGGTCGCT